>Ga0182018_10000679_pt1 | contig 42668 bp, 35 predicted proteins | sample 812P2MmetaG_FD_120490 | JGI IMG/M metagenome (GOLD analysis project Ga0182018, IMG submission 120490) | Permafrost microbial communities from Stordalen Mire, Sweden - 812P2M metaG | ecosystem: Environmental > Terrestrial > Soil > Wetlands > Permafrost | place: Sweden: Stordalen | collected... | reverse complement strand
CGTCGTCCAACAAAAGGTCAAAAGCGGCGCGGGGTTACCCCCCACGCCGCTTTTCTTTTGTGTGCCGAACAAGGTAGCTTGGAGGTGAAAGTCCTCGGCCCATCCTGATGGAGGAGAAGGGTTGGTGAAGCGCAAGGGCTGAGCCGGGAGGCGAGGTTCTGAAAGAAGCGTGGAACAAACACGCGAGCCAATGGACAAGAACTGAATTAGAGGCCTACGGCGCCGGGCGAGCGAGCAAATGATCGCGAAGCCCACATCGATCAAAGGCACTGGTGGTAAATCCGGCGGTTGCGCCTGGAAGGCGATCGAACTTACCTCGGGAGATCTGTTGCATGTCACGGAATCGTGACTGAGGGTGAAGAGATTCACTCTGACCGTGAATCAACTGCTGGCAGGCTTATTCGTTTAACTTTTGCCCGGCTACGCACATCGAACAAAAAGAGACGACAAAAGCTAGAATATCGGTGCGGCGCACTCCGCGCCACCTGGCCACCTGGAGGAATGCATGGCAACCCGAAAGCTAGGCAATTCAGACTTGGACATTACGCCCGTAGGATTCGGCGCCTGGGCCATCGGCGGTGTGGGCTACGACTTTGGCTGGGGGCCGCAAGAGGATGCCGACTCCATCGCCGCCATTCACCGCGCTCTCGAGCTCGGCGTCAACTGGATCGACACCGCCGCCGTCTACGGCATCGGGCACTCGGAAGAAATGGTCGCTCGCGCCCTGAAAGAATGGAAAGGCGCGCGCCCTCACGTGTTTACCAAGTGTGCGATGCGCTGGGACGCGAAAGGCAAAGTCACCAAAGTCCACAAAGCGGATTCCATCCGCCAGGAATGTGAAGACAGCCTTCGCCGTCTGCAAGTTGACGTGATCGACTTGTACCAGATTCACTGGCCGCCCGAAGACAACGGGCCTTCACTCGAAGAATCCTGGCAAGCCATGGCCGAGTTACAACAGCAGGGCAAAGTGCGCTGGATCGGCGTGTCGAACTACGACGTACCGCAGATGAAGCGCCTAGAAAAAATTGCGCCGGTAAGTTCCTTGCAGCCGCCGTATTCGATGCTACGCCGCAAGATCGAAGCCGAGATTCTTCCGCACTGCGAGCAGAACCATATCGGCGTCATTGTTTATTCGCCGATGCTTTCCGGTTTGCTGACGGGCGCGATGACGCGGGAGCGAGCTGCAAATCTACCGGCCGATGATTGGCGCAGAAACAATCCGGAATTCCGCGAGCCCAAGCTCACAAAGAACCTTGAACTCGTCGAGCGTCTCCGCGTCGTCGGCACTCGTTACGGCCGCACGCCGGGCGAAGTCGCCATCGCGTGGACACTGCGCGTTCCGGCAGTTACCGGCGCAATCGTTGGCGCGCGAAATGCCCAACAAGCCGAAGGCGTCATGCGCGCCGGCGAACTAAAACTTACGCCGCAAGACCTCGCCGAGATCGAAGGCAGTGCAGCGGCGATGGCCGCGCGCTAAGACCACACGAAACGCTGGAGACACGAAAATGAATCTCGGACTGCAAGGGAAAATCGCCGTGGTTTCGGGCTCGACTGCCGGAATTGGCTTGGGCATAGCCATGGCGCTGGCGGCGGAAGGCGCGAAGGTTATCGTCAACGGCCGCAACGAAGAACGCGTCATCGCGGCGCTCGACAAAATCCGCGAGCGCGTTCCGAACGCGGACACCCGTGGCGTCGCGGCGGACCTCGGCACCTTGGCCGGCGTCGAGGCGTTTTTGAAGAAGGCGCCCGACGCCGACGTGTTGATCAACAATCTCGGCATCTTCGATCCCAAACCTTTCCTGGAGATTCCGGATGCGGAGTGGATGCGTTTCTTCGAGGTCAACGTGCTCAGCGGCGTGCGGCTCGCGCGAAAGTATTTGCCGGGGATGCTCAAGAAAAACTGGGGCCGGATTATTTTTATCTCCAGCGAATCGGCGCAAAATATTCCGGCCGAGATGGTGCATTACGGCATGACCAAGACTGCGCAGGTCGCCATTTCGCGAGGGCTGGCGCAATCGGTCGCCGGCACGGGCGTTACCGTGAATTCTGTTTTAGTTGGACCTACCGACTCCGAGGGAGTCGGCACCTTCCTGGAGAGCATGGCAAAGCAACAGAACATTTCGAAGGCCGAAGTGGAGAAAATGTTCTTCGAGAAGGCGCGGCCGGGGTCGCTACTCAAGCGTTTCGAGACGCCAGAGGAAGTAGCGGCGGTCGTCGCGTTCGTCGCCAGCACGCAGGCGCTGGTGATTAACGGAGCCGCGGTGCGTGCCGAGGGCGGCGTGATTCAGAGCGTCTTCTAGGCCCGCAAGTAATCCGGCTTCCAGTTCTTGACGAGCTGCTTGATGGCCTTGCGCTCGTTAAGTTTTTCATCAAGCACTTTGCGTGCGAGGGCGGGCAGCTCGGCGTCGCTGGCGAAGCGCAGCGAGACTAATTGCGCCACGGTGAATTCTTCGATGCGCAGTTGCAGGTCGGCGGGGAGCAGGCGTTGGTAGCGCAGCCGCTCTTCCAGCCGGATTACGCGGTCCTGCACCGACAGAGCGAACAGTCGCGCGCTGAAAAATCCGACGATCAGGGCGAGCGCCATCAGCACGCCGAAAATTCCGGTATAGCTGAACCAGAACACTTTCATCCAGTACAGCTGAACGCCAAGATTAATGAACAGAACGGGCACAACGAAGAAATGGAACGGCCGGAAAATCTTGGTATGGTTCGCGAAATTTTGTTCAGCCATGACTTACCTCCAATATGCGGCAATGTGAGGGAAACGTTTCACGCTAGAGTGTCGCAGAGTAGCCCTAAATTCAAGGAACGTCGGCTGCGGGACGCGCATCTAATCGGGCGTGAGGGAATCGCCGCGGCGTGGCGAAACACATCGAGGGCTTATAAAAGGGACAGAGAGCGAAATGGCTAAGGCAAGCTGGGGCGGCAAAGTAATCGCGGAGAGCAACTCGTGCAAAGTCGTCGAAGGGAATCAGTATTTCCCGGCGGCGGCGGTCAAGAGAGAGTTTCTGAAGCCGAGCACGCATACCTCCGAGTGTCCTTGGAAGGGCACGGCGCACTATTTCAACGTGGAAGTGGGCGGGATGCGGAATGACAACGCGGCGTGGTATTACCCGCAGCCGAAGTCGGCAGCGGCTGAGATTAAGGATTACGTCGCGTTCTGGAAGGGCGTGCGGGTCGAGGCGTAGGTTATCGTTTGGGGCGGATCGATCTTGCCGAGATGCGGCGCAGTTGCCCCCCGCGAGGAAATGGTTGCCGGCCGATTGGTTGGCGAGCAGTGATTGGTTGACGGGCTTTATTTGGTTTGCTCGTTTTTGAAGATGGCGCCGTCGTGCATCACGAAGTGGACGTGTTCGAGGATGCTGATGTCTTTTAGGGGGTCGGCGGTGACGGCGATTAGGTCGGCGTAGGCGCCTGGAGCCAAGACTCCGATTTCCCCTTTCATTTCGAGCATGTCGGCGGCGCGAGACGTTGCCGCGTGGATGGCGTCCATGGGCTGCATCCCGAGACTCACCATACGCGGAAATTCCTGGGCCATCGATTCGGTCCAGGGCATGCCGCCGATGTCGGTGCCGAAGACGATCTTCAGGTGGGCCTGCAACGCTTTCTTAAACGAAATTTCGTGGACTGCGGCGCGCGCGCGATCGCGCTTGCCGGCGGGCGTGTCTTCGGGAGCCCAATCTTCGTAGTACGGCGACAGCGTGGGGCAATACCACGTGCCCTGGCTGGCCATTTGCGCGATCTGCGCGTCGGTGATTTCCAGGCCATGCTCAATGGAATCGCAGCCGCCATCTAGCGCGCGCTGCAGTCCGATTCCGCTGTAGGCGTGGCAGGCTACTTTTTTTTGCCATCCATGGGCTTCATCGACAATGGCTCTTAATTCTTCCACCGTAAGCGTGGGCTGCGAAACCAGGCGGCCTTGCTTATCGGTCCAGGAACGATGCGTCATGTACACCTTGATCCAATCGGCGCCGTGGTCGAGTTGTTCGCGGGCAGCTTTGCGAGCTTGCACTGGACCGTCGATGATTTGTGCGCCCTTGGGCATGTCGAGTTCGGGGGCGTAGCCTTCGAGGTTGTAGCCACCGGTGGAGGAGATGGCCCGCGTGGCGCAGAACAGGCGCGGGCCGGGAATGGTGCCTTCGGCGATGGCCTGCTTGATTTCGACGTCGCCATAGCCTGCGCCCTCGGTTTCGACATCACGCAAGGTGGTGAAACCTTGCTCGAGGGCACGGCGGCAGGCGAAGGTGGCGCGGGCGGCGCGCAGGGCTATGCCCGCTTTGAGGATGTTGGCGTCGTAACCACCCTTGGCTGGGTCTTCGCCCCAGAGAAAGATGTGCGTGTGGGAGTCGATCAGGCCGGGCAGGACGGTGGAGGAGGAGAGGTCGATAACAATGGCGCCCGCGGGAATTTGCGCTGAGGCGTCGACGATTTTTTCGATGCGATCACCGCGAACGAAGACGAGTTGGTTTTTGCGCGGGGAGTCGCTGGCGCCGTCGATGAGGGAGCCGGCACGGATTACCGAAACAGTTGTTGGCGTTTGCGCCTCGAGGGGGCCGACAACCAGCGTGCACAGCAACGTGCCGAAAACTAGTTTACGCATGAGTCTCTCCTCGGAAAAGTGGCGGTAGCTTGCCCCAGTCGATGTGGATTTGCAAGGAAGCGAGCACCGAGACCCGAAGGGAACCCGCGGGCGGCACTGGGGAGCGGGTGGCGGAAGCAGACCAGGTTCTATTCGTGGCGGAGGGCGTCTACAGGGTGCACCTTGGTGGCGGAGCGGGCTGGTATGGCGCAGGCCAGCAGGGCCGCTGCGGCCAGGACGGTGGTGATGGCGGCTAGCAGTGATGGGCTGGCGACGTCGATGCCTTCGAGTTTGCCGGCCAGGGCGCGGTCAGAAACTATGCTTAGGATTGCGCCTAGGACGAAACCCATTATCAAGACGCGGCCTGTTGAGCGGACTACCAAACCCAGCACGTTGCCTGGCGTCGCGCCTAACGCCATGCGGATGCCGAACTCGCGAGTGCGACGCGAGACGGTGTACGAGACGACGCTGAAGATGCCGGTGCAGGCCAGGGTCAAGCCGATTACGCCGAAGATGCCGAACAGGAAGGTGGCAAAACGCGGATAGGCGGTGGCGTTGCTCAGATAATCTTCCAAGGTGCGGACGAAGGCGATGGGTTGCGTGGAATCCACCGCACTTACCGCTTGGCGGGCGCCGTTGGAAAGGCCGAGCGGGTCGGATTTCGTGGTGCGAATCGCGAACATCATCCCTGGCGGAAACAGGTGCGTGACGGGCACGTAGACGGCGGGTTCCGGCTCATCGCGGAGCCCGGAGTTGCGCACTGTGCCGCAGACTCCAACAATCTGATACGCATTCGATGCTTGAGGAGGTTTCACAAAACCGGGCGGCAGCCCTTCGGTAGGCAAATCCACCCGAATCTGCTCGCCGATGGGATCTCGACCGGAAGGGAAGTATTTCTTAACCATATCTTCGGTGACGACGGCGACAGGCGCAGCTCGGATTACGTCGGCAGCGTCGAAAAAACGGCCCTTGAGCAAGGCGATGCCGATGGTGCTGAAATAGGCGTCGCTGACCAGGTTCACGCGAATCTTGGCGTTTGGCGACTGCAGTCCCTGCATGTCGAATTTGAGCTCCGCGCCGGAATAGGGAGGGACGCCGGTGGCGGTGGCCGCAGCCGATTCGACGGCCGGAAGTCTGCGCAAATGTTCGATGATGTCGGCGAAGAAGGTCTGGCGCTGGCTCCACTGTGGATAACGGGCAGCCGGCACCGGAACGTAGATGGTCAGGACGCCGTTGGGCTGGTAGCCGAGTTTCTGTCGGGCGAGTTCGAGCATACCAGCAGCGGCCAGGGCCGCGCCGGTGAGGAGCACAAGCGAAAGGGTGATCTCGGAAACGATCAGGACATCGCGCAAGCGGTGGCCCGCGGTGCCTGATCCGGAATCGCGACCAGCGTCTTTCAGAAAAGCAGATTGATTCTGACTGGAAAGCTGAAGCGCGGGCGCGAGGCCGAACAGAATGCCGGTCAGCACCGAAACGGCCACCGCGAAACACAGCACCGGCACATTGATGGCGATTACGGCCTCGTGCGGCACGGAATATTCCGGCATGAGCGCAACTACTGCCTTGACGCCGCCGTAGGCCAAGGCTACGCCCAGCGCTCCTCCCGCCACCGCCAGCATCACGCTTTCGGTCAGTAGTTGCTGGATGACCCGTTTGCGGCCCGCGCCCAGAGAAATGCGTACCGCGATTTCACCACGTCGCGAACTGGCCCGGGCCAGCAGGAGATTCGCGACGTTGGCGCAGGCGATCAACAACAGGAAGCCGACCGCTGCCAGCAGGGCGACCAGAGTGTTGGCGAACTTTCCAAGGATTCCCTCGTTTACGGACTTGAATTCGGTGCGGAAGGGAGGTTCGGGATAGAAGAAGGAAGGGGCGGTTTTCGCGAACTTTTCGTGGAAGCTCTGAAACTCGGCATTGACCTGATCCCTGGGGACGCCCGGCTTTACCTTGAGCACCATACCGTAACGCTCGTCGCCGCCCGGGTGAATTGCCAGCGGAACGTAAACGTCGGCATCATTCCACGTGAACCGAACGGGGAGCACGCCGATTACGGCGAAGAAATTGTCGTCGAGGCGGATCTGCTGCCCCAGAATGTCACGCCGGCCGGAAAAATGGCGTTGCCAGAACAAATAACTAAGGACTGCCACGGGTTCGACTTTGGATTGATCGCCTGAATCTTGCACGGAGAAAGTGCGACCAAACAGGGGCGATACTCCAAAAAAGTCGAACGCATTGGGAGAAAAGTACTCCTGAATGACGGCTTCCGGGATGCCCGCTTCGGTCATCACCACGCTGCGCCGATCGTTGAGGATCATGCCTTCGACGCTCTTGGCTCGAGCCTGCATCTCGAGATACTCCGCCAAGGTGTAGGCGATATAGTGATCGCCCTTCTCGTTCAGGACGTGGGCGCCTCCGATGCGGTCAGCTCCGGCATAAGGATAGGGATCGACCAAGACGGCGTAGACGACGCTGAAGATTGCGGTGGTTGCGCCGATCCCCAAAGCCAGGGAGAGAATTGCGATGGTGCTGGAGACGCGGCTCTTTACCAGCAGGCGGAACGCGTAGCGGAGGTCTTGAAAGATCGACATGGTGAGCCTCCCGGATCTTCGTAGGAGTAGCTGGATTATATGAAGTAGTGACGGTTGACGGGCGAGATTGGTTTTCTCAGGGCCAATTTTTCTTGAGACGCGGCCTCGGTGGAGAGGTTGAAGTCCGCGGAGAATCTGAACCTACCTTCGCCCGGTAGGTCCGGGATGACAATTTTCTTGGAGCGGATCGTCATGGGAATTTGCCGCCGTGTCGGCCTGCTGCTTCGAACAGGGAGAGGAGGTGGGTCGCGCCGAGGAGACTGCGGAGGGCTGGGCTTACGTTGAGTAGCTCCACTTTGCAATTGCGGGAGCGGGCTGAGACGTAGAGGGTCACGAGCGTGCCCAGGCCGGAGCTGTCCATGAAGAGGACTTCCTTCATGTCGAGGATGATGCGTTTTTCGTCGGGGATCAGGGTGCGGACTTTGTTGCGGAGCTGCGGTGCGTGCTCGAAGGTCAGTTTGCCGTGGCATTCGACGACTAGGGCGTCGGTGGTGCGATGGGTTTGCAGGTGAAAGGTCATTTGTGAGCGGGATTATAGCTGGGAACGGAAGTAATGAGGCAATTAAGCAATGAGGGAACGAGTGGATCGGAGCCACCAGGCTGCCGGCCCTTCCAAGACTACGTGCTTAGGAGATTTGGGTGGAGGCGGGTGTAGTTGTGTTCGGTAGCCCAGAGGGTTAGCGGGAGGGCGGCCAGGTCGTCAACTACCGGGTTAGCGTGGCCGTCTTTGGTCAGGTCGATGGTGCGGAGGTAGTAGCGGCAGGTTTCGCAGGCTTCTACGCGGATGTGGGGGAATTGTTCGGCGACGTAGACGGGGAGTTTGTTTTCGGCTTCTTCGCCGCACGTAGGGCAAAGGATGCGGCGGAATTCCCATTCGTGGAGACAGAAGGAGCAGAGGAGGTGGCGCTTGCCGCCGTCGCCTTCGATGCGCAGGACGCCTAGCAGCGGGGCGGAATGGCAGAGAGGACAGACCGAAACGGTGGTGACTTGAGGAGGGGCGACGCGGTTGGCAGCCAGGAATTCGGCGTAGGGCTGGAGAAAAACCTGAAGGATGAATTCGGTCAGGGTTTCGGACGCGGCGTGCTGGTCGTCCTCGTGGGTGGCGTGTTTGGCGTGCTGGGCCTGGGAACGGAGGTAGTCGGAGGTTCCGGCGACGGTCCAATATTCGTTCATGAACGTGATCCAGGCGGCTGGGCCTTGCAGAGAAAATTGGCGCGCTACTTCGGCGACTGGTGCGGGACCGACGTTCCGGAGCAGCGAGAGTAGCTCCGGGAAGTGTTGGAGGAGCTGGGCCAGATCGAGATTCGAACGGAAACCTTCGGCGGCGGCCGGTATGGGATGCTGGGAGACGGATGGCGCTAGGTGGGCGTAGAGAAGCTTTTGGAATTGCGCGAGGTGCTGGTAGAACTTCATGACTTCGGAAGCAAAGGAATGGACAACAGCTAGGTGCTGCGCGCGTCGAATGCGCGCGTCGTAATCGGGCCCGCCGATCTTTGCCAACGTCATTTGCGCGACGTGGAGGACTCCACAATCTCTTTATACCACCTTGGATGGTAGCGTCTGGCAAATTCGATGGAGACGTCGCCGCGAATTACCGAGCCGAAGGCGCCCATGTAGACCTGGATCATGGACGGGCCGATGGTAAGTAGCGCGCTCGACGCATGAACGATTGCCGCCGTATGGCCGAGCCAGCGGAGATTCCAGCGAATGCACTCCGGAAAGTAGAGTACGAGGCCGCTGAGGAACAGCAGGAGTCCGGGATGATCCGGGTCGTGTTCGACGGGGACGACCTGTGGGGTAACATTCTTGGCGTGGTCGCCGATGGTGTAGATAATGATGCCCCAGCTTAGGGGACAGTAGGGGCACGTCGTGCGGGTTTCGTTGGCGCGGGCGATCTTGAGGACGCGGAGCTGGGCGTAGGCGGGCGCAGGTCGAATCCAAAGATGGCTGCGGCGGCTCCGCCAACGGTACGGAGTTTCAAGAAGTCTCGCCGGGAAGGATTCATTGGTAGGACCCCCATTCGCGAAGTGCGCGCTGGCGAGTCTATTGATGGAAACGCTTGCGTTAATCTGTCAAATGAACCCGATGCAACCTGCATCTGCATGGATGAAATCGAAGGCGGGGTGGATGGGAGTTTTTTGAGAGGAGATCACGGTGACAAAGGACAGCAGCGGGCCGAACGATACCAAGCGGGAGCATCCGCTGATCGCGACCGGTCGGGAGGGAATGTCCGTCGCGAAACTGATTGGATTCAGCCTCACAGAAGCGGGTGAAGGGCGCGCGGTGGTGACCCTGGAAGCTGGCCCCCAGCATGCCAATCCGATGGGGACGCTGCACGGCGGAATTTTGTGCGACATCGCCGATGCCGCGATGGGCATCGCCTTCACCAGTACCTTGGATACGATCGAATCTTTCACCACTGTAGAGCTGAAGATCAATTTTTTCCGTCCGGTGTGGAAGGCGGAGCTGCGGGCGGAGGGCAAAGTGGTGCGTAGGGGCAAGACCGTTGGGTATGTGGAGTGCGAAGTCACCGACGAAAACGGGCGGGCCGTCGCGAAGGCCAGTTCGACGTGTCTGGTGCTGCGAGGAAAAGACGCTGCGGGGCGGTGACGCACAGGTCCAACCCGAGACGCCATGCTCAATGCATGGCGACCGGACCGCTTTTTGTGCCTGGCCGATGCATCAAGAAAATGAAGGGAACAAGTAGCAAGAAAAGTCCGCCGAGAAGGCGGAATACGGTGTTGTAGGCGAGCATGCTGGCTTGTTGTTCGACCATGCGAAACACCATTTCTCTGGCCTGATTCGTCGCGCTGACCGTGTCCCCTCCTCGACTCAGGAACATATGTTGCAGTGCACCTAGCATTTGGCGAGCGCTGGCGCTGTAAGGGTTCACGTGCTGGCCCAAGACATCGATATTTGCTTGCTCGCGCCGCAATTGGACGGTGTTGACGGCGGAGATGCCGATGCTGCCGCCGAGGTTGCGAACCAGGTTGAACAAGCTGGTTGCGTTGCCCATGGTTTCTTTGGGGATAAGAGACATGCTCGTGGTGGTGAGCGGAACAAAGACAAGCCCCAGGGATAAACCCATTTCAAACTGTGGCCAGAAATAGTCCCAGTAGCCCGCCTGCAGATTGAGCCAGGAAAATTGAAATAGCGTCAGGGCACAGACGACCATGCCCACCGTGAGTAGTTTGCGAGGGTCGAATTTTCCCATGATCAAGCCGACGACCGGCATGGCGATGAAGGATCCGAGTCCACGCGGAGCCATGGCGATGCCAGCGCGAAGCGCGGGGTAACCGAGGAGGGTCTGTAGAACGAGCGGAATCAACACTGTCGTGCCATAGAGCCCGACGCCCAGCATGGCCATCAGGAATACGCCGGTGGAATAAGTGCGATCTTTGAATACGCGCAGATTTACGACGGGTTCTGCGACATTGAGCTCGTAGAAAATAAATCCGACGAGCGCGACAACGGCGATGACCGTCGCCACGGTGATCCAACTCGTGCCGAACCAATCCTTTTCTTGTCCTTTGTCGAGCGCGAGCTGCAGCGTGCCGATGCCAACCGCGAGCATGCCGATGCCCCAGTAGTCGATTTTGGACGACACCCGTCGGATGTAATGCGGGTCGAACACGAACGTGCGAGTCATAACGAGCGACGCGAGGCCGATCGGAACGTTGATATAAAAGACCCAGCGCCAGCTGTAGCTGTCGGTCAGCCAACCGCCGAGAACGGGCCCAAGCAGCGGTGCGACTACGATTCCGAGTCCCCAGAAACCCATCGCTTTGCCGCGGTCTTCCGGCGGAAACGATTCGAGCAGAACGGCTTGAGAAATCGGCTGCAGTCCGCCGCCGCAGGCGCCCTGAATCACGCGGCACACGATCAGGAAGGGAAGGGTGGGCGCGAGACCGCAGAGGAAGGAGGCGATCGTGAATCCGCTCACGGACATCATGAGCATGCGCTTGCGTCCGAAAAAATTCGAGAGCCATCCGGTGAGCGGAAGAATGATGGCGTTGGAAACCAGGTAGGACGTCAGCGTCCAGGTGGCCTCATCGACAGTGGCCGACAAGCTGCCGGCAATGTGGGGAAGGGAGACGTTGACGACGGTAGTGTCCAGCACCTCCATGAACGTGCTGAGCATCACGGCAACGGCGATAATCCACGGATTAACGAGCGGCGTGCTGGGAGAGGCGTCCTCGGGCATTCCAAATCTCTGTTCTCACCTGCAAACGATAGCTGAGGGTACGCCGACAGTGTGAAACAAAGAATGGCGCGCGGGCACATGAATATCGACAGTGTGCGGGAATTGCTACGTTGCCGCCGTGCCTACGGTTGACCGGTCTAGGGACCTTCTTGCCGCAGGCTGGCCGGAAGAGGCGAGAAATTATTCGTAACGGATGGCGCTGGACGGATCCATGCGCGCCGCGCGGCGGGCGGGCACATAGCTGGCGGTCAAGCCGACCGCCACCAGAAAGAGGGCAGCCGCGAGCACCGAGAGCGAGTCGTTCGGTTGAATTCCGAAGAGCAGCGAACTCGTGCCTCGCGTTGCCGCGAGCGAAAAAAGCACGCCTAATGCAATCCCGGCAGCCAGCATCCACAGCGTCTGCCGGGTGATGGTGCCAACGACGTCCGCATGGCTGGCGCCGAGAGCCATGCGAATCCCAATTTCGTTCCTGCGCATGGCCACGATGTAAGAAATGACTCCATACAGCCCGATGGTGGTGAGAAGTATCGCCAACAATCCGAAGGCGCCCGAAAGGAACGCCATAGTACGTTCCTGGACCACGCCCCTCTGGATGTTGTTGCGAAACATCCGGAATTCCGCTTCGATTCCGGGCTTGAATTGCGCCACCTTGGCTTGTGCTGCGGAAACCATCTCGGAAGACGACGAGTAGTGGAGAAAGACGTACGTTGCCGATTCTCCGAGCGGAAATTGGGACACTGCGCCGAACGCCTCGGGAGGGATTTCCTCGCGAAGTCCCGCATATTTTGTATCTTTGGTTACGCCAACAATCTCACACTGTGTCGCCGGGTAGCCAGGTTCGGGGGCGGTGCGCAGGGTTGTACCGACAGGGTCCGCTCGGCCCAGGAATTTAGAGACTAAGGTCTGATTGACGATCACCACACAAGGAGACGTCCGAGTATCGCGGTCGTTGAAATCACGTCCCGTAAGAATGGGAACGCCTAGGGTTTGGAAATATCCGGGACTTACCCAGGTGAATCTCGAGGCGCCTTCGGCATCGCCGGCGCGGATGCCTAGGGACCAGGTGCTTCCATCCAACGGGACATGCATCGAAGTAGCCACCGAATCGACGGAGGGAATCGAACGCAACTGCTCCACAAGGTTGTGCAGCAATACTTCATAATTCTCTTCGGAGAGCTTCAGGTGGGTCATGTTAATGAAGCCCACGAGAATGCCGTCCTCGCGAAAGCCCGGGTCGAGGGTCATCAAATTGCGGAAGCTGCGAACAAACAGAAGAGCGCTTACCAACAGCACCATCGAAATGGCGATTTGTGAAATCACTAGAGTGCGCTGGAAGGAAAAGCGTTCCCGGCCCGACGTCGTGCCGCGACTACCGGACTTCAGTGCCACGGTCGGCGTCGTCCGCGAAGATCGCAGCGCGGGGACGAGATCAAAGAGTGCGCACGTGGCCAAGGCCACCGTGCCGGTGAAGGCCAAGGCGCGCCAGTCCAGGCCCAAATCGAGTCGCAGCGTGCTGTCTTGCGCGCGGAGTAACCACACGATAGTTCGGCTGAACGCGTAGGCGACGGCCGAGCCCAGAATCGCTCCACCAACCGCCAGCACGAACCCTTCCGCGAGTAATTGACGCAGCAGACGCCAGCGCGAGGCTCCCAAGGCAGTGCGCACAGCCATGTCCTTCTCCCGCGCACTCGCACGAACCAGCATGAGATTGGCGAGGTTCGCGCACGCGATCAGCAACACCAATGCGGTAATTCCCAACAGCATCCACAACGATGTGTCGTACTTCTCGCGGAGCGAGCTGATGCCATTTGACGCGGGGTACGCCGTCAATTGGAATTTGCGATAGCTGTCGAGGACCGGCGCGCCGTATCCATCGGGTAGGGTCGCCTCCATGATTCCGGGGCTTGTTGATTCCAGGTGCGCGGACGCGCGCTCGAAAGGCCAACCAGGTTTCAGGCGTCCCATCACGGAAAAAGACATGAAGTCATGCCTGGCGAAATAGACATCCTCCGGGTGGAATGCCGGGTGAGAGCAGAACGGCAAAGCGAGATCGAAATTTTTGCCGACCTCCAGACCGAAGAAACCCGGCGGCGTGACACCAATCACTTGCGTCAAATGATCGTCGACAAAGAGCTTGCTGCCGATTGCGGAGTCCTGTCCGCCAAACTCGCTCTGCCAATACGCATAGCTGAGAACTGCTCCCGACGTTCCGCAACCGGGGCGGTCGTCTTCGGCAGAAAGTAGCCGCCCTCTGAAGGGCGTCACGCCGAGTGTCGTGAAGAGGTCGCCGCTAACCCAGAGGCCCGGCGCGCGTGTTTGATGCGCACCTTGTCCCAGACGAAAATCATGCGCCAGCCAGGCGAATGCTCCGGACAAACCTTCCTGCTGCGCACGGATTTGTTCGAACAGAGCAAGGCTGAGTGCGGCTGGCGTCCTACGGATCCCGACCGTATAGTTCCCGCCCTTGACCTGTACGCTGACTAGAGATTGTGGGTCGGCGACCGGCAAACTACGAAGACGCACCGAGTCGATCAACTGGAAGATTGCGGCGTTGAGGCCGATACCCAGGGCGAGCGTCAGTATGGCGGCTACCAAAAAGCCAGGACTTCTTCGCAACGAACGGAGAGCCAGCCGAAGATCTTGCAGCGTGGACTCGGTCCACGAAATAGCGCGTAGTTCCGTGTAGTCCGCGTGCATGCCCGGTGGTCTAACTGTTCCCATGGAGTTGTCAGACATCTTTCCGATTCAGCATCCACGCGTTCTCCTTGTCTCCCGCCGACGTAGGGCTGGAGTCCAGGAGCTGGTCGAGCCGCGAAGTGCAGGGAGACTTGGCGCGGTGCAGGAATGGGCCGAAAAAAGCCCAGGCAACTGTCGTAAGAATGACGAGACTACCTATATAGCATAGTCCGGTCGAAGAGCAAGGGTCGCGTGACGACACGCGACACGAAAAATACTACGGAGCAGCTGCCGAAGCAGCTTGAATCGGAGGATCGGTATCTGTCGTAGCGGCGGTGGCGCGATAACGAACGAGCAGCAGCGTAAGATCGTCCGCCTGGCTCGCGCCGTGCGCGAAATTCTCCACCGATTGCAGGACGATTTGCTGGAGTTCCTCGAGCGGCGTCTGCATGTGGCCGGTGAGGACATCTTTGAGCCGAGGAACGCCGAAGAGTTGCTCGGCAGGATCCATCGCTTCGGTGACGCCGTCGCTGAACAGCACGAGGGTGTCGCCGGGTTCGAGCTGGAGGCACACGGCCGTGTATTCCGCTTCGGGAACGAGGCCGACGGGATACGACCCTTCGGTGAAGACGTCCTCGGCGATGCCGCGGCGAATCAAAAATGGAGAAGGATGCCCCGCGTTGATGTATTCCAGATGGCCTCGATCGTCGAGAATGCCGAAAAACATTGTGGCATAGCGTCCGATCTCGGAATGGTCGCAGAGGAAACGGTTAACATGATTGAACACTCGCGCGGGATCCGTGCCCAAAGTCATGCCGGACAGCGCACCTTGCAGCAAGTTCGTGCAAAGCGCAGCGCCGAGGCCCTTGCCGGAAACGTCCGCAAGCAGGAACGCGGTACGATTTTCGCCCAGGGAGAAAACGTCAAAGTAATCACCGCCTACCGCCAGGCAGGGAAAATTGATACCGGAGACGGAGAGGTGCGGGTAATCGCGAAAATTCTTCGGTAACAGAGCCTGCTGAATGTCGCGGGCGATGCCGATTTCCTGTTCGAGACGTTGACGTTCGCGTTCGCGTTCGACGAGCCGGGCATTGTCGAGAATGCTGGCGGCGTCGGCGGCGAGGGCGTCCAGAATTTGGCGGTCGAGCTTGGAAAACGCCGCCGGCCGACGGGAATCCAGATACAGAACGCCGAGAAAATCGCCGCGCTTGATATTGATCATGGACTGATCGGTGTTGGCGCGCGACATGGCATACAACGGAATGACGACGACGGCGCGCAATCGTTGCGCGACAATGCTTTGCGCGGCCTGCAAGTCCATGTCGGCTTGCGCCAGATCCTCGGTGATGACAGCCGATTGCCGCCTCAGCGCAAGCTGGATCGCGGTTTGGCTCGGCGTGAGGCTTTCTGGTGGGAGTCGCATGCCGCCGCTGCGGCGCGCGAGACGCACTTTGAGCCCCACTTTATCATCGACTTCGAGCAGCAGGCCGCGGTCCGCATCGGTGACGGAAACGGCGTGATCGAGCATGTGGCCCAGTACGGTATCGAGCGGCAGCTGCGAATGCAGCAGCGTGGTGGCTTCCAACAACAGGTTGAGCTTGCGAAGACCGCCGCCACCGGGCTCCGAGCTGGTGATGTGCTCGATGCGCGTCAGTAGATGAGGAAGGGAATCAGTGCTGGCGTTCGCAGCGGAACGGTAAATGATTTCGTAAGAATCGTCGAGGCCGAAGGTGATGGCGTCGCCGTCCTGCAATTCTCGGCTTTCCACTTTTTCGCCGTTGACGAATAAGCCGCGGCGTTGCCCGCGATCTTCGATGTAGTATTTGCTCGCCTCGGTCACGATCGCCGCACAGTTGCGCGAAATGCGCCGATCGGCCAGTTGCAGGTGGTTGCCGGTTTCCGCGCCGCGCCCGATCAGAAATGGCATCTGCGTCACGCGAACGTAACGCCGCGCACCGTCGGGAGAGACAACCTCCAGCACGGTTTCCGCTAAATTTGGGACGGTGTCGGGCATAGCCGATGAATGGCGGGATTGTAGCACGCGGACTGCGAAGAAGAGGCCCGCTCGACGCGAATGTTTGCCGGGCCGGAGATACCTTCTTTTTGGTTGAAACGGTGCCGGACGCGTTGCTGTGGAGAAGACAGGTCAGCCTTCAGGCGCGCGCTCCACTGTTTTCGCCAAGACGGCCCGATTCACTGACCGAGGCCTGCGACCGACCAGTCGAGCGAGCGTCACGCGACGTGGCAATCCGCGCGGCCGCCGCCGGAACGGTTTGCCCGAAGAGCGAGTATGTCTTTAGTGCTTCGTCTAACGGCTTGCGGTGCAATAGGCGTGAAGCAGTGGACCCGGCTCGAGAAAGCCATAGTCGCATCGAAGGCACCGGGGCGTCGGCCGGCGGAATCTTTGAGTCCATAAACCGTCGGTCACAACGCGCGCAACGATAGGGCGAAAGCTTCAGGAGAAGGTAAAGAGTCTCTTCAAGCGTGCCGTACGGGTCGGCTTTCCAAACCGAGCGGCTCCTGCATTGCGGACATTCGTGGAACCCAGTCTTATTCCGGAAGCCAAGTCGCACCAAACACACCCCGATACTCGTCACTTGCGAGACCCTGGCTTTGGGGACGCGAGCCGCCCGCGAAGCATCGCTGGATGTACTTTATGCCAATCCAGCGGCGCAGATGCAATAGGAAAGATAGTGGAGAAGTGTACAAACCTTTGAACCTGAGTACTATACCCAAGGTTCTATAGGCTTCGCCAAGGCTGACCGGTTTCGCTGAAACACCCTCACTGGTTCAGTGCGGGCTCGAAGGCATTTCCTGCAAAGAAGCCGCAATGCGTTTCCATTTGCAGCGATCGGCCTAAAAGGCATGCAATCGAGTTTCAGTACCTGTGTAGAATCTTCCTATTTCGACGTCCTTGCCGGCCCTTTCTTTCGTGTATTCAACCCCTCATAGCCCCGTACTTTCTCATTTCTTTTCATGTACTTAGGTACAGGGTTGCAACTTCGCACAGCCCAAACGGGTTCTAAGTTGCGTCGGCAAACACTGCTGCTAACGTTGAAACTATGAAGCTGACGAGAATAGCCTGGGGGTTGACTCTGCTGCTGCTCTGCGCGGCACCCAGGGCACGTGCCGACGTGGCCGTGCTTCTCGAGGAGCCCTACAGCTACGACGGCGCGTTCGCCGGCACGGGACATGCAGCCGTCTATCTGACGCGTGTTTGCGCTTCTTCCCCGACGAGGCTAAGGCGCTGCCAGCCGGGCGAACTGGGAGTCGTATTGAGCCGTTATCACCGCGTTGCCGGATATGACTGGATCGCGGTGCCTCTCTACCCCTATCTCTATGCGGTCGATAAGCCTGAACACATCCCGCTGTTTGCGGATAACAAGCTGGAAGCGGCGTTGCGGGATCGCTATCGACGCAAATTCCTGGAAGGCGTGGTGCCCGATGGACCTTCCGAGGAGACCCCCGGAGGCGACTGGTATGAGCTGGTGGGGTCGGCATACGACCGCACTTTGTATGGGTTTCAAATCGAGACGTCGGTGGCGCAGGACGACAGATTCATCGCCCGGTACAATGCGCGACTGAATCGCGAATCCTACAAGTTGGTCACCCGCAATTGCGCCGACTTTGTGCGCGAGGCTGTCAATTTCTACTACCCGAATGCGATCAAGCGAGCCATCATCGCCGACCTGGACGTCTCCACGCCCAAGCATGTTGCGAAGGCGCTGGTCCAATTCAGCAAGCGCAATCCGGAGTTGCAGTTCACGGCTTTCGTGATTCCCCAGGTGCCAGGGACGATTCGCAGAAGCCGGCCGGTGCGGGGGGTGGTCGAGTCTGTCTTCAAAGCGAAAAAGTACGAATTACCATTACTCGCGCTGCACCCGGTGGTCGCCGGTGGTTTCGCTGCCGCATACGTGGCTGGAGGCCGCTTCAGTCCTCCGCAGAACGCCCTGGTGTTTTCGGCGGATGATGGTTTGCAATCGCCGCTGAGCACTCAGGAGCGGCGCGCGTATCAGAAGGGGCTCGAGGAAGTATCGCGGGTGAACGCCGATGCGCAGCCTCGGCCTGAAGAAGCTTCCTGGCACCACCTCTTGGAAGACGCCAAATTGCGCCTGGACGACAACGGCAGCCCGGTGTTGCAGGTGCGGTCTGGCGGCGACGTGATCGAGGTTGGGATTACGCGCGAGACTGTTCTAAGCAGTGAAGCGCCGCTTGAAATCGTGCAGCAAATCCTGGTTGCGCGGCTGCGCGAACAGTTACGGGGTGGACGGGCCTCCAAGATATCCGAACCTGAATTGCGGGAAGATTGGAAGCTGCTGAAGACTGCCTTCGCGGAGGAATCGGAAGGCGATGCAGCACAAAGAAATACATCCGACGCGGCCGAGACCTTGACCTTGCCGCTTTTGGCCCGTCAGTAAACCTCGCTCCCGCGCGATACCGCAAAAATCAGCTTCCAATTTCTACAACTCGGCAATCCTAAAATTACGTTGGAATTCTCAGGTAAACCCCTAGAAACTTAGGCCGGTTTACCTGGCTCTGCCGTCGCACAAATCCCTAGGCAATTTTCAGGTGACGTTGCTTATGGGTCGGACTCTTCAACGTCGGCATAAGTATTACGATTGTCCAAGTCGTGTTACGCCATCGGGCGCTCTGGCGCCCACCTTGGGGAGCGCACACAACTCGAGTAGTGAGGTAATTGTCATGAGTGATTTGAGCCGCACGGGCGTTTCGATTGACTCAGATCTCTTGGACGAGTTTAACAGGTTTATCGAGAAGCAGGGCTACACGAACCGGTCAGAAGCCTTTCGTGACCTTATTCGCGATCGCCTCGTATCAACGGATGTGAAGGCGCCAAATGCGGAGGTCGTCAGGTCAATCACGGGAACAGCTCAATGCATTGAACCAGCGCGGGACACGCGCAATTTCGGCTTGTGATATGAAGCACAACTTCGTAGCCAGCTACCGCTTGGATCTGCCGTTCGCCGAGATGTTCCGGCGGAACAACCGGCTCACCGACGGATGGAGCCTCTCTGGCACCGCGCGTTTCAGCACCGGACTCCCGGTTACCCTTTACGATGACTCTGATGATTCGCTGCTGGGAACGCTAGGCAATGGCATTAACAACGATCTGCTGGATACGCCGAACTACAACGGTGGCCCGTTGAACGTCGACACGAACCCAAGGAATGGACGGCCCGAGTTCAATACGGTGGCCATTACCCCGGAAGGGCAAGGGGCCAATGGACAACCGGTGCTGGGCGTCTTAGGGGATGCCAGCCGGCGATTCTTCTATGTTCCTGGAATCAGCAATTTCGACATGACACTAGCCAAGCGGCTACGAATCAACGAATCAAAATCGTTTGAATTCCGGCTGGAGGCCTTCAATGTGTTCAATCACGCGCAGTTCTACGGCGCCGCGTCGGTGGACGGCGAAGTAAATGATCCCAATTTTGGACGCGTGGTCAGCGCCGCAGCTCCGCGCCTCGTACAACTGGCTACGAAATTCACGTTCTAGGGGTACTCTTTGCAAGGCTGGGTGCCGAGTCGAACATCCTTTCTGGGGTTTGTGCAGAAAGAGTGGAGATTTTGACCGCCATCTATTTCGCCGGCTGTGTGGGCCTGCTCAAATCCTTCTAACGCGTCGCGGCGGCGAGACGCCGCGTGACGTAATCGGCGACGTGCGTGTCAAAGAGCTCATTCAATTGGCGGGTTATCGGTCCGGGAGCTTTGGCGATCGTGTGGCCGGCGATTTCGCTTACGCCGAGGAGGTTGCGGTTGGTGGAGGAAATAAACACTTCGTCCGCGGAGAATAAGTCTTCGGGGCGCAGCGTCTGCTGCATGACCGCGACGCCCGCTTCGGGCGCAATTTCAAACAGAATACCTCGCGTGACGCCTTCCAGGCATCCGGAGTTCAGCGGCGGCGTGTAGACCTTGCCGTTTTTCACCACAAATATATTTGCCGCGGTACATTCGGCGATCTCCCCGCGTTCGTTCAGCAGCACGACCTCGTCCAGACCTTGTCGTTGCGCTTCGGCGACGGCCCAGACATTGGGCAGCCACGACGTACTCTTTACGCCCGCGAGCGGCGACGCGGCGTGCCGGCCATGCTCCTGCAGCCCCAGGCGAATCGGCTCTCGATATTCTGGCAGAGACGCCGAGTAAATGATCAGGTCCGTTTGCGGGCGCTCCTCGTCGCTTTGCCAGAAGCCTACGTCGTTGTAGATCAAATAAATGCGGGCGCAGCCGTCGGTCACCTGGTTGGCGCGAATCACTTCGTGCAGGTGTACGCGGACCTTGGCCGCCGTATAGGGCATGGGGATATGGGTAATCCCGGCGTCTTTTTCCAGGCGCCGCCAGTGCCGCTCGTAGGCAAAGGCCTGGCCGCGCGAAATGCGCATGGTGGTGAAGATTCCCCAGCCGCAGATCAGGCCAGCTTGCCCCGGCGAAAGACGTACCTTCTCGATCGGCTTCAGTTCCGCGTTGTGAAAGACGTTGCGGTGAATCACTCGGTCCCTTCCTCGACAGCCCGACAATAATTGTACCCGAGTTTCTTCGGTGGATTGCCTTGCCAACGCCGGGAAGGTTCGCAAAGGGTCGAATGTGAACAAAAAAACTGTGTTGGAGGTCTTGACAGCAGTAATCGGACTAAATTAGTCTTACTTCTCTTGTTGCAACATATTTGCAACAAGACCGCGGGGGTCGGAATCGCCTTCCAGCCTGCCGTGCGACCCTCGAACCGGAGACTACCGTGCGAGAATGCTGTGAGCCCCGACTCTCTCCTCTGCGAGACAACGATGACTTCATTCTGTTGCCGTGTGACGCGAACTGCTTTCATCTGGTACTGCCATTTCTCTCCATCCACTTGACCGCTTGCGAACTCAATTGCGCGCGAACCGCACTGAAGAGCTTGTGGTCCGCGGCGCCTGCTGCGACTTCCGGCGGCGATCAGAATGTGCTGTTTCAGGCATTTCGATGTCCGGGCGGACACTGCCACCTGGTTTGCCACGGAACGCTCAACATTTGTCTGCTGGAAGAAGCTGCGCACCTGTTGCAGCACGAGATGGAAGCGCAAGCGCTGGGCGGCCCAGGTCGGCCGGCTTACTTGGCCTGAGGACGGCACTTTTTACGTTCCTCTGTCAATCAAAAGGTCGGCCGCTTTAACCAATTCCATCTGCGTTTTTTCCCCCCCACATGCCTGCCGTCGTCGAGGTCTCCTGAGTCTGTGGTGACCGCCTCGGTGAGCGATGTCCGGTTACCCGTCAACTTTGCAGGCCACGTTGTCCGTCCCGGACGCGCCTCCAGATCAGCTTCAAAATCCTGCCTTTGGCATCGCGTTTGGCTTACTATTTGTCGGCACGGTTTGCAGTTCTCGAACGGATGGAAATCTCAATATGAAGCAAGAGCCGACGCAGAATTTTGAACAGTCGACAAGCGGCGAATTCGAAAGCGCACGTCACCACGCGGTTGTGCAAGCTCCTACGGTTCCAGCGCGCCGCCAATTCCTGCGAACCAGCTTGCTCGCTGGCGTAGCCGCATCGGCTGCATCCGCTTTTGTCCCCGGGACTTCCCATGCTCGCGAGCATTCCGCCACGTCGCCCGCCGATATTCCCTCCTTCGAACTCGACGAAATCGCCATCAGCGATCTGCAAGACGGCATGAAGTCCGGCAAGTACACGGCGCGTACCATCGCCGAGAAGTATCTCGCGCGCATCGATCAAATCGACAAGCAAGGCCCGGCGATCAACAGCATCATCGAACTTAATCCGGATGCGCTCGCCATCGCCGACGCGCTCGACAAGGAACGCAAGGACAAAGGCCCGCGAGGCCCGCTGCACGGCATTCCTGTGCTGATCAAAGACAACATCGATACCGCCGACAAAATGATGACCACGGCGGGATCGCTCGCACTGCTAGGGTCCAAGCCGCCAAAAGATTCCACGGTCGCACAAAAACTTCGCGAAGCCGGCGCGGTCATCCTGGGAAAAACCAATCTCAGCGAGTGGGCCAACATTCGCTCCAGCCATTCCACCAGCGGCTGGAGCGGGCGGGGCGGCCAAACCAAAAATCCCTATGCGCTCGACCGTAATCCCTGCGGCTCAAGCTCGGGTTCCGGCGCGGGCGTCTCGGCCAATCTGTGCGTCGCGGCCATCGGCACAGAGACGGACGGTTCGATCGTGTGCCCTTCGACCAGCAACGGCATCGTCGGTATCAAGCCCACTGTCGGCCTCGTCAGCCGCACCGGCATCATTCCGATCTCGCATAGTCAGGACGGCGCCGGCCCCATGTGCCGCACCGTCCGCGACGCCGCCATCGTTCTCGGCGCGCTCACCGGCATCGACGATCCGGACGTCGCGACCTCCGACAGTCGCGAACACTCCTACACCGACTACACGCAATTCTTGAAGGCGGATGGCCTGCGCGGCGCGCGCATCGGCGTGGTACGAAAAACCTTCGGCTTCAACGAAGCCGTCGATAAAATCATGGAAGACGCCCTCGACGCCATGAAGAAGCAAGGCGCCATCCTCGTCGATCCTGCGCCCATCGAGACTGCGGGCAAATTCGGCGATTCCGAATTCACCGTACTTCTTTACGAACTGAAAGCCGATCTAAACGCTTATCTCGCGCGCCTCGGGCCAAACGCTCCGATGAAAACGCTAAAAGACATCATTGACTTCAACGAGCGCAATCGCGAAAAGGAGATGCCGTATTTCGGTCAGGACACTTTCCTGAAGGCAGAGGAAAAAGGCCCGCTGACCACGCAGGAATACGTGGACGCGCTGGCGAAAAACCACCAATTGGCCCGCAAGGAGGGCATCGACGCTACGATGGACAAGAACAATCTCGACGCCCTGATCGGTCCCACCGGCGGCCCCGCATGGCTCACCGACCACATCAATGGCGATTCTTTCGACGGCGGCAGCTCCGGGGCCGCAGCCGTCGCCGGCTATCCCAACATTACTGTGCCCGCTGGATTTATCGCCGGCCTGCCCGTCGGCATTTCTTTCTTCGGCCGCGCCTGGAGCGAGCCGGTGCTGATTCGCATAGCCTATTCCTTCGAGCAAGCTACAAAAGTCAGGAAACCCCCAAGCTTCCTTCCCAGCGTAAATATTTAGATGAACTTGTAGGGGCACAGCCAGCCGGCAGCAGGCAGGCACGGGCCGTGCCCCGCTTGCCCAGATCCAAGAGATTCACGTCTGCGAATTTTCCAAGTCCAGGGCAAAAAAGTCGCAATCATCCGCAGCGCAGCGCAACGGCCGGATCGACCCGCAAGGCGCGCCGTGCTGGAATGTAGCTCGCCGCCAGGGCGACGCCCGTCAATAGCATGGTCACTCCCGCGAAAGCCCTCAAATCCCAAGCGCTCACTCCATACACCAGGTTGGAAATGACGCGCGCGAGCGCCATACTGAAAGCGATACCGATCACCACGCCGCTGACCAGCAGTCGCAGACCGCTTTTCATGACCAGGCCCAGAACGTTGCCTGGCTTAGCTCCCAATACGATGCGGATGCCGATTTCCTGCGTCCGTTCGTTGACCAGGTGCGCGATGACGCCATAAATTCCAATCATGGATAGAACCAGCGCGACGGCGCCGAAAACCGCCATCAAGGACGCCACGTAGCGCAGCCCGCTGGTCTGTTCCTCGATTTTCTGCGTCATCGCTTCCGCATTTTCGACGGCAACGTTCGGATCGATCGCCCGTATCGCCAGTCGCGTTCCCGCGACCAACTCGCGGGGAGCACCGCTGCTTCGCAAAACGAAATCCATCGATAGACCAGGAGCTTGACGCGCCGGCCGGTACATAATCGAACGGAAGACGCGATCGAAGATTTCGTGCCGCACATCGCTGACCACTCCAACCACGGTTATTTCTTCGGAATTCGTCCCTTCGAGACGTATCGTCCGTCCCAGAGGGTTTTGGTTTGGCCAAAACCGGTTAGCCATGCTTTCGCTCACAATCGCCACAGACTGTGTTTCTGTATCGTCGCGATCGTCGAATCCCCGGCCTTGTTTCATAGTCATCCGCAGAGTGCGAAAGTAATCTGGGCTGGCAGCCTCTAACATCGCGGTCGGGAGTTCCGGGGGATTCACCTCGGTCCGGCCGGTCACGCGCACTCCGACTTCGTCATCGTAATAGCTGTAAGGCAAGCCGCTGACGACTGCCGCGGACTGCACTCCAGGAAGCGCTTGGAGCTTCGAAAGCACCTCCGCGGAGAATGCTTTTGCCTTCGCGGCCTCCGCGTAGCGAACTTCAGGAAGATTGATGTGCAACGTCAGTAGCGCGTCAGGGTCCAATGAGCGGTCGGCGTGCGCTAGCGACCAAAAACTTCGGATCATCAGACCAGCTCCGACCAGCAAGGCCAGAGTCAAAGCCACCTCGCTCACGACAAACACACTCCGCAGCCGATGACTCCGGCCGCCCAGCACTCGGCCTTCGCCTTGCTTTAGCGCGGTTTGCGGCTCGCGAAGTCCTTGTTGCCATGCGGGCGCGATCCCCGAGAGCATTCCCGCGAGCAGGGTCATCAGAAGCGAAAAAAGGATAGCCGCGCTGTTCACTGCCAGGTTGTTCAGGTCGCAGATTTCTTCCACCTGCGCCGGCAAAGTCGCGCGCAAGATGTGCACGCACCACTGCGACAAGAAAATTCCCGGAATTCCGCCCAGACTAGCCAGCAGGAAGGATTCCACCAGGAATTGCCTGGTGATCCGCGACCGGCTTGCTCCAACCGCCGTGCGTACGGCAACTTCGCGCTGCCTTCCTGCCGCGCGTGCCAATTGCAGGTTAGCCACATTCGCGCAAGCGATCAGCAGGACAAAACCCGCGACACCCAGCAACAGCAAAGCAAATTGGCGGTTGTAGTCGAGCACTACCTGATCGCGCAGCGACGTTACCTGCATCGTGCGTCCTGCATTTGCCCGCGGGTACTTCTTCGATAGCCCATCCCACACCGTGGCGATTTCCGAGCGCGATTGCTCCAGGCTTGCGGACGGCTTCAGCAAACCGACGGTGTGCAGATTGAGATCGGTCCGAGACGCTCGTTCTGCGGCGCCCATTGCCAATGGCGTCCAAAACGCCACTTTCCCCAGAGGAAACGCGAACTTCGGCGGCATCACTCCAATGACAAGGTATTGATCGCCGTCCAGCGAAATCTTCGTTCCGAGCACGCTCGCATCGGCGCCCAGCCGCCGCCACAGCGCGTTGCTCAGAACCAGGACATGGTTCTGCCCGAGCAACCCTTCTTCCGGCAGAAAGCTCCGGCCCAACGCTGGTTCCACGCCGATCGCTGAGAAGAAATTTACCGTTGCCGCCACGCCATCTAGAACTTCGGGTTCCGCTCGCCCGGTCAAGACGCCGCTGCGTCCCCGATAAGCGGCAAGATCCGCGAAGTTCTGGCACTCCGACTGAATATCCTGAAAGTTGCCGGAGGAAATTCCAGAGTCTTCCGTAGCTGGCGCGTATTCCGAGACGCTCACCAGTCGATCAAGCTGCGGCAAGGAGATCGGCCTGCGAATAATCACGTCGGCGAGACTGAAGATGGCGGTGTTAGCGCCGATCCCCAATCCCAACGTGAGAATCGCCGCACTCGCGAAGCCTGGCGCCTTCCGCAGCATTCGCAGGCCGTAGCGGATGTCCTGCACCATGTCCCGCAGGAAACTCGCCTTCCGTTTATCACGGCAGGCCTCTTTGCTTTGTTCTACCCCGCCGAATTCGCGCAAAGCTGCATGGCGCGCTTCTTCCGCGCTCATCCCTTTGGCGAGGTTGGCCTGGATCTTTTGCTCGAGGTGGTAGCGAAGTTCCTCATCCAATTCCTCCTCCACCTTTTCCCAACAAAGGAGGGAGCGCAACCACAGCGGCACCACGTAAAACCAATGTTTCGGGCGCATACGCTAGGCCTCCTGGATTTTCACGATGTGCGAAATGGCCGTTGCCAACCGGTTCCAGTTGTCCGCTTCCTTTTCGAGTTGTCGCCGGCCGGGCCGAGTCAGCGAATAAAACTTCGCTCGCCGATTATTTTCGGTGGTTTTCCACTCTGCCGTAATCCAGCCTTCCTGCTCGAGCTTGTGCAAGGCCGGATACAGCGATCCATCGCTCACCTGCAGCACATCGCCGGATATCTGTTTCAAGCGCAAGCTGATCGCAAACCCATTCATGGGCTCCAGCGCGAGAATCTTCAGTAACAGCAAGTCCAAGGTGCCTTGCACTAAATCCGACGGCTTGCTCATCCGCTCTCCTCGGTTACCGAGCGCAGCATATGCCCATTCCCCTCGGTAAGCAAAAGGAGAATCTAAAACGATCTGCCTGACGCAAATCTCCGGCACATCAAATTTCTCCCTTTTCGTGGTTGCTCCGTGCGGCTACAATCTCCAACCAATCGGGTCGCAATAAGGTGTTCTCGAACGCGCGGAGGGGTGCAAGGTTCTTGGCCTGGAATTTGAGGCCACCTTCCGGTGGCTCTATATCGGAAGCCGGTTTTCGTTTCGCAAAGGTCGCAAAGGTCGCAAAGGAGAAGTTCTCGTGCCCGAAACCACAACGCATCACGCGCTCGGCGATCGTGCGGCATTTCAGCTCGCCAATGTCACCAAGACTCCGCCGCAGTATGGCGCGATTACTCCGCGCTGGCTCGTCCGGCTGCTCGATTGGAAGCCGCTCGAAGCAGGCACGCTGCGCGTCAATCGCGTCGTGGATGAAAAAACCGTCGACGTCGTCTGCGGCCAAAAAGACGAGAAGGCTTTGCCGGAGACCTACGTCGAGTACGAGGAAAAGCCTCGCGAATACACGCTGAGCGCCATTTCCGCGGTGCTCGACGTGCAAACGCGCGTCTCCGATCTCTACAGCAATCCTTACGATCAGGTCCGCGAACAGCTTCGCCTTATGATCGAAAACGTCAAGGAGCGCCAGGAGAGCGAGCTCATCAACAACAGCGATTACGGCCTGCTGAAGAATGTTGCGGCCAGCCAACGCGTGGCGGCACGCAAGGGCGCGCCGACTCCCGACGACCTCGACGAACTTCTCACTAAAGTTTGGAAGGAGCCGTCTTTCTTCCTCGCCCATCCGCGCGCCATCGCCGCCTTCGGGCGCGAGTGCACGCGCCGCGGTGTTCCTCCCGCGACGGTCACGCTGTTCGGTTCGCCCTTCATCACTTGGCGCGGCGTTCCGCTGGTTCCCTGCGACAAGCTCTTGGTGGACGGCAATGCCAAATCCAAAACCGCCACCGGCAAGACCAGCATCCTCTTGCTGCGCGTCGGCGAGAAAAAGCAAGGCGTCATCGGTCTGTTCCAGCCCGGACTACCGGGCGAGCAGACCCCGGGTCTGTCCGTCCGTTTCATGGGCATCAGCAGCAAAGCGCTGGCCTCCTACTTGATCTCGCTCTACTGCTCGGCTGCCGTGCTCGTGGACGACGCGATCGCCGCGCTCGAAGACGTCGAAGTCGGCCACTATCATGAGTACAAGTGAGTCTGGAAAAAACGCGCCGCATTCACCCGTCAACGATTTGGGGACGACCAGTCGTTTCCCGACGATCCCGCCAGGCGACACGCAAGTCGTCCCGGCAGGACTTCCCGATCCCGCGGTTCTAGCGCGCATGGCCAACGAATTTTTTACCGCGTTGCCGCTGAGTGAAACTGCGATCGCCGACGCCCAGCGCACCGCTGCCGTTCCCGGCGCGCCCGAGGTGTTGGGCGCAGCCAGAAATTCCACCGCGTTCGTTTCGCTCCCCGGCGTCGCATCGCTTCCGTCAACCTCCCTCCCGGTCGCATCGCTCCCTACCGAAGCCGGTCTGCGCGCGCTCCCCGCGATTCAGCTGGGAGACGCCGCGCAATCCCGAGTTCCTTGGTCCCCCGAATTTTCTTTCCCAGGGATGCCCGGCGGAGTTAGCGTCACCGACTTCTCGAGTATTTCTTCCTTTGGATTCCTCGAGGAAATTCGTCCACTGTTCTCTTATCCGGGCGGGTCGCCATTGCCAGTCGCGCCGTCTCTGCCGAACGTCAGCATTCCCGGCGAAACAGAACTCCGCGCGTTCGCCAACAGTTTTTCGTCCACTGCCACGCCGCAAGTGTTGGAATCGAAGCCGCAACTTTCAACGCCGCAGGTTCCCGGCGGCGTCCCAGAGCAACGCGTGCCTAGCGCTTCGTCCCCGTATCCGTTTCTTGACCAAATTCGACAACTCGCTCCGGCCGCTGCGATTCCTGCCAAGGACGATCCCTTCGGCGTCCCGGCTCAAACCCTCCCCGGCCTGAATCTCTCCTCGCAATCCTTCCAGGTCGAAGCCGTTCGCCGCGACTTCCCGATCCTGCAGGAGCGCGTCCACGGCAAACCCATCGTGTGGCTCGACAACGCCGCCACCACGCAAAAACCGCAAAACGTCATCGACCGCCTCAGCTATTTCTACGCTCACGAAAATTCCAACATCCATCGCGCCGCCCACGAACTCGCTGCTCGTGCCACCGACGCCTACGAAGCTGCCCGCGACAAAGTGCGCCGCTTCATCAACGCCGGCAGCGTCAAGGAAATCATCTTCGTCCGCGGCACCACCGAAGCCATCAACCTGGTCTCGCAAAGCTGGGGCCGCCAGAACATCCACAAGGACGACGAGATCGTCATCACCTGGCTCGAGCATCACGCCAACATTGTTCCCTGGCAGATGCTCTGCGCCGAAACCGGAGCGCGCCTCCGCGTCGTTCCGGTCGATAACACCGGCCAGGTGATCCTCGACGAATATCAAAAGCTTCTAGGTCCGCGCACGCGCCTGGTCGCTTTCGCGCAAGTTTCCAACGCGCTCGGCACAGTCACTCCGGCCCAGGAAATGATCGAGATGGCCCACCGCTACGGCGCGAAGGTCCTGCTCGATGGTGCGCAGTCGGTCTCGCACATGCAGACGGATGTGCAGTTCATCGACTGCGATTTCTTCGTGTTCTCGGGCCACAAGATGTTCGGTCCCACCGGCATCGGCGTTATCTTCGGCAAGTACGACGTCCTCGAAAACACGCAGCCGTGGCACGGCGGCGGCAACATGATCCAGGATGTCACCTTCGAGAAGACCACCTATCAGCCGCCACCAGGCCGCTTCGAAGCTGGTACCGGAAACATCGCCGACGCCGTCGGCCTCGGCGCCGCCATCGATTATCTCGACCGCGTCGGCATGGCCAACATCTCTCGCTACGAGCACGATCTGCTCCTGTACGCCACCGACGCGCTCCAGCGCATTCCCGGCCTTCGCCTGATTGGTACCGCCCGCGAAAAAGCCGGCGTGCTCTCTTTTGTCCTCGACGGCTTCCGCACCGAAGACGTAGGCGCCGCGCTCAACCGCCAGGGCATCGCCGTCCGCGCCGGCCACCACTGCGCCCAACCCATCCTTCGCCGCTTCGGCGTGGAATCTACTGTCCGCCCCTCTCTGGCCCTCTACAACACCTGCGAAGAGATCGACGCCCTGGTCGCCGCCATCTGGAACCTGAAGCGCGGCCACGGCTCGTTGTAGGCACGATGGAAACGTCGGCGGAGTCTTCCACACCCCATCGGATCGCAAGAGTGCGTTGACAGATTGCGGATCATCCTCTAACATTATCGTTTGTCTCTACAGGGAAAGGTGTGACTAAGGGCAATGCGGACGTATGTAGCCAAAGGAGCAGAAGCGGAAGCGCTGAAGGTAGGCGCGGATTGGTTCGTAGTCGATGCCACCAACCAGGTGTTGGGCCGGCTCGCGACCAAAATCGCACGGATGTTGATGGGCAAGGATAAGGCCAGCTTCACGCCGTACCTGGATTCGGGCGATCACGTCGTAGTCATTAACGCGGACAAAATCCGTATGACCGGCAACAAGGTCGAGCAGAAGGTGTATTACTCGCATAGCGGATACCCGGGTGGCTTGAAGGAAGTGCCGGCGAAGCGATTGCGGGTGAACAAAGCGGACTGGATGATTCGCGAGGCGGTTCTCGGGATGCTGCCGAAGAACAAGCTGCGCGCGCGCCGAGCGAAGAAGTTGCGCATTTACCGTGATGCCGCTGGGTTGGCGCGGCACGCCGGGCAGAAACCGCAAGCAGTAGCGCTGTAACAAGCGTCGCAAGCGGGCAGTAAGTTTCGGGGATTGTTGTTCTGGTGGGTGTAACACCCTGCAGTATTCCAGTCTCCACGGTCAGTTGGTGCATGAGGTTTTTCCGCGCGTTGCGGTGCCTTCCTTAGTCGAGTAGGGAGCACGCCCGTTTCGGTTGGGTAAGCCCGCCGGATTGGGCCAGTCCGCCTGAAGCGGGCAAGCCGAGCGGTGTCAAGTCTAGGAGGAACGTTGAGTTCTACGGGTACGCCCATAGCGGGCACAAAATCTTGGTTTCTTGGCACGGGCCGCCGCAAAGAATCGGTCGCGCGCGTTTTCCTGCGCGCAGGCTCCGGCAAGTTCACGGTGAACGGCCGGACGGCGGAGAACTACTTTCCCAATCACGCGTGGAAGCATGACGCACTGGAGCCGCTGAAGTTCACGAACCTGGCGGACCAAGTGGACGTTGTGATTACCGCGAATGGTGGTGGGGTCGGTGGACAAGCCGGCGCGGTGCGCATGGGATTGTCTCGCGCGATTTCGCGCTTCAATCCGGAGCTGCGACCCGCGTTGCGCACCAACGGTTTTCTAACGCGCGATTCCCGTATGAAGGAACGCAAGAAGTACGGGCAAAAGGGCGCGCGAAAGCGCTTCCAGTTCACGAAGCGTTGATTTTCGGCGGCCCCACCGGTCGTGGGGCTACGACGAGCTCCGTCCCGGTTTCGGCCGGGACGAGATCATGGCCGGCAAGCTGCCGGCGAGAAGGCTGCTCTTCAACGAGTCGTTCGCTTGATCACGACCGCGGCTGCAAGCAGCAATCCTAAGAGGAGGAAACTTGGCAGTAGAAATTACAATGAAAGAACTGCTGGAGGCCGGCGTTCACTTCGGCCACCAGACGCGGCGATGGAATCCGAAGATGAAGGAATATATCTTCGGCGAACGCAACGGCATTCACATCATCGATCTTCAGAAGACGCTGAAAATGTTCCGCGAAGCGAGCCGCTTCGTGAGCGAAATTTCTGCCCAGGGTAGAACGGTGTTGTTCGTGGGCACCAAGCGCCAGGCCCAGGAAGCGGTCGCCGAAGAGGCGAAGCGCTGCGGCGCGTTTTTCGTCAATCACCGTTGGCTGGGCGGTACTCTGACCAATTGGGCGACGCTGCAGAAATCCATCAAGCGGCTGAAGCTGCTGAAGGCCATGGGCGAAGACGGCCGTATGGACGAGCTCTCCAAGAAAGAAAAGGCGCGGCTCGAGCGCGAGATGAAGCACCTGAATCAGAACCTTCAGGGCATCGAGAACATGGCGCAGCTTCCCGACGCGATGTTCGTGATCGATTCCAACGCCGAAGAAATCGCGGTGAAGGAAGCGCGGCGCATGGGCGTGCCAGTGGTTTCCGTCGTGGACACCAATTGCGACCCCGACGTGGTGGACTGGATCATTCCCGGAAACGACGACGCGTTGCGCGCGATTCGTTTGTTCACCTCGAAGATCTCGGAATCGGTGCTGGAAGGCCACAATCTGTACCAGCAATCGCAGGTTGCCGAACAGAAGTCGGCACAAGATCAGGCTTTGGTGGACGGCGTCGAGTACGTCGACACCAGCAAGTACGAGCAATACGAAAAGCAAGAAGGCGACTTCGTCGAAGGCGAAGTTCCCCTGGAAACGCCGGAAGCTGTGGAGCCCACGGAGACCCCGGAGCACGCCACCGTGCCCCCGGAGGCGGGATCACACTAACCAGATTGCGCTGGAAGTTTCAAAAGGCCCGGCGCTTGCATCACTGAAAATGCGCCGGGTCGTTTTGTAAGCGGGCGCGCCAAACGAAAAATTCTGAAGTTCGTGGAAAGATAAAAAGGATGAGTACACAACCGCAAGCCATGCAAATCCCAGCACACCTCGTGAAAGAACTTCGCGAACGCACCGGCGCGGGCTTCAGCGATTGCCGCGCGGCCCTGGTGGAATCGGCGGGAGACGTCGAGAAGGCCATCGACATCCTACGCAAGAAGGGCCAGGCAGCGGCCGCAAAAAAGGCGCAGCGCCAGGCTTCGGAAGGGCTCGTTGGCCATTACATTCACGCCGGCGGGAAAATCGGCGTGATCGTAGAAGTCAACTGCGAGTCCGACTTCGTCGCGCGCACCGAGGCGTTCCAGCAGCTGTGCCACGACATCGCCATGCATATCGCGGCGGTCGATCCGCGGTACATGAGGCGCGAGGAAGTCACCCCGGAAATGCTCGCGAAAGAGCGCGACATTTACCGCGAGCAGGCGAAGGCCACCGGAAAACCGGAAGCGGTGATCGAGCGCATCGTGACCGGAAAAATGGAGAAGTTCTACGAGGAGAATTGCCTCTACGAACAGCATTACATCAAGGATGAGTCGGTGACCATCGGCGAGATGATCACGCAGGCCGTCGCCAAGCTCGGCGAAAACGTTGCGGTACGGCGTTTCGTGCGCTTCAAAGTCGGCGAGGTTTCGTCCGCCGGCACCGAAGAAGCGGGCGTGCCCGTCGCCGTCTAACCATTAGCCTTCTTTGAATTCATTCAGGCGTCCCGGTAACACGGGGCGCCCTTTTTATGTGCGTCGCGCCGTGTCGTGGCCAGTCCTTAGACCGGTCTAATGGTTCTCGGAATCGTGCGCGGGGGTCGCGATTGTTTGTTACAATTTCGCGACGTCAATCGGGAGATTGGCGTTCCCGTGGACTTTAGAATCCGGAGACTCATGGCTGCGAAAAAGAATACAAGTAAGGGTGCCGCGAGCGGCACGGCCAAGAAGGTCCAGCCAAGATACAAACGCATCGTGCTGAAACTCTCCGGCGAATCACTGCAGGGGCCGCAGGGATTTGGAATTCACGGCGAGACCGTTCAGGCCATCGCCCGGGAACTAAAAGAAGTACACGCCCTTGGCGTACAGATCGCGGTCATGGTCGGCGGCGGCAATATTTTTCGCGGCGGCCGGCAGAAAGGTTTCGAGATCGAACGAGCTACCGGCGATTATATGGGGATGCTCGCGACGATGATCAACGCATTGGCGCTGCAAGACGCGCTTGAAAAAGAGGGCGTGCACACGCGGGTGCAGAGCGCAATCGAGATGCACCAGGTTGCAGAGCCGTTTATCCGGCGGCGCGCTTACCGGCACCTGGAGAAGGGCCGCGTGGTGATCTTCGGAGCGGGCACCGGCAATCCATATTTCTCCACCGATACCGCGGCAGCGCTCCGGGCCATGGAAATCAAGGCCGACGTGATTCTGAAAGCAACGCGCGTCGATGGAATTTATGATGCTGATCCCGAGCACGTCACGGATGCGAAATTTTTCGCGCAGATCACTTATCGCGACGTGCTGCACCAGAACCTGAAAGTGATGGATGCCACAGCGATTTCGCTGTGCATGGACAACGGAATGCCGATCGTGGTTTTCAATATGAACCAGCATGGGAACATCAAGCGGGTTGTGCTCGGGGAGCGCGTGGGTTCGACCGTGAGCCCGGCTTAGAGTCGCAAGGGAGCTGAAGGCGAAACCCGAAATTCGGGTTGAGATCCGACGCTTCACTGCAAACAATGGATGTGGTTTATTTGTTTCTAATTTCCAATTTTTGGGTCTAGGTTTTGATTTCCGGAGTTTGAACTCGAGGCGAAAGCATGAATTTTGCGACGACAAAAGAAGCTATCGCGGCCGGCCGGACGCGCATGGAAAAGGCGGTGGACGATTTCCGTAAGGAGATCGCGACGTTGCGCACGGGGCGCGCGAACGCTACCTTACTGGACGCTATCCGCGTGGACTATCACGGCACGCCGATGCCGGTGAATCAGTTGGGCACGATGACGACTCCTGACCCGACGATGATCGTGATTGCGCCGTGGGATCCCAGCGTCGTAGCACTGATCGACAAGGCAATTCGTACCTCGGACCTGGGATTGAATCCGACCAACGACGGCAAGGTAGTCCGCGTGCCGATTCCTTCTTTGACCGAAGAGCGCAGAAAAGACATGGTGAAGCACCTGCATAAGGTTCTGGAAAATCACCGGACTGCGGTGCGCAACGTCCGGCGCGACATCAAGGAAGGCATCGACAAGCTCGAGAAAGACAAGAAGATCAGCCAGGACGAACAAAAGCGATCGCTGGATGAATTGGAAAAGGTGTCGCACTCGGAGACCAAGAAGATCGAGGACCTGAGCGCGGTGAAAGAAAAAGAGATCATGGGGTTGTAGGATTTTGGGGGCGCTCGATCTTTCGAAATTGCATGCAGTGACTTAGCTTTGTAGTAGTACCCGCCTGTTTTGACTCTAACGGATTCATCTGACATTGGTTATTCGAGATTTGGCTTGGGAAACGTGGACGGACGCGGCCATCCCTGCGTTAAAATCTTTTTGTCCGCGTGGCGGCCTAAAAGTTTCGGGTTTCAGATTGTTGCGGCGAATTGCTTTGTTGGGGCTGCAGATACCTGAGAGGTATATCCGTATTACTATTTGGCGAGGGCCAAAAGTTACATCGGTGAGATTCCGGGATTTACTCTGGACCTTGTTGAAAAGGCTGGGAATTCGCCACCGAGTGCACGGACAGGCATCGGGATTTGATTTAAGGATGCGAGGTTGGTTTCTTGGTGGCGGGCGAAGCAGCGGCGTCGGAACGGGTTAGGGTGAAGTGTTGGGATTGGTCGGTTTGGACGGCGTGGAGGAAGGCGGCGTAATCGGCGGTTCGGTCGGCGGGGACTTGGCGGTGGAGGAAGTTGATGTGGCGGGAAGCGGTGATGATGCCTGTCCGGACGTTGTATCGGGAGGCGAAGGTGGCGTAGTCGCGATCGACGACCGTGCCGGTAGGGACTTCGACGCTGGTGCCTGGTGGAAGGCGGAGGGTGACGCGGGTATCTACATCGAGAGGGATGCCGAGGTCGATGGGGGGAGCGGCGCCTCCGGATTCAGGTTTCGCGGGCAGTTCCGGGACGCCGAGTTGCGGGAGCAGGGCTGGAACGCGGACGGGTTTTTTCGACCAGTCGACGAATTTGGGCTCCGAGATCTCGTATTCGACGGTGAACGGAAGTTTCGTGGCGGTAGGGTCCGAGGCACTGACCGATGTGATGTTGCCGCGCAATCCGTCGGATAGGGCGAGAAGCTGGGCGAGTTCTTTCCACTTGTCGCGCGGGTTCTGGTGGAAGGCGACGCGTAGCAGGAGTTCGTTGTCGCCGCGCATCGTATATTTCACTTTGGCGTTGAGCGTGCCGTCACCGGCGAGGGCTGCATCGACGCTGACTCGTTGAAACGACGCAAACGGCAAATCGGGTGGAACCGTCTTCCAGCAGCGCGTTTCGCTTTCGGAACAACTGGCCAGATCCAATACCTTCTTGCCGCGCAAGTCGGCCCGTATCACGCCGAATGGCGCGACATCGATACTAGGGTCCAGATAATACGCACGGCCTTGCTGTTCGACGACGAGCAGCGCGTGAGTCAACAGCGAAGGACGAGGGAGCTGCGTTTCCGGTGACTCCGATGCCGTGCAGAACACGGACCTTACCGCGATGTCCAGGCGAGTCATCAGAAAGCGGTAGAACTGCGATTTCTGCGCGACCGTGCCGTAACCGTCTCCGAGAACTTCGTCGCGAGTTCGTACCTGATAGGGATCGCGAACAAACCGGACGGCATCGAAGGGGAGGTCGAGAATGGCAATTTTCTTCGATGCAAATTGGTATAAGACCCGCGCTGGCAAGGGATCCTTGGAGGCTTGCTCGTAGAGGGAACTGAATTTCGTCCACTCAGCAGTGGAAAACGAAAGCGTACGGGTTTGGCCAAGACGGGAGGAGAAGTCTGACCACGAGGAGAAAGTGGTGAGAGCCACGTCGGAGTCCTTGTCGTCGGACGATGCGGCGCGTTTTGGAAGGCTGGCGGGAGTTACGTCCCACGTATAGAGAACGCGCGCGGAGTCTTTCTCTTCGGTTCTGGTTTTGGAAGTTTCCGGTATTCGCGACCAGATGCGAAGCGATGCGTTGGGCTGCTGAAGATGCTTTATAAGAGCGCCGCCCTCGGTCGGCAGAATCCCGGCCGGGTCCTCCGGCGTCGCTGGATATTTTGCGGGCTCCAGGCGAGACGCGGGCAGGTCCAGTTCAAAAATCTCTCGCGAGATGACGCCGGTGTTGTTGAAGGAATGATCGAACCAGAAGTCGGGCGGGCGAGCAGGGTCCAAGGTACCGGCCGAAAATGTGTAGGCTGTGCCGGTGGTGATGACGCGGTATTCGAGGATGTCTGAGGGTTCCAGTCCGAGGATGCGCACCGATTTGACGCGAACATCTTGATAGGCGGGAGCGCCGGCGACCGCGGAGTTCGGCTGGTCGGTGACGGCGCTGGGGAGGATGTCGGCGGAGCCGCCGCTGGCGTGGGTGATATGGACCAGCGGTATTTCGATTTGTTCGTAGGATCGATTGAAATCGAACGTGAGCCGAGAGAATTGGCGAACGCCGAGCTCGCTGTTGATATGGACGCGGACGTGAACTTCCTTTCGGGAGGTGCCGTTGGTCTCGAAGCGGATGTGGGTTTCGAGGAGTTCGATCTGAGCGGGAGTTTCGGGAGCGGCGGGTTTGGCTTCGGGTTTTTCTGTGGGTGGTGGCGCCGGCTGCTGGCAGCGGGCGGGTTGGCACACAGACGTTAGAGAGATTGCCGCGAAAAGACCCAGCGATTTGAGAGCAATTGGCTTGCGAGTCACCGCTTCAGTTTAGGGTGCACGGGGAATAGGGGTAAAGCTTGGGTTGGAGTTGGGTTGCGTGGATTGAACGTTGCAAGGGTTGGGCAGGAGGCGTGGCGAGCGACCGGCAAGGATTCCGTTCGACGCTCAGGACAAGCTGGCGCTGTCGGTTATGCGCCGATCGCGGTGGTGGCGAAACGGGTTGGCTGGGAGGGCGTCTCAAGCGATGATGGGGTGTGTGCGGTTGATTGAGGAGACCACGGATGACGAAGGTTTGGGTTGGGATGGCGGCGGTGGTGATGGCGGCGATGTTGGCTGGCGCGGGGGAGATGCGGTCGGATGATCGCGCGCCGAAAGGTCCTGCTGAGGACGGGACGATGCCGGCGCTGGTGAAGATTGCCGGCGAGGGGGAGATGAATTCGCACGCTTTCGAGTTTTTGACGGAATTGAGCGACGACATTGGGTCGCGCGTGACCGGAACGCCTGCGGAGCGCAAAGCGGAGGATTGGGGCGTCGCGAAAATGAAGGCGATCGGGCTCGAGAACGTGCACAAGGAGAAGTACACGATCTGGAAGGGCTGGACGCGGGGAACGGCCGACGCGGAATTGCTGACTCCGGTGCGGCACAAATTGCATGTGGATTCGATGGGTTGGACGGGATCGACTCCGGCGGGTGGCGTGGAGGCGGACGTGGTGGCGTTGAACCTTTTTGATCTGGACAACGAGATCAATAACGTAGCGCGATTGAAGGGCAAGGTAGTGCTGATCGTAGCGAAAGGCCGATCGAATCAAGGGGGGTTGCAATTATTCATTCATATGGCCGATTTGATCCGCGCGGCCGGGCCGGCGGGGGCAGTGGCAATAATTGGCGGCCAGGGCGGCGGGAAAGCGGCGGGGATGAATTTGACGCACACGGGAATTTTGGGATTTGACGCGGACTTTGCGATTCCGGTGGTGTCGATGACCGCAGAGGATCAGGGGCAACTGGAGCGGTACATCGATCGCGGGATTACGCCGCGAGTGCGATTCAACATTCAGAATACATTCACGAATGGTCCGGTCGAGACAGCGAACGTGGTGGGAGAAATTCGCGGCACGGAACATCCCGAACAGATTCTAGTCGTGGGCGGACATCTGGATTCGTGGGATTTGGCGGAAGGCGCCACCGACAATGGATCTGGCACAGCGACCGCGCTAGGGGCGGCGGACGCGATCCTGCGTTCTGGAGAACGTCCCCGGCGGACGATTCGATTTGTTTTGTTTACTGGAGAAGAACAGGGGCTGGACGGATCGAGCGCGTATGTGAAACAGCACCAGTCGGAGATGGCCAATCATTTGGGGGATTTAATCTTGGATGCGGGGCAAGGGCCGGTGAAGGGTTTTCAATTGGGAGGGCGTAACGATTTAGTGGCGGACTTCCAGCCGTTTGCAAATTCGCTAGCAAACATGGGAACGATGACGGTGGACGATAAAATCGAATCGGGCACGGATACGTTGCCATTTTCGATCGCCGGACTGCCGGGCATCAACATGGACCAGGACACGTCGGAATATAAGTTTACGCATCACTCGGCGGCGGATGCGTTGGAAGCGCAGAAGCCGGACGTGCTGGCGAAAAATTCCACGTTGATGGCGCTGGCGGCGTTCTGGATTGCGGATCGGCCGGAGCGGTTTGCGGTGCCTTGGCCGGCGAAAAGGACCGCGAGGATGCTACGGGACCAGCACGAGTTTGAGGAGTTGAAGGCGTTTCATTTGTGGCCGTACGGCAATCTGGGGACGGACGACAAGGATGACGCGCCTCAGAATTAGATAGCAACTTGTGTATTATCAATCGGTTGAGATGTCCGGCCGCACTTGGTTCGACCGCTTGGCGCGTTTGGCTGCCAGGAGAACGGTCGGTTTACTGAGCGCAGAGCGGGAATGGCTGAGCCTCGGTCCGACGGCGGCGAAACCAGGGCGAAGATGCGGAACATGGTGCGACAGTGTACAATAGGGTTTCGTGACAGACGTTGGGGCATGGTTGAGGCCAAAAGGGCGTGCGGCTTTAAAGTTTTCCACTGCCTTGTGTCGAAAGTGATTTGACAGGGCACGTTGTTTTCCATATACTCCTTTGTTTGTCAGGGGTAGTTTGTAGTGTTCGTTGGGGGACCGCGTAGTTGCGGTTCGGGTAGTTGGAAGGAATATCTTCGGTTCCGGAACAAAGTAAGACGGAATGGGATCGAAGAGCGGCCGGAATGGGGCGCCAGCCCCGCAAAGCCGAGTGAGCGTCTCCGAGTCGAAGCCAGAAGACGAGTTCTACCTTCTGGAGTGCGTACGGAGTTTCTTGCTTGTTGTCTCCGGATTCGCAGTAGACCTTTCAGCACTGCTGTGCGCTCTCGCGCAATTTGTTTGCGCGCCTGCGAGAGCCACGCACTTCCATGTGTTCGTTGCCGAACGCGTTGAAGGGCAAAAATCTTTGCGCGCGAATGAGGGAAGAACTGTGCCGACGTTTTCGCAGCTAGTACGCATGGGACGTGAGAAGGTCGTGGTGAAGACGAAGTCACCGGCACTTGCGGGCTGCCCGGAAAAGCGCGGCGTATGCATTCGCGTGTACACCCAAACGCCGAAGAAACCGAACTCGGCTCTGCGCAAAGTGGCGCGCGTGCGGTTGACGAATTCGATTGAAGTGACCACGTACATTCCCGGCGTCGGGCACAACTTGCAGGAGCACTCGATCGTTTTGGTGCGCGGCGGCCGTGTGAAGGATCTGCCGGGCGTGCGTTATCACATCGTGCGCGGAACCTTGGACGCGGCGGGTGTGGAGAATCGCAAGCAGGGGCGGTCGAAGTATGGCGCGAAGCGGCCTAAGGCTGCACAAGCGAAGTAAACAAGTAGGGAAGTAACGACGAAGAGAAAAGCGGGACGAAGAAGAGCTACGAAGAGATTTAGAGGGGGCGAGACAGCGCAATGCCACGTAAAGGACTTGTTTTTCGGCGGCCACAGGCGACGGATCCGGTTTATGCCAGCGACATCGTGGAGAAGTTTATTTGCTCGATGATGTATGAGGGCAAGAAGTCTACGGCGCAGCGCGTGTTTTACGGCGCGATGGATCAGGTGGCGAAGAAGACCAACGACGACGCGCTGAAGGTTTTCAAGAAGGCCATCGAGAACGTGAAGCCCTTGCTGGAAGTGAAGACGCGGCGCGTGGGCGGCGCGAACTACCAGGTGCCGGTGGAAGTGAATCCGTTCCGGCGGCAGTCTTTGGCGATTCGCTGGCTTTTGCAGTATTCGCGGGAACGCGCAGGCAAGACCATGATCGACAAGCTCGCGGATGAATTGATCGACGCGTCGAATGCGCGTGGCGGGGCCATGAAGAAGAAGGAAGACGTACATCGGATGGCGGAAGCCAACAAGGCGTTCGCGCATTACCGCTGGTAAAGGGAATTGAATTAAGACTGGACTGAGATTGTGACTGAAGCTGTAGCAAATCGCGCGGGAGAGAAGAAGTCTTCTCAAGGAACTATGGGCCGAGTATTCAAACTGGAAGATACCCGCAACATCGGGATCATGGCGCACATCGACGCCGGGAAGACCACGTCGACCGAGCGCATCCTGTTCTATACGGGTGTGACCTACAAGATCGGTTCGGTGGATGAAGGCACGGCCACCATGGACTGGATGGAGCAGGAGCGCGAGCGCGGGATCACGATTACCAGCGCGGCGACGACAGCTTCGTGGGATCGCTTCGACAAAAAGTACCGCGTCAACATTATCGATACGCCGGGCCACGTGGACTTCACGGTAGAAGTGGAACGCTCATTGCGCGTGCTGGACGGCGCGGTGTGCGTATTCGATTCCGTGGCGGGCGTGCAGCCGCAATCGGAAACGGTATGGCGCCAGGCGGACAAGTATCGCGTGCCGCGCATTTGTTTCGTGAACAAGATGGACCGCATGGGCGCGGATTTCGATCACGTGATTCGCACCATTCGGCAACGCCTCGGTGCTCATCCTGTTCCGCTGCAGTTCCCGTTGGGCCGCGAAGACAATTTCATCGGGATCATCGATTTCATCGAACAGAAAGTTGTAGTGTGGCTCGAGGAAACGCTGGGCGCGAAATTTGAAATTTTTGAAGTCGATAAGTTGTGGGACAAAGCGTTCGTGGATTCGCGGCCGGACGTGGCCGCGGCGCTGAAGGGCGCGGCGATCGACAAAAAGTTCTACGACGAGCATCGCAACAAGGTAATCGAATACATCGCCGAGCACGACGATGTGTTGATCGACAAATATTTGAATGGCGAGACGCTGACGATCGACGAGATGCGCAAGTCGATTCGTAAATCGACGCTCGCGCTGAAGATCGTCCCCGTGCTGGCGGGCTCGGCGTTCAAGAACAAGGGCATACAGCCGTTGCTGGACGCGGTGGTGGATTATCTGCCGTCGCCAATGGACGTGCCGCCGGTGGAAGGCACGAATCCGGATAACGATAAAGTGGAATTGCGCCGCGCGGCCGACGACCAGCCGTTTTCGGCGCTGGCGTTCAAGATCATGTCCGATCCGTTCGTCGGGCACCTGACCTACATTCGTGTGTATTCCGGCGTGTTGAAGTCGGGCAGTTATGTGTACAACTCGGGGAAGCGCACGCGGGAACGCATCAGCCGCTTGTTGCAGATGCACGCGAACAAACGCGAAGAGATTGAAGAAGTGTATGCGGGCGATATCTGTGCTTGCGTCGGCTTGAAGAGCGTCAATACCGGCGACACGCTGTGCGACGAGCAGAAACAGATCATTCTGGAATCGATCGACTTTCCGGCGCCGGTAATTTCGGTGGCTATCGAGCCCAAGACCAAGGCGGACCAGGACAAGCTGGGCGTGGCCATGCAGCGGCTCGCGCAGGAAGATCCGACGTTCCGTGTTTCGACCGAGCCTGATACCGGACAGACATTAATTTCCGGCATGGGCGAATTGCACCTGGAAATTATCGTGGACCGTATGCTGCGCGAATACAACGTGCAGGCGAATGTCGGCCGGCCGCAGGTGGCTTACCGCGAAACGGTCCGCAAGAAGGCCGAAGCGGAAGGCAAGTACATCAAGCAGACCGGCGGGCGCGGCCAATACGGGCATTGCGAAATCGTGTTGCATCCGCTGCCGAGCGCGACGCATGAAAACATGCACGAGATGTCCACCGATGAAATCGATGCGGTGGCCAAGGAAATCGTCGGAGGTCCTGCGGGCAAGTGGAAATTCGACAAGGAACACCGGTTCCTGTTCATCGACAAGATTGTCGGCGGATCGATTCCGCGCGAGTTCATCGCGCCGATCGAAGCGGGCATTCGCGAAGCTTTGGACAACGGCATTCTGGCGGGATTCACGATGGTGGATGTCGCCGTGGTGTTGGTGGACGGCAGCTACCACGATGTGGACAGTTCGGAAATGGCGTTCAAGATCGCCGGGTCGATGGCCTTCAAGGAAGCGTGCGCGAAGGCTAGGCCAGTTCTGCTCGAACCGATCATGAAAGTGGAAGTGGTGGTGCCGGAAGAATATATGCCGGCGGTGTTCGGCGACTTGAATGCGCGGCGTTCCGCGATTCAAGGCACGGAAAATCGCGCGGGCAGCAACGTCATTCGCGTGGAAGTGCCTTTGGCGCAGATGTTTGGTTATGCCACCGATTTGCGCAGCCGCACGCAGGGACGCGCGACGTTTACGATGCACTTCTCGCACTATGCGGAGACTCCGCCGAATATCTCGGAAGAAGTGATCAAGCGGATTAAGGGCACCAAGTAAAGCTGGAAAGAGTTTCGCGCTACACGATTTACGAAATTCGATTGAGGAGCTGAGGACGCAATGGCCAAGGAGAAATTCGAGCGCAACAAGCCGCACTGCAACATCGGGACGATTGGTCACATTGACCATGGCAAGACGACGTTGACGGCGGCGATTACCAAGGTGCTGTCGAAGCACAACCCG
>Ga0182018_10000678_pt1 | contig 42690 bp, 34 predicted proteins | sample 812P2MmetaG_FD_120490 | JGI IMG/M metagenome (GOLD analysis project Ga0182018, IMG submission 120490) | Permafrost microbial communities from Stordalen Mire, Sweden - 812P2M metaG | ecosystem: Environmental > Terrestrial > Soil > Wetlands > Permafrost | place: Sweden: Stordalen | collected... | reverse complement strand
GTTCCTGCCTTCCGGGCTCGTACGCCCGAAACAGGATACTCGGTTCTTGGTTTACAGGGGGGCCAAATCAGAGCATCGAAGTGGGCCAATTCAGAGTAGCGAACTCAACACGGGATCAGGAGACTCAATGGTTTCGCATCGTCACCGAAGGGCCTGTAAACTGCTGTAAACATTAGGTCCTGCATGTTGCGAAAGTCAATTGCAAAAATGTAGGGCAAACGGGCTCGTGGCAACACCGGAACCTCTCTTGGCCGCGTTGCAAAACCCTGTCTCAGAAGTTCGGGTATACTTCACGCTCTCGCGGTTCCGCTTCAAACGAATCCACTCGGCCGTTATTTTACCCAACTCGCGGAACTGCCACCCCACGGGACGGCCAGGAACGACTTCGCGCCGCTGGGAGCTTCCATACTGGCCGCCCACCTTTCTGAATGCCAAACCCGTGGAGGCGGGACAGCCTGAATCGTCGCGCTTCAAGCTCATAGCAGCGACCGGTCGCCATTCTATCGCCAATGGGACTCACAGTGCCCCATCAAGGAAAAGCGCAAAAGAACGTGTGCGGGTCAACTCATCGCGAAATGGTCCCACCCCAACGCCTCGAGCGGCCTGCCGTACAATTCGACTTCCGCCTTTCCGCGGAACATGGTGCCGATCCGCGTCAGCGGCAACCCTTCGAATGCCCTCGGCACCCGCACCCGTGACGGTACCGTAAAAAGCAGTTCGTAATCCTCCCCACCATGCAAACCCTGATCGAGATTGCCGCCGAGGCAAATCGGCGGGATGACAATTTCCGCCCTCAGCCCGGACGCCTCGCACATGCGCCGTAGATCGAGCGAGAGGCCGTCGCTCAGGTCCATGGCCGCGGTGGCACGCAGTTCTTCGCGGATGAAGCGGCCAAGCGCCAGACGCGGCTCAGGCCGCAGATGCCGCTTCCAGGCCGCTCCGGAGCCCTGCGCCAGCCCCATCGCTGAACCGCCCAGTCTGCCGGACACGTAGATCGCGTCGCCCGCGCGCGCACCGTCACGCCGCAACGCGCGGCCTCGCGGGACGGCGCCGCACACCACGATGTCGCACGTCACCTTGTCAGTCCGCGCCAGGTCGCCGCCGGCCAGCGCCGTTCCTGTGCGTTGCGCCAGACGCAACAGTCCGCGATAGAATCCATTCACCCAGCGCGTGTCCGCCCAACCGGGCACGGTCAGCGACACCAGGCAGAAGCGCGGCGCCCCGCCCATGGCGGCGATGTCGCTCAGTCCGCGTGCCAAGCACTTCCAACCCACATCCTCGGCGCGGTGGGTGGCGCGGCGAAAATGGACATCCTCGATCAGCAAATCGGTGGTGAACAGCAGATCCTCGCGGCTGCCGCGGGGGCGGTAGATGGCGCAATCGTCGCCGATGCCCAACACCAGGGAGGCCGCGGGCGCGGGGCTCGCCCACCGGCGGATCCGTCGTACCAGTTCCACTTCGCTCGTTTCCGATTCGTTGCGCTTGACCATGACCACCGCCATCTGAGAGAATACACTACGAATTGAAATGGTTGTTTGCACGCGCCTCGGAAGTCCTTTGCAAGCCTCGAAAGTCCGCTTTCCTTGTCTGGGAAACCCAAAAGCTCGGCGACAATAATCAGGAGAATTGGCAAGTGAAGGAAAAAGGTACTGTGAAATGGTTTAACGCCGCTAAGGGCTTTGGTTTCATCCAGAGAACGAGCGGCGATGATGTCTTCGTACACTTTTCGGCAATCCAGGCCGGCGGCTACCGTAGTCTGGAAGAAGGTGCGGCCGTGGAGTTCGAGGTGAAGCAGGGGCCCAAGGGACTGCAGGCCGAGAACGTCGCCGTCGTCTGATCGTATTTTCAAACACGGCACGAAAAAGCGGGCCCTTTCGGGGGCCCATTTCGTTATTGGATGACTTCGCGGCCCACCGCCAGATTCAATTGCCCGGCGGCGGTCAGGTAAGCTCCTACCAGGTTCAAGTAATCCACGTAGGTCGCGCGATAGTCTCTCTGTGCGTCCAGATAATCCAACAGCGTGGCCTGGCCGTGCTGGTAGGAATACTCCATGGTGTCGCGGACGTCCTTGGCCATCTGCAGATACTTGTCCCGGTACGGCTTGAGCAGGTCGACCGAACTCACCACCGTGACATAGGCCGAATCCACGTCGCCGAACACCAGCGCCTGGGTGACGTCCTTGAGCCGTTCGGCGTGCGTGATGTCCAGTTGGGTGCGCAGTTTTTCACCCTGGTTGCGGTCGAAGATCCGCAGCGGAATCTGCACGCCGACACCGAAATACACGTTCAGCGGCGGATTGTGCCCGGCATCCACCGAGAACGTTGGGTCGGTCGAGCCGTTGGAGACCGCCAGTTGGTGATCGACTCTGGCCTTGTCGATGGCCTGCAACGCGGCTTTCAGGTCGGGCCGCGCATCCTGCGCCATGTTGCGGAACTCGTCGAGCGGCATAATCCGGTCGGAAAACTCGAACGGTCCGGTGATATCGAATGTGTCCACCGGGGTACGGTCGTTCAGCAATTGCAGCAGTTGGATTTTCGCGGTGCGCAGATTCACCAGGGCTGTCTGGAAGTCGGACTCGTACTGTATGCGCTGCAGTTCCAGCCGCTTCATGTCTATTTGGGCGATGTCGCCGGCGCTCAAACGGTCGCGAAAGATGGCGATTTCGCGGTCGAAGTACTCTAGATTGGCCTTGGCTAGCGCGAGCACGGCTTTGGCCTGCAGGGTGGAGACGAAATTGGATCGCAGGGTGAAGTTCAGGGTCCGTATCAGGTCGGCCTGCTGCGATTCGCTGATGGCGGTCGCGTCCTGGGCGCTGTCCCGGCGCAACTCGCGCTTGTGATCCCGTTCGTGCAGATAGTTCAGCGAGATCAAAGGCAAGGCGAGGGAGATCGGCCGGTAGGGTTGACCCGTGACGGGTTGGAGCTGATCTACGCCGAAAGAGAATCCCGGATTGGGACGCAGGAACGCCGTGATCTCGGCGGCTTTGGATTCATCGATATTGATCCGGCCTGCCCGCAGAGTCGGATTGGCGGCCTCGAATTTCGACCGCACCTGCTCCCAGGTCAGCGGCGCCTGCGTCTGCGCGAGCCCGCCATGCACCATCACGATCGTCAGGACTGCCCACCAAATAGATTGCCGCATTACAATTCCTCGCATAGATAATGTCCTGTTTCCCGTGAGAATAGGCAGCGACGGCGGGGCGGGCAATCCTGCCCGGGGACCGGTTTTCCAGCGGGTCCAGCCGGCTGGATAGGCAGCCCCTCGCCGGACCGAGACGGATTGCCGGAAACACCGCACATTGACCTCATACCTGCAGCGTGTCTCCCTCGCGCGCCACCAGCGCATACAGAACCGGCGCCAGGAAGATGGAGAGCAGCAGCCGCGAGGCAAGCCCACCTACAATCACGATGGCGAACGGCTTCTGCGAATCGCTGCCGATTCCCGTCGACATGGCCGCCGGCAGCAGACCGAAACAGGCCACCAGGGCGGTCATCATGATCGGACGCAGTCGCAGTACGGAAGCTTCCAGAGTGGCGGTCGCGATGTCTTTCCCTTCCAGCCGCAGCTTGTTGATGAACGAGTACAGAATGACGCTGGTCTGCACGGCCACGCCCATCAGCGCCACGAAGCCCAGCATCGACGAGACGCTGAAATTGGTATGCGTCAGGCGCAACGCCAGCAGTCCGCCCACCGGTTCGGTCACCAGCACGCTGAGGAAAATGATCAGCGGAAACTTGAAGTTTCCATAGAGCGCGAACAGGATGGTCAGGATCAGCATCACCGTCAGCGGCAGAATGATCTTCATCTGCGCCTGCGAGGCCAGGTATTCCTTGTACTCGCCGCCCCAGTCGAATTTGTACCCGATCGGCAGCTTGATGGCGTCTTCCACTCTCTTGCGGGCATCGCCCACGGCGCCGGCCAGGTCGCGGCCCTCCACGCTGAACTGCACGCCGATGTAGCGCGAATTGGATTCGCGATAAATGAACGACGCGCCGCTATCCACCTTGATATCGCAGAATTGGCCCAGCGGAAGATACTGGCCGTCCGGCGTGGCGATCAGCAAATTGCGAATGGCGTTTTCGTCGCTGCGATACGGCTCCTGCATGCGCACGATCATGTCGAACTGGCGCTCGCCCTGAATCACCTGTGTGGCGGCCTGCCCGCCCATGGCGGTTCCGATGAGGGTATTGATATCGCTCACGTTCAGCCCGTAGCGCGCCAGTTTGGCGCGGTCCGGAACGATTGTCAGGCTGGGCTGGCCGGTCTCTTTCACCACCGTGATTTCGGTGATTCCCGGCGTCTTCAAGAGCACGTCCTTCACCAGGGCGGCCTTCTCGGCCAACAGATTGAGGTCGGAGCCGAAGATCTTGACGGCCAGCGCGCTCTTGAGCCCGGTTTCAGCCTCATCCACGGCGTCCTCGGCCGGCTGGGTAAAATTGAAAATGACCCCCGGGAACGCCGCCAGCTTTTTCTGGATGGCCTCCACCAACTGCGGCTTGCCGTGGATCTCGCCGCTCCAGACGGGGTCGCTATACGGTTTCAGATCCACGAAGAATTCGTTGTTGAAGAAGCCCGTCGGATCGGTGCCGTCGTCTGGCCGTCCCAATTCGTTGGCTACAGTGGTCACCTGCGGAAAGCTCCTGAGAATGTCGCGGATCTGCGGCGACAGTTTGGATGCTTCTTCGAAGGAAATGGTGTAGGGAGTGGTGGCGCGCACCCACAGCGCACCCTCGTCCAGGTGCGGCATGAATTCCCCGCCGATGTAGGGAATCAGCAGGAGGGAACTGGCGAAGACCGCCAGCACCAGTCCCACGGTGATCAGACGGTTGCGCAGGCACCAGCCCAGCATCCGGCCATATCCGCTGCGGATGCGCACGTAGAATCGCACTTCCGGCTCATGCACGTGCTTGCGCAGGAAATACGCGCACAGCACCGGCAGCACCGTGAGCGCGCACAGCAGCGCCCCCAGCAGCGCGAACGACATGGTGTCCGCCATCGGCTGGAACAGGCGTCCGGAGGGGCCGGTCAGCACATAGATGGGCAGGTACCCCGCGATGATCACCGCGATGGCGTAGAAAATCGGCCGCTCCACGTCCTTCGCCGCCGACCGGATGACCGCCAGCAGATCGTACTCCTGGTTGGCCCGCTCCGCCAGTTCGCGGAAAATATTCTCCACCATCACCACCGAGCCGTCCACGATAATCCCGAAATCGATGGCGCCGATGGAAAGCAGGTTGGCCGGAATGTGCCGCCAGTCCAGGCAGATGAAGGAAAACAGCAGCGCGAACGGAATGGTGACCGCTACGATCAGCGCGGTCCGCACACTGAACAGGAACAACCCCAGGATCACCAGCACCAGCAGCATGCCGCGCAGGAGGTTGGCTTCCACGGTCTGCTTGGTCTCTTCAATCAAGCCCTGCCGGTCGTAGTAGGGCACGATCTTCACATCCGGCGGCAACACGTGCTCGTTGAGATCCTTGGTCATCGCCTCCACGCGCTTGAGGATCACTTGCGCCTGCTCGCCGACACGCATGAGGATGACGCCTTCCACGGCCTCGTCCTGCTTCATGTAGCCGAACTGCCCCAGCCGCGGCGCATAGCCGAGCTGCACCTGGGCCAGATCCTTCACGCGAACCGGGATGCCGTTCTTTTCCTGGATGATGATGTTGTTGATGTCTTCGATATCGCGGACCAACCCGAGGCCGCGGATGTAATAAAACTGCCCGCCCTGCGAATAGAAGCCGCCGCCGGCGTTGGCGTTGTTGTTGCCGAGCTGGGTAAAGATCTGCGGCACGTTGACGCCGTAGGCGAACAGCTTGGTGGGGTCCAGCAGCACCTGGTATTGCATGGTGGTGCCGCCGAAGCCGGAATCGTCGGCCACTCCCTGGATGGAGCGGTAGTGGCGTTCCAGCACCCAGTCTTCGAGGACTTTCAAATCCTGCGGAGACCGGTCGGGGCTCTGCAACACGTAGCGGTAAATCAGCCCGCTGGGGCTGTACAACGGGGAGAGGCTGGGCGTCAATCCCGTAGGCATCTGGGCATTGGCCATCCGCTCGAAGGTCTGCTCCCGGACGAAGTACGGGTCCGCGCCGTACTCGAAGTTCATGGCGATGAACGACAGGCCATAGAGCGAAATGGAGCGCAGCGATTCCAGCCGCGGAATGCCGTTCAGCTCGACTTCGAGCGGGATGGTGACCAGCCGCTCCACCTCCTCGGAAGCGTGGCCGGGCCACTGTGTGATCAGTTCCACGTGGGGCGGCGAGAGGTCCGGATAGGCGTCGATAGGCAGCTTTTGGAAGGACCAGACGCCCCATCCCATCAGGGCCAGGGCGGCGATCACAATCACGAAAGGCTGCTTCAGTGCGAAGGAGACGAGTCTGGCGATCATGGATTTAGCGCCTTATTGGATGCTGGTGGCGAACTGGATGAAGAGGCTGCCATCGGCGAGCACTTTCTCGCCTTTTTGCAGACCGCCGGCGATTGCAATCATGCCATCCTGCTGCATGCCGATCGAGACCGACCGTTGGGAGAACTTACCCGGCTCGGATTCCACGTAGACAATCGGCTCGTTCTTGTCGTCGCGCAGCACCGCGGCCACCGGTACGGCCAGAATATTGGATCGCGTGCTGGTGTTGATCACGGCCTCGACGAACATGTCCTTCTTGAGCAGGCCTTCGGGGTTCTGCGTCACGATGCGCACGGGCGTGGTGCGCGTGGTGGGGTCCACAAACGCCCCCACATAGTTCACCGTGCCGCGAAAGGTGCGCGCGGAAGCGGGGTTGGTTTCGGTGGCGGCGTCGCCCACTCGCACCAGGGGCAGGTCGCGGTCGAAAATGTGGCCCTGCACCCACACGCTGGTGACGTCGCTGATCATGAAGCAGACCGTGACGCCAGCCTGTACCAGCATGCCGGGCGACACCATCTTCTGCACTACCACGCCGCTGATGGGCGCGCGCACCGCCAGCTCCGTGCTGATCGTGGTGCCCTGTTTCTCGGCCGCGTCGATCTCTTGCGCGGTGATACCGAAGATGCGCAGGGGCTGGAGGCTGTTCTGGACGTCGGTGAGGGCGTCGTTGTAGTCGGCCTCGGCGCTTTCCAGATCTTTGAGCGCTACCGCCCCACGGGCCAACAGATCCCTCTCTCGATCCACGATCCGCTTGTTGAAGACTTCGCGGTTACGCGCCTTGCGATAGGTGGACATGGCGTTCACCACATCGGGGCTGGAGACATAGAGCAGAGGATCGCCCGCCCTCACTTTGGCGCCGGTATCCACCAGGATGCGCGTGATCGGTCCGTTTACCTGAGTGACGGCTTGCGTGGTGTGGTCGGCATCCCAATCCACCGTCCCGGTAGTGTGGACGGCGATTTGCCAGGTCCGGCTCTCCACCGGCGCCACCCTGAGGTGCGCCATCTGGTCCTGTGGAACCGTGAACAGGGCGGGCTGGACGGCCGCCGGCCGTTCGGGCGACTGGCCCTCCGCTTTCTTCAAGTTCCCGCAGGCGATTTGCGAAACAGCGAACGCCAGCAGGCCGCCTGACACGCACCAGATTGCTGGACGAAAACGGCCGTGGAGACACGACAATTGGATCGGCATAGGACTCTCTCTTCTTCAATGTTCGAGAAAATAAAAGGACCGGCGCCGTCATCGGAGCCGTTCCGCCACATGAATGAGGAGACTAAGCCGGAGGCGCGCGGGAGGAACTGGTGGAGAGAAAGACCTCGTGGGTGGGGATGAAATCCGGAGCGGATTCCAACCAGACCATACAGAAAGCCGGCACAACCACCGCCGAGATGTTGGTGTGCAGGAAGGGCAGCGGCCCGACGTGGCACAGGAGGCAGCAATGATCTTGCGAATGGTGTTCTTCGTTGGCCGATGCGAAGCCGGTTGACTGCGCCACCAGGACGAGGCACAGCAACAGCAGTACGAATACGTGTCGCCCCTCGCCGCGGCAACGGAGTGTCATTTGGAGTACAGTATAGCGCTAAATCGAGGAGCGGTGCGCCCGCGCCTCTCCCTTATTGTGACGCGCCGCCGGGCCAGCGGGTTGCCGGTCTGCCCCCTGCGCTATCATGGCTAGAGCACTCATGACGGTTTCAGGCCAAGCCGATATCGACGAAACTACGCTGGTGGCACAGTCCCGCGAAGGCGATACCGCGGCGTTCGGGGAATTAGTGCGGCGCTACGAAGGCAAGATCTTCCGTCTGGCGCAGCACGTGACACAAAACCGCGAAGACGCGGAAGACGTGCTCCAGGAAACCTTCATGAAGGCCTACGAGCACCTCGATCAGTTCCAGGGGAACTCCAAGTTCTATACCTGGATCGTGCGCATCGCGGTGAACCAGGCGCTGATGAAACTGCGCCGCCGGAAGACCGACAAGTCGGTCTCGCTCGACGAGACCATCGACACCGGCGAAGACACCATGGTACGGGAGATCGCCGCCTGGGACGAAGACCCGGAGCAGCGTTTTTCCCGCGATGAACTCGGCGGCATCCTGGATACGGCGGTGCAGAGTCTGGAACCGCCTTATCGCTCGGTTTTCGTGCTGCGGGACATCGACGAACTTTCTACCGAAGAAACGGCGGAAGCGCTGGGCCTTTCCGTTCCGGCCGTGAAGAGCCGGCTGCTGCGGGCCCGTTTGCAATTGCGCGAGAAACTGACCCGCTTTTTCAAGCGCAAGGGGGACGACGCCTTTGCTTACATGTAAAGACTTTCTGCACGAACTGAGCGATTACCTGGACGAATGCGCCGATACGCAAGTGCGGTCCAAATTGGAAGCGCACATCGCCGAATGCCCCAATTGCTGGGTGATCGCCGACACCACCAAGAAGACCATCCGGATTTATCGAGGCATGGAGCCGTACCCCATCCCGCACGACGTGGAGTCGCGTCTGATGAAGGCTCTGGAGAAGAAGATGGCCGCCGGAAAGACGTAGCTTCCTAAAGGAATCCCCCGCCACGCGGAATGAGGTGGTGAGAGGATGAATCCATGAATCAGATCGTGGCCGGCCTATTGTTGGGGCTGGTGCTTGGTGCGATTGACGGCGCTACCGCGTGGTTCTACCCGGAAGCGCGTTCCATGATGGGCAGCATCATGATGGGGTCGTCGATGAAGGGCATGGTGGTCGGCCTGCTTTGCGGCTGGTTCGCTCGCAAGGTGCATTCCATCAAGTGGGGAATCGTGGTGGGATCGGCGCTCGGACTGCTATTCGCCTTCCTGGTGGCGGCCGCGGATACGGTGAACGGCGAGCACCCCTATTTGCAGATCATGCTGCCGGGATTCGTGGTGGGGGCGATTGTTGGGTTCTTGACGCAGAGGATGGGGCGGCCCGTCACGGCGGCGCGTCCCTGACTTCCGGCCGCACCCGAGCCCCTTCAAGCAACGCACGGGAAGCCGCATGTTGCGGAGCGTCCGCATCCAGCGCGTAGACCAGGACGTTAGCGTCGATGACGCCGGGCTCAATCGACATCGTCGTAGATATCCCGGCGATGAAGTGGGCCAAGATCGCCGAGATGCCAGACGGGCAATTCGGGGATTGAGGCTGTGCCGGCGGCGGGCGTTGCTGCAGTGCTCTCGCTCAATAGCCGTTCCAGTAGGGCATCCACGGACACACCATGTTTTCGAGCTTCGTCGGTCAAGCGGGCTTCCATTTCATGCGAAACGTCGATACTCATCGGAACTGCCTCTTTCTTCAGATTACCCTGGCCGCCAGTTTTATGCCAGTTTACAGGATCGTGCCCACGTCCGAGGTTGCTGCGCCGCAGGCGAGCAATGCGGCCCGAGTTGCCGTATAGTCTCAGTCATCCGTATCCCGGTTGAAGACCAACGGCAAATGGCCGAAGCCATCCTGAATCCACCAGCAGCGGCGTCGGCCTTCGAAAGGCCCTACAGCAGCATCCCGATCTCTTTGGCCCCGCGTCTCTCTAATTCTTCCCCGGGCCAGTCTTGCACTCCGCGGCGTCTCTATTCTTCGGGTCCTTGCAGTCCATCCCCGGCTTCCCGGCCGGAGTTTCCTGCAATTTCGAGTCGGGAATCGCACCGATGTCCTTGGGGATATCGTAGGTGATCTCGGAATCGGCGCTGTACTTCTTATAGTGCAGGAAGTCCAACAAGTTCTTCGAGAAAACTTCCCCACCCTCCATCCGGACTTCGCCCCGGTACGGCAACAGAAATTGCCGGCCACCGATGTCCGCGTAGTCATAATCCAGCCGCGTCTGCGCGTGCCTCACCGGAAAATCGAGCGGGATGTCTTCGGCCACCGTGAGCAGCCGGGTCACCTGGTGAGTTTCGGTGTCGACGAAAACCTCGCCCGAATATCCGGCGACGATTTCCAGCTTCAGATCCTTCACCCCAATGGAGTAATTCGAGTTTGCCTGTGCCACGCGGAAGCTGAATACCATGGTGCGGCGCCCGCGTAAAGTAGCCCAGCGCGCCCATTCGAAGCGCGCTTCCGTGTGCCGTTCGAAGAGCGAGCGCAGCATGGTGCCGAAATCGCCGGTAGACGTGCTGCCGCCCAGGTTCTCATAAGACGTCGTCACGGGCCTGCTATTGATCAGGATGGGCTTCTTCTCTTCCTTCTGATTGAAGTAGCTCAGGCGGCTGGTGATGGTATCTTGTTCCTGATAAGACGGCTCGCTGCCCGCGCGTCCTCCATACCTCCCGCCTGGCCGCGGGGCCATCAGACGATGCTCGACTTCCGTGCAGAGGAAGTCGGGCAGGTTCTTGTCGTAATTCATCACGTAATTGCGGACATCGTCGAGGATGGCGCCCTGTTCCTGCGCGGTGGGCGGCGGGATCGGTTCGTCCGGCAGCACCTGCTTCACCGTGGAGGGCGTCAGAGTTTGCGAGTCCAGCCTGAGCTTCTCGAGCGCCCTGAGAGTGAGCGGGCCGATGCCCAACGCCTGCAAATCCTCGATGACGCGGGGTTCCAGCTTTTCCGTGAGTTTGACTTTGGACAAGAACTCGGCGAGTTGTTTGTCCGTCATGGTCTTCTCTTCGGTGATGATCTTCTGGGAAGACTGCACGAAGGAGATCAGCTTCTCGACGGACATCCGATTGTTCTGGCCCATCGCGAGGCAGCAGACCGCGAGAAAACAAGCCAGCAGGCGACAGCGCATATAGCTGTATTTTCGCACGGCTACCAGCGGGGTCCGCCGGTGAGAATCCTTACTGTTTTTTGCATGCCGGGGCATCCTTATTCTTGGGATCTTTGCAATCCGGCTTCACCGGCGCCGATTCCTTGTCGTCCGCGGCGGAGAAATCCTTGGGAATGTCGCCGAAACTGATGGACGATCCCACTTCGTATTTGCGGTAAAAGTCGAATCTGTTCTCGTTCTTGGACAGCCCGTCCGGTCCCTTCATCAGGACTTCCCCGTTAAATGGGAGCAGGAACTTCTGGCCGCCGATATCGGCATACTTGTACTCCAGGGTGCTCTCCGCCCGCTGAATGGGAAAATCGGCGGGAATTTCTTCCGCCTTGGTGAGCAGCCGCATCACCGGGTGCGGGCTGTCCGCGTCCACAAAAACTTCCCCCGAGTACGCCGTGATCCTCTCTACCTTCTTGTCGCCCAGCCCGATCCGGTATTGCGACCGCGACTGAGACACCTTGAAGCCGAATACCATGGTCAGCCGGCCGCGCCACGTGGTCCACCGGGCCCAATCGAATTGCGCCTCCGTATGGGGATCGAAAAGCATGCGCAGGGCAGTTTCGAAATCGCCGCGGGAGGTGGCGCCGCCCAGGCTTTCATAATCGCCGGTGACGGGTTTGCTGCCATTCAGGATCGGCTCTTTCTTCTCCTGGTGGTTGAAGTACGTGAGCTTGCTGGTAATGGTGTCCATGGGGCGGAAGGAGGGCTCGCTGCCGCGGTTGCTGTAACTGGTGGCAACCATCCGCTGCTCGACTTCCATGCAGATGAAATCGGGCAGGCTGTTGTCGTAATTCATCACGTACTCGCGGACCTGGTCGAGGATCCTGGCTTGTTCCTCCGAGGTGGGAATCTTAAGGGGCTCGTCGGGGAGAGCCTTCACGATCGCCGCGGCTTTCAGCCCTTTCGACTTCTCCTGCAATGCCAGGAGCGCCTTCACGGTTTGCGGGCCAGCGCCGTCCGCCTGGAGATCTTCGATTACGGATACCTCCAGCCTTTCGGTGAGGCGGACCCCGGCGAGATACTTTGCAAGTTCCTGATCCGTGCCCTTCTTCTCTTTGATCAGCTTCTGTTGGCTCTTTACGAGGGTGATCAATTGTTGGACCGTGACGGACTGCTGGCCCATCGCGACGAAAACGACTGCCAACAGACAGGCCAAAAAGCGGCGTTGCATATGGTTCATTCTCCCATGCGTCCGCAAGCCGCGGTCTGAGCGGCTCTCGCCCAGGCGTGAACGGCTTTCACGGCGTTTCGGGCGAGGTGCGGTCAAGAATTCGGCCACCAACACGAATCGGCAGGCGGCACCGCCCGCCTGCGCTCCGCCGAATTTTGCGGTCCCCCCAATGCCATTCACGGCGTTTCATAGTGTGCCCTCACCCTGCGGGCTGCCGACCGCCCCACCACTACCGCCAACTGCTCCTCGTTCGCCGACCGCACCAGCTCCGAGCTTCCGAACTCCTTCAGCAGCTTCCGGACGGTTTTCTCCCCGACCCCCGGAATGGTATCCAGCTCCGACGTGAGTTGCCGCGCGTTGCGGCGCGAACGGTGGAACGTCACCGCGAAGCGGTGCGCTTCGTCACGGATGGATTGCACCAGGTGCAGGATCGGCGAGAAGCGATCGAGCGCGTACGGCTCGTCCTCCTGCCCGTACACGTAGATGATCTCCTCGCGTTTGGCGATCGATGCCAGCGGCTGGTCGCTGATGCCGATGGCTTCCAGCGCCTCCGCCGCGGCGTGCAACTGCCCCAGCCCGCCATCGATCAACACCAAGCCCGGCATGGGTGCGTTCTCTTCTTTGAGCCGCGAATAGCGCCGCGTCACCACTTCGCGCATGCTGGCGAAATCGTCATTGCCGATCACCGTCTTGATGATAAATTTGCGATAGTCGCTCTTCTTCATGCGGCCCTCATCCCACACCACCATGCTGGCCACCTTGTCGGTGCCCTGTATGTGGGAGATGTCGAAGCATTCGATGCGCGCGGGCGGCGCGGGCAGGTTCAGGGTCTCCTGCAGCGCTTCCTGGATGGCCTTCGACGAGGGTTTCAGTACGCGGAAGCGGGAGTCGAAACTGTGTTTGGCATTGGTCCGGACGAGATCCATCAAAGCCTTCTTCTGCCCGCGCTGCGGCGTGCGGATCTCCACTTTGCGGCCGCGCTTTTCCGAGAGCAGCTCTTCCATCACCTCGCGGTCTTCGAATTCCACCGGCACGTGGATCTCGCCGGGAATGTGCTGCTGGTCCATGTAAATCTGCAGCAGTAGGGAAGAGAAGAACTCCGGTTCATTGAACTCCTCCTGGTCTTCCCAGAAGAACTCGCGGCGGTCCACAATCTGGCCGTGGCGCAGATGGAACAGATTCAGCGCCACCATGGGCGGCTCGGCGTATACGCCGAAAATATCGGTGTCGTCGTCGTTGGCGGCGGCCATCTTCTGGCGCTGCTCGATTTCCTCGACGGTGGTCAGCAGGTCGCGCAGGGATGCCGCTTCTTCAAAGCGCATCTCGTCGGATGCGGCCGCCATGCGCCCACGCAACTCGCGCGCCAGGTCGGAGTGGCGGCCATCGAGGAACAGCCGCACATTGCGGACCGCGGCGGCATACGCGTCGTCGCTGGTCAGACCCTCCACGCACGGTCCCAGGCAGCGGTGGATGTGGAATTGCAGGCACGGTTTGGGATGGAAACGGGTGAGGTCCACCTTGCACGATGGCACCAGGAAATGGCGATGGATGAAGTGCACCAGGCGATGCGCCAGGTTGGCGGGGAAGTAGGGGCCGAAATAGGTGGCGCCGTCCTTGCGCAGGCGCCGCGTGACATAGACGCGCGGGTACTTTTCGCTCGTCAGTTTGATGTAGGGGTAGGTCTTGTCGTCGCGCAGCAGGATGTTGAAGCGCGGTTTGTACTGCTTGATGAGGTTGTTTTCGAGCGCCAGCGCTTCCTTCTCGTTGTCGACCGAGATGTAGTCGATATCGCGGGCTTCGGAAATCAGCGTGCCGGTCTTGATATCGGCCAGCTTGTCTTCCAGGAAATAGCTGCGGACGCGGTTCCGCAGGCTCTTGGCCTTGCCGACGTAGATGACCCGTCCGCCGGCGTCTTTGTACAGATACACGCCGGGCGAGAAGGGGAGTTGCGCTACCTTGTCGCGAAGTTCCATCGCAGGAGGGCTATAATTCGATTATGTCACGCTGGATTCCGGGGCTGCTGTTGGCCGGGCTAATGCCTTTGGCCGCTCAGGAGCAGACCACCCCGCAAACTGCCCCGCCCAAACCGCAACTCGAGGAGCGGACTGAGCCCAAGACCTCCGGCAAGCAGGCGGTGCCGGCCGAGGAAGATAAATCGTTCCTGACGGAGGAGCATTCCTTCAACCCGCTGCAATCGCAGAAGAACGTGGAAACGGGCGATTTCTATCTAAAGAAGGGCAAGTTCCAAGCCGCGGCCAACCGCTACCTGAATGCCACCATGTGGAACGAAGGCAACGCCGAAGCCTGGGTGAAGCTGGGCAAGGCGGAGGAAAAAGTGAAGGATGTGCAGGCCGCGAAGGACGCCTACAACAAGTACCTCGAATTGGCTCCCGACGCCAAGGACGCCGCTGCCGTCCGCAAAAGGCTGCAGGCCATGAAGTAAGGGCCGAACTTCAACGGTATGCCTCGCGGCGGTTGCGAATGTGCAAAATCCGGATGATGTCCGGCTTCTCATAGAGGAAACGAACTCGCCCAGTCTCCCACGCGCAACCTGAGTTGGCGCCCCTCGCCCGCCAACATCTTTACGTCGCCAAAGCCGGTCTGGGCAAACCGTTCGATGGCCTCCTCCACGCGGTTCCGGTCGGGGTTTGGTAACCGTTCCGGACCCTGGCCGCCTGCGGCCGGAGCAGGCTTTTCTTCACGCCCGTTTCTGCCGGAGCTGCTCAAACGGGATGTCGGGAGATGCCTCGGCTAAAGACGATGCCACGGAGACTCTCTCTTCCTCCGTCTCCGGCTCGTCATCCAGTGGCGCGTCCAGGATCGCCAGTTCCACTGGATCCGCCAGCGCGCGCAGTACTTTGCGCGCCGCTGGTACATCGCTCTCGGGAATGCGATCCACTAAGGTGTGCAACTCGTGGCGGTCGATATCTGCCATGGCAGCTCCTCTTTCGAGTTTACTCCCTCTGTGCCCCCACAGGACTGTCTTGGTTTTATCTGCATTCATCCGCGGCCAATGAATTTTCTATTCCATGACGTCTTCCACGGCATCCGGCAACGGGCCGGTCATATCGTGTAGCTTCTCGAATAGTTCGTCGTATAAAGATGCGTATGCTTCCAGCGCCGGGTCGCTCTTGCGTGGCTGCGCAAAGGTGCGGCGCATCTGGCGCACCGCTACCAGCAGGAGCTTCAATTCGTCGTCGCTGAATCCGAACGTTTTCGCCATAAGAGAAGAATTGCCAGCGCGCCTATCCACGAAAGGGCGCTGACGGCGGCCATCACACGCGGTTCCGCCCCCGCGCGATACTGCATCTCGATGCGTGTCGCGGCGCCAGCGGCCGGGCGCAGCACTATGAAGCCCAGGTTATCAGTCTCGACATGGATCTCGCGAGCCAACCGGGATCGCTACCTTTCCTACTCATCGGGGTGAAGGCGCTTGAAAATGTCGAGAATCCGGCTGTGTCGCCGGGCAGAAAGGAGTTCGTTGCCGCGACGCAACTCCCTTCGAGCAGGACTCCGGTTCTTTCGCGGTGGTAGACTCAAGAGTCCGGCGCTTTGAACCTTCCATGATGAATCCGGCGGAGTTCGCCAATATTGCCGCCGCCGAACGCGATCTCTGGTGGTATCGCGGCATGCTGAGGATTCTCAGCGCCGTCTTGCAACCTTATCTGTCGGGACGCACGCTACGACGCGTGCTGGAAGCGGGCTGTGGAACGGGTTATTATTCGTCGCTCATGCAGCGACAGGGCTGGCCGATGTATCCGGTGGATCTGAGTTCGGAAGGCCTTCGCTATGCCCGCGAATTGGGTGTGGAACGCTTGGCACAGGCGGATATAGCCGCGTTGCCTTTCCGGGACGCGGCCTTCGATTTGGCGATCTCGCTGGATGTGCTGGTCCATTTTCCGCCGGGCGAGGAAACCCGCGCCCTGGCTGAATTGGCCCGTGTGGTCCATCCGGGCGGTCTGGTGGTGTTGCGCGTTTCGGCGCTCGATCTGCTGCGTAGCCGCCATTCGCAGTTCGCGCTTGAACGGCAGCGCTTCACGCGCAAGCGGCTCATCCGGCAAGCGGGCAAGGCCGGTATCCGGGTGCTTCGTTGCACCTACGCAAATGCGTTGCTGCTGCCAGTCGCGCTCGCCAAGTTCCGCATCTGGGAGCCGTTAACCGGCCAGCCGCCGGCCAGTGGCGTAAAACCGGTTTCTCCTTGGCTCGACCACCTCCTCTATATCCCCTTGTGGCTGGAATCGAAATGGATTGGCGCGGGACTCGGGTTTGCCGCGGGGCAGTCCCTGGTGCTCATCGGCGAGAGGGCGATTTGAGGCTTTCCGCCGTGAGCTTCCCGGTTTATGACGACGCCCCGGAAAGAGCGTGAAGTGTGAAGCGCCTATGGGTTCCTCTCGCGGCGCTGGCAATCCTGGCGCTGAATCTCTTATTGAACGGGCCGCTGTTCATGCATGGCGACCTGCCGTTTCGCGGCTCGATTGAAGCCGGCTACGTGGCTACCGCGCGGTTCGTTGCCGCCCACCCGAACCCATGGGGCTGGAATCCTCTGCAGTATGCCGGATTGCCCACGCGCTTCCTGTATGTGCCGGTACTGCCTTATTTCACGGCCCTTCTCACGAAATTGCTGCCGCAGGCCGAAGTGGGATACCTGTACCGCGTGACGGTTTCGCTGGCGACGTGCCTCGGGCCGGTAACGATGTTCGCATTCGCGTATTACTTCACGCGCAGCCGGCGGTGGTCGTTCGCGGCGGCGGTGGCGTATAGTTTTCTCTCGCCATCGTACGGCCTGTTTCCAGCGGTGGAAAAAGATCGCGGGATTGTGCAGCTTCCCTGGCGCGTGCAGATATTGGCGAAGTACGGCGAAGGCCCGCATAATGTGGACCTCACGCTGATGCCGCTGGTGCTGCTGGCAGTCTGGCTTGCTGCGACGAAACGAGGGTATCCGCGGATTCTGGGGGCCGCGCTGTTGCTGGCGCTCACACCGCTGGTCAATTGGTTGGGAGCCTTGGCGCTGACGATCGCATGTCTCGTGTTCCTCCTCTGCGCGTTGGGAGAGCGCGAGTTCCGTATTCAGCCCGTCTGCGTTGCCGGAGGAATCGGGTATCTGCTTGCCTGCTTCTGGCTGACCCCGAGTTTCATCCGCACGATCGTTTTCAACTGGCCGGCCGATGCCTATTCCTACCGATTCGGGACGCCACAGCGGTTGCTGTTGGGGGGACTGTTGGCGAGCGTGCTGATGCTGCGTGCTATGTTTCACTGGACTCGCGCATCGTTCTATCTGCGCTTCGTCGCGCTGGCGGCTTTCACGTTCGGGTGGATCGCGACGGCGTACTATCTGGGCGGCCAGGATACCATTCCGGAATCGCGGCGGTACGCCATTGAGTTCGAGTTGTTTCTCACGCTCGCTCTGGTCGAACTGATTCGCCTGGGCGTCCGGCACGCGAATCAGACGGTGCGAATGTGCGCCGCCGGCACGGCCCTGGTGCTGCTCCTCGCGGGCTCGCCGCAACTGTGGGCGTACTTGAATCAAGGTTGGAGCCGCTGGGCGCCGGCGCCCCGTGAAGATTCCATCGAATATCGCCTTTCGCGATGGCTGGCGGACCATCCCACCAAAGGTCGTGTCTACGCGAGCGGCGCCATGCGGTTCCGCATGAACTCCTGGTTCGACGTTCCACAGGTGGGCGGCGGTTTTGAAACGGGTTTGCAGAATCGTTTGCCGTGGGAACTCGCCTACAACATACGCACCGCTCGCAACCTCCAATCCGGCCGGGAGACGGCGGACACGCTCCTCATGCTGAAGACCCTGGCGGCCGATTATGTCGTGGTCCACGGACCGAAGTCGCGAGAGTATTATCGCGACCTGGCACATCCTGAGCGGATCACGCAGACTCTCCCGGCGGTCTATCGCACGGAAGACGACGCCATTTACTCGCTGCCACCGCATTCCCTGGCACATCTGGTGAGCCGTCAGGAGTTGCCGGGCAGCCAGGCCGTACTGCATCCGCGGGTGTTGGAACCGTACGTTGCCGCGCTCGAGGATCCGGCCCGGCCCGTGTTAAACACTTTCTGGCGCGATACAAACACGCTTGAGATTGAAGGCGCCGTGCCGGCTGACCGGATGATATCCGTGCGGGTGAATGCCGATCCGGGCTGGCATGCGGTGCAGGACGGCCGCGAGATTGCGTTGGAGGTCGATGATCTCGGGTTCATGGTGCTGCATGCCGTGGCATCGGGCGCTACTCACATCGAGATGCAGTACCGGGTAGGCGCCGAGCCGAGGATCATGGCGGCGATCAGCGCGATAGGGTGGGCCGGCGCGTTTGGGGGGCTGGTTTTATGGAGAAGACGCTCAGGTTCACCCACGAATTGAAGCCAAGCGGTGTCCACAGGCGCTTCACCCTAAATCCGGCGGTTGGAGTTGGAGCCACTCAAACCCCGCATGTTCCGCGCCCGCAAGCAGTTGGAGCGGCGACAGTTATCACCCGAATGGTGGATCTGCGGAGCAGTTGAAACTTGAGGTTTCTCAGGGCTTTGGCGCAGCCGCATCTGTGGAACCGCCGGATTTAGGTTCACGGCTACCGCTCCCGGCGGATCGCGAGAATCGCCAACGCCAGCAGCGTGAGCCCGGTCAGCGTCCAACCTACGCGATTTTCCAGCGGCATCACGAACTCCAGGCGGACCGTCCGGTCGCCGGGCAGCGGATCGACCACCATGAACCCCATCGGGTCTTTGCGGATCGGCAGCCGCTGTCCGCTGGACGAAGCTTGCCACGCGGGGTCCGACGTTTCCTGCACCAGCAAGCTCTGCCCGGCACTGAGGTTTGCGTGCAGCAGCATGGCGTCGGTGCCCTGGCGTTCGAGAGTGGCGGGCGCATCCGGGCCATTTTCCACCAGGTCGACATACGGCTGCAGATGCTCGATGTCTTCCACGTTGCGCGGCGTTTGCAGACCGTTCAGCCGCGCCGTCTCCACCACGCGAACTCGCGGGGCGTAGCGGCGGCTCGTGCCCCAGACCGTGTTGCCCTGGCCATCGTCGAACAGCACCGGAAGCGAGGCGAACCGCTCCTGGTGTTGGATGTCTTTGTACGGCTCCTCCGATTTCGGACCGGCCGCGTATATCGCGTCCACCCCCAGAGCCTTCAGCCAAAGCACGGCGAACCGAGGATTCGTGCCGGCGTCGATTTCCCAGTTTGAATCGGGCACGACGGGGTTCATCAGCCCCTGTTCCGAGCCGCCGCCCATTTCCGTCAGGTCGTGCCACGCGTCGAACCAGAATCGCACCGTTCCGGAGGACTGTATGCGCGCCTCCGGCATGTTCTTCCAGAGCCAGTCGGTGACCCGATACTCCACGCGCGACTTGTAATCGGGCCACGGCTCGACGATGTGCCGGGATTGCTTGATATAGTGCCGGGTGGTGGCGAAGGCGACGATCAGCACCACCGCGACCGCCAATTTCGGCCACGGCCCGCGATGCCGCCACAGCCATTCGAGCACCAGCATAACGCCGAGAATGAGGACCAGGTCGAGTTCCGGTATCAGCCGCCCCGGTTCGCCCATCACGCGGAAATTCAGGTAGTAATTGCCGAGAACGTTCAGCGCGAAGAAAACCACGGAGCCAGCCACAAAGATGGCCCAGGTGGGGCAGGCGGTGCCGCCTGCCAACGGCAGAGCAGAGCGGGTTGGCAGGCGGAACCGCCTGCCCCACCAAAAACTGGCGAATCCGAATATCAAGATCGTCGCCGCCGCCACCCAAGCCGACCACGCATTCCCTTTGTCGGAGACGTACTGCATATTGTGCAGCGTGATCCGCAGGTAAGATGGCGATAACCAAAATGCCGTGAGCCCGTAGGCCAGCACTGGAATCGCCAGCGCCTTAAATACCATCCGACGTTCCCCGCGCGTAACCCAAAAGCTCCACAGCAACAGCGGGAAGAAAATCGCCAGCGAGGTGGCGCCGTAGAAATTATTGGACACCACCGCCGCGCAGAACACCGCGGCGAGCGCTAACGAGCGGGGCCGTTCGGCCTCCAGGGCTCGCCAGGTGAACGCTAACGCAATAGGCAGCAGACACAGCGCGGTAATGTGCGGGCCCTCGCCGTAGCGAATCAACACGCCGAATCGCACCGGCGTCCACGGCCCCGAATCGATCCGCATGTTCTTCATGAACAGCAGCGACGGCGACATCAACCCGGTAGCGATGGCGGCCCCATACGCCGCCGCGCGCGACCGTCCCGCCACGCGCATCAGCAGGTACACCCCGGCGATTCCCACGCAGTAGAAGAAGATGGTGTAGAAGTGGTACGCCTTGACGGTCCACCAGCCGAACACTTTGGAAAGGAGCGCGGTGCCGTAGCGCAGGGCGGGCGGATAAATATAGTCGAAGCGCGTGCCGGTGTACCACAGCGGCTGCCATTGCGGATGCGGCCAGTGCGCGGCCAGAAATCGCGCGTCGGAGATGAAAGTGCTTTCAATCGACGGCCACTGGTCGGTGTACTTGTGCGTGTAGTACGGCGCCAGGAACAGCGTCGCCAGCAGAAACAGCAGGCAACAGTCGAGTAGGATCTGGCGGCGGCGTGTCACACCAAGGGCTCCCAGCGGCGCCGGAAGAGCGCCATGGCGAGCAGCAGCAGCAAGGTGACGAGCGTCACCATGCGGCCCACGCGGTTTTCGAGCGGCGTCATGAATTCCAGCCGGAGATCCCCATCGCCGGGCGGCGCATCGATCAGCATGAACCCCATGGCATCCCGGTGGATCGCCAGGTTCCGTCCGCCCTCGGTGGCCTGCCAGGCCGGGTCGAAGGTTTCCTGCACCACGATGGATTGGCCGGGCTCCACTTTCGCGTGCACCTGCATGGCATCCGGCCCTTCGCTCGTCAAGGTGGGCGGCGCATCGGGGCCTTTCTCGATGGCGTCGGCGTAAGCTCCCAGATTCTCCACGTCGCTATTGAAGCGCTGCGGTTTGAGCCTCAGGAACTTCGCGGTCTCCACCACTCGGGCGCGGGCCGGATAGCGGCGCGGCACCCGGTAGATGGTGTTGCCCTGCCCGTCGTCGAAAAGCACCGGCAACTTCCCGGCGACCTTTTCGGGATGCTGGAAGTCCTTAAAAAACTCCTGCGAGCGTTTATCGGAAACGAACAGCGCGTCCACGCCCATGCATTGCATCCAGAGGACGGTGGGCTGGGTGTCCGGCCCCAGGTTCGATTCCCACTGCGCCGGCTCTACCTGTTTGTTCAGCAACCCCTGCTCGGAGCCGCCGCCGAGTTGCGCCAGGTCGTGCCAGGCATCGAACCAGAAGCGAACGGACCCGGTGGGCGCCACGCGCGCATCCGGCATGTTCTTCCACAGCCAGTCGGTGATGCGGTATTCCACGCGGTTCCGATAATTCGGCCACGTCGGGAACACGTGCCAGGCGTGGCGAATGTAGCCCTTGGTTGTATAAAACGAAGCCAGTACCAGCAGGATAGCGACGCCGCGCAGCGCAATGCCGGGACGGTCCCACATCCACCGCAGCACCAGGACGATGGCCATGATGTAGATCATGTCGAGCTCCGGCAGAAGGCGGATGGGCTCGCCGGCGACGCGGAAATTGAAGTAGAAATTGCCCAGCACGTTGAGCGAGAAAAACACCGCGCACCCGGCCACGAACACGCCCCAGGCGCGCTCCGGCTTGCCGCGCGCCAGCCAGTCTGAGGCCAGTGCGAACACCACCGTCACCGCTACCGCCAGCCAGATGGACCAGGTAGTGCCGTGTTCCGACACGTAGATCATGTTTTCGGCGGTGACCTTGAAGTACGAAGGCACCAGCCAGAAGGCCGTCAATCCATAAGCCAGCACCGGAATAGCGAGGGCCGGTACCAGGATGCGCTTCTCCTGCCGGGTGATCCACAAGCTCCACACCATCACGGGGTAGAACACCGCGAGCGCGGTGGCGCCGTAGAAATTGGTCGACACCACGCCCGCGCACGAGAGCGCCGCCAGCGCGATGGCCCACGGCCGCCGTTTTTCGATGGCCAGCCAAGTGAAGGCCAGAGCGATCGGGATCAACGCCAGCGCGCTCATGTGCGGACCTTCGCCGTACTTCACCAGGACGCCCAAACGCTGCGGCTGCAACTTCCAGGCATCGCCGCGAAATCGCGGCATGAACAGGAAGATCGGCGACATCAGCGACGTTGCCACCGCCCCCAGCCACGCCGCCGCGCGCGATTTGGTCCCCACGCGCATCAGCAGGTATACTCCCGCGATTCCCAAAGCGTAAAAGAACGAAACGAAAAAATGGTAGGCCTTGGCGGGCACAAAGCCGGTAGCTTTGGCTACCGCCGCGGTTCCATAGCGCAGGGCCGGCGGATAGATATAATCGAAGCGCGTGCCGGTGTACCACAGCGGCTGCCATTGGGGATGCGGCCAGTGTTCCACCAGGAAGTGGGCGTCGGAAATAAACGTGCTTTCGATGGACTCCCACTTATCTTCGTACTCGGCCTTGAAATACGGGCGGATCAGCATCGCCGTATAGAGAAACACGAGACAGAAATCCAGCAGGATTTCCTTTTTGCGGGAAAGCTTCGGCAAGGCGATCAAATTAGTGTGCCTGAGGTTTAATTTCGGCAGCGCCGCGATACCGCCGTTCCAGACTGTCGAACTGGTTCTGGTGGATGACGCCCGAGCGGTGCAGCACGTAACGCAGCAGCAGCCACAGGATGGAGAGGCCGTAGCGAGTGCTCGCTATAAAGGATGCCGAGGAGGCCTGGGCGAAGTACCGGGTGGGCACCGGAACTTCCGTGATGCGCATCTTGATATTCACCAGTTGCGCCATGATCTCCTGGTCGAAGATGAACTTATCGGAATCCATCTGCAGGTTGACCGATTCCAGGGCTTCCCGCCGGAAGGCGCGATATCCGGTGTGATACTCGGAGAGATTCAGCCCGAATACGGTGTTCTCCGCGATGGTGAGGAAGCGATTCGAAATGTACTTCCACCAGGGCATCCCCTGCTTCATGGGGTTGATACCCATCAGGCGCGAGCCCAGCACCACGTCGGCGCGGTCCTCTTGAATCGGCTTGATGATCTCGGGCAATAGGGTGGGATCGTACTGATAATCGGGGTGGACCATCACCACGATGGTGGCGCCGGCGCGCAAGGCTTCGCGGTAGCAGGTCTTCTGATTGGCGCCGTAGCCGTAGTTGCGGTCGTGAACGAAGAGCTCCAATCCAAGCTCGCGGGCGATCTTGGCGGTTTCGTCTTTACTGCCATCGTCCACCAGAATAACCAGATCGACCATATCGCGCGGTAAGTCGGCGTAGGTCATGTGGAGCGTCTTGGCGGCATTGTATGCCGGCATCACCACCACTACTTTCGATTTAGTAGGACTCATTCCGTCTGCTCCGCGCTGGTGCGCACAATGAATTGATAGGCGCACAGCGACTTCCAAAAGCGCGCCGTTTTGAACGACAGCCATTCGAGGGCGCGCACCGCCGGCGTGCCGTCCCATCGCGGAAAGGCCAGACCCACCGGCACTCCCGAGCAGCGCACCGCCTCCACGCGGAAACCGGCCCGCCGCAGCAGGGCCGTCCAGCCTTCAAACGTGTAAAAATGCAGGTGAGTGCTGTCGAACAGTCCACGCTGATGCTGCGGAAAGCGGCCCATCAGCACGTTCCAACGAAAGTAAAAGTGGCCGCTATTGGGCAGCGAACCGACCAACGTGCCCCCCGGAGCCAACCGTGCGCGGCACTCCTTGAGCAATTCCACCGGAGCGCGCAGATGCTCCAGCACGTCGGCGCAGATAATGTAGTCGAACTGGCCTCGTAAGGGTGGCAGGCCATTGTCGAGATCGGCGCCGGCGAATTCCACCGTGGGCGGGTGCGGACTATTCGGCCAATCGATACTGGTGACGGCAAAGCCCCGCTGAGCCAAAATCTCCGAGAGATATCCGATGGCGCATCCCACATCCAGAACCCGGCGTCCTTCCCCGCGTTCGGGAAATTCGGCCAGCAGCAGCTTATGACTGCTATAGGGCGCCGCTTTAAACTGATATCGGGAAGTTCCCTCGGCTGTCGCCGCCATCGCCACCATTATGACACGGCGGTTGGGGTGGGCTTGTTCCGGGAGCTTGCTGGGGCGTTTTTGGAGGGAAGGACGCCTGAGGACGTTTTTCGGCACGACCGGCGGCGCCCGCCGCCGGGTTGAGGCGCAGCGAGGTCAAGAACGGTGGCTGCGCCTCCGCAAGAAAAACGCAAGGTGAAATGAAATGCTCTGCCCATCGCAGGCTGGAAGAACTTCTCGACGCCTGTATCAAAGCGCATCGCGGACGGCCAGGGTCAGGGCGGCTGGAGTGGGATGGCAGGATGAAACCACTGTTTTCTTGACCGGATCCCTGCGGATAGGGTAGCGTGAAAGGGCATGGAGTTCACCGTCCAAGTTCCCGACGATCTCGCCAGCGGCTCGGTTTTGGAAGCGGGTACGAGACTCGACGGATTTCTTAAGATTGGTCGGGCAGTAGGGGAAGAAGATTAACTATGAGAGGGACACGCCATGACAATCGACCTGAAACCTGAACAGCAGCGCGTGATCGACTTGGCCGTCGGGTCCGGGGCATATCAAAACCTCGGCGAGGTTCTCGATCAGGCCTTTGAGATCATCCGCGAGCAACTCGATCTCGAAGACTGGATGTTTGAACAGCGCGAAGCCATCGCCGCCCATATCGAGAAAGGCTTCGGTCAGGCCGAGCGCGGCGAATTGCTCGACGGCGACGCCGCGGTTGAGATGTTTCGGCAACAACGGGCCGAGCGGATGAAGCCGCAGGGATGAATGCGCCGTTTCAATTCACGCCGCAGGCGACGGAAGACCTCGACGGCCAGCCTCAGATGCGGGAGTCCGGCCGCGACCAAAATAAGTTGTTCATCCTCAACTGGTCCATCTGTTATCGGACGAAAAGGAAGATTATGTCGGGCTATGGTACTCTCACATCACATGAAGGTTCTTGCCGTCGTGAGCTAGGAAGAGGCCAATGGCCTCAAACCCTAACGAAGGGCCTTGCAAAGTGTCATGATGATTGAAGGGGGTGGTGCACCGATGTCGACGTCCGGGATCGTTGGCGAAGAGATAGCCAAACAAGCTGCGCTGGCTAGCGTTGCTCTCCAAGACATCTCTGGCGCTGGCCCGAACGCAGGGCACTTGCTTCCACGCGCTGTCCTGGCAATGCTGGGGCCATACTCGGCGGCGAAATTCTTTGCGGAGCGGGTCTTGCAATCTGAGGCCTTCAACGTCGAACTGGTTCAGGCACTCTACTCCAAGATGCTTCCGCTTGAGCGCATGGTTGACGACGTGCTCGTTGCTGCCCGGAAACGGGGTTACTTCGACGATCCGGATGCAGCCGAGCCGCTTCGTTGGCTGGAAACCTGCAACGAGCAGGTGAAGGACTGCATGGTGGCGCTGGAGTCCATGCTGGACCCGCAACTTGAGGACGTTATGGCCGCGGCGATGGGGGAGCATCAGCGGGGCGAGACCGTTCCACTGGACTCGATCCTTTGAGTGAACTGCTACCGCGTTTCGATATCTGGGGCAGCAGCGAAATACTTGAAGCGGTGCGACGCGCCGACACGTGACCGCTTGCAACAGAAGCTCGAAAACCTGAGGACCGATCCGTTCGACCCTCAGAATTCGAAACCGCTAAGGGGCCGGGACGACCAGAGATCGGCAAGAGTCGGGGGTCTCCGGATCCTGTTTCAGTTGCAGGGCCTCGATATCATCGTCGCGGAGATTTGCCCGCGTGGCGAGATCTACAAGCACGGTCAGTGATCGGGCTATAAGTTGTGCTTTTGCTTCGCGCTGGCCGCAGGGTGGGCAGATGCTCGGGACGCACCCGCTCAAGACACCAAGAGGCGGGCGCGGCGTCGTTCCAGCGGGGCTCCGGAGCTGGCATCCCGGGCAAAAACATGGAATCATAGTAGCCGGGAGGTCCGCCAATGGCTACGAAAGGAAAAATCGACTGGTCGGAATGCCAACTCGTCGAAATCAAGCCCGGAGTGCAAAGCGGCGCTCCAGTTCTGCTCGGCACGCGGATGCCGGTCAACGCGATTGTCGACAACTTCGACTACGGCGTAAGTGTCGCCGAAATAGCGGAACAGTTTGAGCTGCCGCCGGATCGTATCGAGGCGATCCTGACTTGCGCCAAGGGTCACCGCATTGCGCATAGTATTTGACAAGAACGTTCCGGTCGGCGTACGGCCCTTTCTGTTGAAACATGAAGTTCGCACCTTCGTCGAGATGCAGTGGCATCCTCAGCCTGGGAACGGCGAACTTCTCAAGGCGTCGGAAGCGGCGGGGTTCGACGTGATGGTTACCTGCGATCAGAATATCAGGTACCAGCAAAACCTGAGGGGCCGGAAACTCGCCTTGGTAGTGCTAGGGTCCAACATCTGGCCCGTAGTGCGGATCACGGAGCGGCGATAGCGGCCAAAGTCGATGGGGCAACACCGGGAAGCTATGAATTCATTGAGATGCCTCTGCCGGCGAGGCGCCGGAGGGACGGCGGTTGAAGGCGACCCCCCGCCTGCCAAGCCCGCCGACGGGCCATTCTCTCACGGTTTCCAGGATGTTCGCCCTCCCAAAGGTCACGATAAGCGATTCCTATCCGATCCATAGAAACTTCCGTCTTTGGGGCCGTCCGCCGGCTGATGCACAATGGCTGGAACGGTGGTCGCTTGCCCTCGCCCGCCACGCCGCTGTGCGGCTGCTAAGATCAGTTAGAGTTCCCCCATGAAAAAAATAGAGGCAATCATTCAGCCGTTCAAACTCGACGAAGTGAAGGAAGCGCTGCAGGCCATAGGGATCGAGGGCATGACCATCGCCGAAGTGCGCGGCCATGGACGGCAAAAGGGCCACAAGGAGGTGTACCGCGGGCAGGAATACACCGTCGACCTGTTGCCCAAGGTCAAAATCGAACTGGTGGTGTCCGACGCCCGCGTCGATGAAGTGACTCGGACTGTGGTGGAAGCCGCGCGCACCGGTAAGATCGGCGACGGCAAGATTTTTGTCTTCGAAGTGCTCGAAGCCATACGGATCCGCAACGACGACCGGGGAGACTCGGTTCTGTAACGCGGCGCCGCGTCCGCTAGCGAGCGGGATACTGTATGCAATCCCCCGCCTTCACCGTAACCACTGACGCCCTGATCTCGCTGGCCGAGCGCGCCAACGCCGTGGACCGCATGGTGGGGGAAGCCGTCGCCGGGTTGCTGTTTCCCGCCGTTCCCCAGGGCCTCGCCGTCTTAAGCGTGGGTGGATACGGGCGGCGCCAGCTCTTTCCCTTTTCGGATATCGACCTTTTGCTGCTGTGCCAGAACGAAGAGGTTCCACGCACGCACAAACCGGCCATCTCGGCTTTTCTGCAGCAACTGTGGGACTCCGGCCTGCGCGTCAGCCAGTCGGTGCGTACTCTCGACGAATGCCTGGAGGTTCACGACCAGAACACCGAGCTCAATATCAGCTTGCTGGACCAGCGCTTCCTGGCCGGCGACCGGCCCCTGTTCGCCTCCCTGAGCAAGAAATTTCCGCGCTTCGTGCAGAGCAACCGCGATGCTTTGATGCGCAACCTGGCCGGTTTGACGCGCGACCGCCACGCCAAATACGCCGGCACCTTTTACCATCTGGAGCCGAATGTAAAGGAGACTCCGGGCGGGCTCCGCGACTTGCAGTTCGTCCGCTGGATGGAGCAGCTCCGCGAGGCCGATGCCAATCGCCTGACCGCGCCCGAGGCATCCGGCGAATTGCAGCAGGACTTCCGCTTCCTGGCGCGGTTGCGGATCGCCCTGCACGCCCAGGCCGGACGCGACCAGAATGTGCTCACCTTCGACGCCCAGGATGCCTTGTCCGATAACGGCGAGGGGAGGGACACCGCGGCTTGGATGCGCGAGTATTACCGCCATGCGCGGAGCGTCAGCCGCGCGGCCCTGCGCTCGCTGGAAGTCTGGGACGCGCAGTCTAGCGCTCTGTTCGCGCAGTTTGTCGGTTGGCGCTCGCGGCTTTCCAACGCCGACTTTGGCGTGCACCGCGAGCGGGTTCATTTCCGTGTCCCGCAACAATTGGAAAGCGATCCCGAGCTGGTTCTGCGGCTGTTCGAATTCGTGGCGCGTCATGGCATTCGCCCGTCCAGCGAAGCGGTGAACCAGATCGAACTTCGGCTGGGCCGTCTGCGGGATTACTTTGAGGAGCCGCGCAGTTTGTGGCCGGGACTGAACCAGATTCTCTCGCTGAGCCACGCGCCCATGGCGGTCCGCTCGATGCATGAAACCGGCGTTCTCTTCGCGCTGTTCCCGGACCTGGAACGGATCGAGTGCCTGGTGGTCCGCGACTTCTACCATCGCTATACGGTGGACGAGCATACCCTGGTCGCCATGCAAAACGCCTGCTCCGCGCCCGCCGGCTATGGCGAACTCCTGCGGGAATTGCCAAACCGGGGCGTGCTGCTGTTCGCGCTGCTTTTTCACGATTCGGGTAAGCACGTTTCCGATGCCGACAGCGGCTACGAGGGCCACGTGGAAGCGTCGCTCGTGGCCGCGGAAGCCGCCATGCGCCGCATCCGGATGCCGCCACAGGACCGCGACACCGTTCTGTTCCTGATTCGCAACCACCTGGAACTCTCGTCGGCCATGCGCTCGCGCGATCTGGCCGACCCCAAAGCCATTCGCGATGTCGCGCAAATAGTCGGGACCGAGGATCGCCTGAAAGCCCTCACCGTGCTGACCTATGCCGATATTAGCGCGGTGAATCCCAGCGTGATGACGCCGTGGCGTTCGGCGCAACTCTGGCGGCTTTACTTAGCGGTTTACCGGGAACTGACTCGCGAATTGGCCGCGGAGCGCATTGCCGATACCTCCGCCGGGCCGGGCGCGGAGTTGCTCGAAGGGCTGCCGGTGCGCTATCTGCGGACCCACAGCGAAGCCGAAATCGCCGGGCATATCGCGCTCGAAGAGAGCAGCCAAAAGCGCGGCGTGGCGGTGGATATCCGCAGTCTGGAATCGGCCTGGCAATTGACTGTGATTACCGGCGACCGTCCGGGGCTGTTCGCGCGCGTGGCCGGAACGCTGGCTGGTTTCGGTATGAATATTCTTCGCGCGGAGGCCTTTGCCAACCGCCGCGGCCAGGTGCTCGACACCTTTGTATTTGCCGACCCCTCGCGCACGCTGGAACTCAATCCCTCCGAAGTGGACCGGCTTCGCACCACCGCCGAGCGCGTGATCCTGGGCAAAGTGGAAGTGCAGGAATTGCTGCGCAATCGTCCCAAGCCTAAACCGCCGAGCCGCAAAGTGCGTGTCCCCGCGGCGATCCGTTTCGACGACGAGGCCAGCGCGACAGCCACGCTGGTCGAGATCGTAGCGGAAGACCGGCCTGGGCTGCTCTACGATCTGGCGTCGGCGATTTCCTCCAGCGGCGGCAACATCGAAGTGGTGTTGATCGACACGCAGGCGCATCGCGCCATCGACGTCTTCTATGTGACGGTCGGCGGCAAGAAGCTGACGGTAGAGAAGCAGACGGCTATGGGCGAGGTATTGCAGGCGGCCTGCGCGGTGGTCTGAGCGGTACTTTGCTGTACGCTGGCGGTGACGTGGAGGCTTGCGTGAAACGGTCCACCTTCGTCCCTTTGTGGCCGGCTTGAGTCTCGCTCTTGCCCGGCGCTTACGCCTTTGCGTATCAGCCGCCGGTTCCCACTTGATCAAGCGAATCCCATGCGGTGCGGCGGAAGGCGGCGAGTGTTTTGGATTACATCACTTTCGATGCCACGGCGCGACGCGTTTATCTCTCGCACGGCACTGAGGTCAAAGTGCTCGACGCCGATACGTGGCAACGGTGGGAAACATCACCGGCCTGAAACGGGACCACGGATCGCGGCAGTCCCCGAGTTGGGCCGCGGATTCATCGGCGACGGAGACGCCGGCGAAGTCGTCGTCTTCGACCTGAAAACACTGAAGACCACCGGCCGGGTAAAGGCCGATGACGATGCCGATTCCATCCTCTACGATCCCGCGTCAAAAGCGCGTATTTGTCTTCAATGCCGGCCCAACAACGCTACCGGCATCGATCCGGCCCAGGGGACGGTGGTGGCGACGCTTCCGCTGGGCGGCGCGCCGGAGCAAGCGGTCGCCGATGGCAAGGGGATTGATCTACGACAACCTCGAAGACAAGAACGAGGCGATCGCGATCGATGCCCGCACGCTGAAGATCGCCGCGCCACATCATTCGATAGCGGCGGACACGCTGGGATACAAAGACATCAGCGATTCCACACCCGTCATCCGGAAGAGACGTAGCATGCGCGCGTTGGCGCCGGCCATTCGCAGATCGCCGCTGGCCTTCTTAATGTGCGTGAGGCACGCCACCAGGGTCCCGATCCCGGAACTGTCGGCGTAATCCAGCGCCGAGATATCGAACACAAACTTCTTCCGCTCCTGTTCGAGCAACTCGCCGACCACCGTTTCCAGCCGCTCCTCATCCCTTCCGAGGACCAGCCGGCCCGAAACCGTTACCACGGTAATCCCGGACTCCAACTGTCTCGTCTCGATGGGCATGCTTCACAGGATACACCACAGTTTCGCGACGGCGCGCGCTGACTTACAATCGGTCCTATGAGTCTCCCACTGAGCGGCCAAACGGCCATCGTCACCGGCGCAGCCACGGGAATCGGAGAAGCCATCGCCCATCGTCTGGCCGGCTCCGGAGCGACCATCGCGATCGTGGATCTCGATCTCGAGGGGGCCGGGCGAGTCGCCGCCGCCATCGGAGGCGGGGCGTTTGCCATCCGCGCCGACATCACCCGCTCGGCGGAAGTGCAACTGGTGGTGGAGACCGTTCTCGGCCGCACCGGGCGCATCGACATTCTGGTGAACAACGCCGGGATCGCCGGCAAAGCCGCGCCCATCTGGGAGCAGACCGACGACGATTGGGACCGCACCATCGCCATTAATCTGACGGCGGTCTTCTACTTCTGCCGCGCCGTGGTCCCGCACATGCGGGGCCGCGGCTACGGCCGCATCGTGAACATCGCCTCGATCGCGGGTAAGGAGGGCAATCCGCGGATGGCGGCATATTCGGCCAGCAAGGCGGGCGTGATCGGGCTGACCAAATCGCTAGGCAAGGAAGTGGCCACCGACGGGATCTGCGTGAATGCCGTCTCGCCGGCGGTGGTGCACACACGGATCCTGGATCAGTTGACGCCGGAACAGATTCAGTATATGACCGACAAGATTCCCATGAAGCGGACCGGCACACCGGAGGAGATCGCCGCCGTGGTCCACTTTCTTTGCGGCGCCGATTGCTCGTTCGTCACCGCCCAATGCTACGATGCCAGCGGCGGCAGAGCCACGTATTAGCGGCAGAGCCACGTATTAATGGAAGTCGCAATCGACAACGCCAGCCACATGGCATTGGAGGGCTTATTAACCTAAAAACGGCGGTTGAGACGCCGCCGGAATAGTCTTCTCCTTCAGCCGCAAGTGTTTGCAGCGAAGGCAGTTGTCACCCATTGGGTGAACTGCGCGGCAGTTGAAACTCCAGACAGATCGCGGACTTGCCGACCGTGCCGCGGGTCAACTGCCGTTTTTCGGATTAACCGGCTTCTCTTTCCTCATTTCCCGTGGGACCGGCCCGCTTCATTTGCCGGCACATCCGGGCAGTCCTGCCGCAGAGCTTCGATGCGCGGCCCGCTGCTCAGCTTCGGCGCTCCTCGGGATTGGCCGGTTATGTCGAGCTCGGCACGGCCGGTTTAGTGCTGAACCGTCTGGGGCAACCGGCGGAACTGCTTCCAGCCAATCCTGGCTGCCGCCCGCTTTCAGCCGGCGCTCGGAGGGAGGGAAGACTCGCGTATGGCTCGAAAGAGCCACCTGAAAGGCGACCCCACCCCGGGCAAAATTGGCCGCCCCACAAGCCTATTCCACGCTGCTTTCCCCCCAATCCGGTTAAGCACCCCATTGCATTTGACAGGTTCGCCGCAACTGTGAAAGGATCTACGTTGGAGTGCCGAATCTTGCTGTCTCGACGAGATCTGCCTGGTGCACTCGGCGCGTCGCCCGCTGCTAGTGTACTTGAAGGTGACGCTGTTCTTGCGCAGGCTGCACCGAAGTTACAGCACCGTCTTCCGGGGCGCACCGGGGTTGAGGTTGTTCCATTGCCGCTGGGCGAAATCGGCCGGTTGCCCTTTACCAGTGAAGGTATCGGCCCCATCCCCATCATCGTTCGGGGACAGAGTAGGCTTGTGACGCGGAGATTGCCGTTGGTGGCCTGCGCCTCGGCTGGCGGACGGCCGCACGGCCGGATAGACGGCCGGCCTGTCGAGAATGTCCTGCTTATGCCGATGTCCGGTGATCCCGAGGTGTCACTCGCTTTGCAAGAGGCCGTTGAATGACCACAAACCCAACCCCCGAATCGCGGCCGGAAGTGCATCCGTCCAGCCATGAGCCAGCGCCGCCCGGCTCCGGAAAATCGAGGAAGCGCGGACTGATCTGGCTGCTTTTCCTGCTCGCGATCGCGGGTGTCGCGGGGTACGCGGTCTGGCGTGCCGGGCACCCGGCCCCTGCCGCGCAAAAAGGCCAGGGCGGCGGCGGTGGCGGGGGAGGCTTTGGCGGAGGAGGCGGCAGGGGCGCGGGCCTGGGCCCGGTGCCGGTAGTGGTGACGAAGGTGGCACGCTCCAGCATCCCGGTCTATCTGAACGGGCTCGGCAACGTGAGTGCTTTCTATACGGTTACGGTCAAGTCGCGGGTCGACGGCCAGTTAATGAAATTGCATTTCAACGAAGGCGATTTAGTCAAAGAGGGCCAGGTCCTGTTCGAAATAGACCCGCGGCCCTACCAGGTTCAACTGGATATGGCGCAAGCTACGCTGGCGCACGACCAGGCTCTGCTGGCCAACGCGAAGGTGGATCTCGACCGTTACACGCGATTGGTGCAGACGGACGCCATTCCGAGTCAGCAATTGGATACGCAGAAGGCGCTGGTAGCGCAGTCCGAAGCCACCATCAAGCAGGATCAAGCCAACATCGAAAACTCCAATCTGCAATTGGTTTATGCCAAAGTCACGGCGCCGATTACGGGTGTCGTAGGTCTGCGCCTGGTGGATCCCGGCAACATCGTCCACGCCTCCGACACGACCGGCATGATCACCATCACCCAGCTCCAGCCGATAGCCGTGCTGTTTACCATCCCCGAGGACAGCCTTCCCTCCGTCACGCAAAAGCTGCGAGCGGGCGCGCATCTGCCGGCGGATGCATACAACCGGGACAATTCCAAAAAGCTGGCATCCGGGATGCTGGTGACCCTCGACAACCAGATCGACAGTACCACCGGCACATCCAAGCTGAAGGCGGTTTTCGACAACACCGACAACGCGCTCTTTCCCGAGCAATTCGTTAACATACGCCTGCTGGTAGACACGCTGAGTAATCAACTCGTCGTCCCCAACGTGGCGGTCCAGAATGGCCAGCAGGGCACGTTCCTGTATGTTGTGGATGAGGATTCCAAAGTGCACCTGAAAACCGTTCAGGTGGGAATCACTACCGAGACCTCGGCCGACATTCTCGGCGGCATCTCGGATGGGGACCGGGTAGTCGTCGATGGCACCGACAGGCTGGTGGAGGACGCCGTAGTGAGAGTACGGAAAGCCGGCGAGTTGGACAACCCGCCAGGCTATGAGTCCGGCCGTGGCGGACGCGGCGGGTCCAAGAAGGGCGACGGTAGCGGCAGGAAGGGCGACGGCAGCGGCAGGAAGGGCGACGGCAGCGGCAGGAAGGGCGACGGCAGCGGCAGGAAGGGCGACGGTAGCGGCAAAAAGGGCCGGGGCGGAGGCGCTGGTCAGTGAGTCCCTCCCGCATCTTCATCCTGCGGCCGGTGGCGACCTCGCTGATGATGGCCGGCGTGGTGCTCGTCGGGATTACGGCGTTCCGGCAACTGCCGGTCTCGGCGCTGCCCCAGGTGGATTACCCCACCATTCAAATCCAGACGTTTTACCCGGGCGCGAGCCCGGAGGTAGTGACGTCTTCCATCACCGCGCCGCTCGAGAAACAGTTCGGCCAAGTGCCCGGACTGACGCAGATGACGTCCATCAGTTCTTTTAGCAGCTCGCTAATCACGCTCCAGTTTTCACTCGATCTCAGCATTGACGTCGCCGAGCAGGAGGTGCAGGCCGCCATCAACGCAGCCACTACTTTTCTTCCCACCAATCTTCCGGTCCCTCCCATTTACAGCAAGACGAATCCCGCCGACGCGCCCATTCTGACGCTGGCCATTACGTCTTCCACGGTGCCACTGCCGAAAGTGGAAGAGCTGGCGGAAACGCGCATGGCGCAGAGAATTTCCCAACTCAAAGGCGTGGGGTTGGTGAGCATCAGCGGAGGGCAGCGTCCGGCCGTCCGGGTGCAGGCGAATCCCACGGCGCTGGCATCCTATGGGCTGAGTCTGGAGTCTTTGCGAACCGCGCTGGGCAGCGCCAACGTGAACCAGGCCAAAGGCAGTTTCGATGGGCCGGACCAAGCCTGGACCATTAACGACAACGACCAGCTTCAGGCCGGCGCCCAGTACGGGCCGATCATCATCGCCTACCGCAATGGAGCGCCGGTGCGCATTCGGGATGTCGCCACCGTCATCGACGGCGCGGAAAACACCAAGCTCGCGGCGTGGGTGAACGACCAGCGGGCCATCGTGCTGAATATTCAGCGGCAGCCCGGGACCAACATTATTAGCGTGGTCGATACGGTGCAGGGTCTCCTGCCGCAAATCGAAGCCTCTCTGCCGGAGGGGATCCACGTGCAGGTCATTACCGACCGCACCACCACCATCCGGGCCTCGGTGAAAGACGTCGAATTCGAACTGATGCTCACCACCGTGCTGGTGGTGATGGTGATCTTTCTTTTCCTGCGCAGCGCTTCGGCCACCATCATTCCGGGCATCGCCGTGCCGCTTTCGCTGGTGGGCACGTTCGCCGTCATGTACCTGCTGGGGTACAGCCTGGATAACCTTTCGCTGATGGCGCTCACCATTTCCACCGGTTTCGTAGTGGATGACGCCATCGTGATGATCGAAAATATCTCGCGCTATATCGAGATGGGCGAGTCCCCCATGCAGGCTGCGCTCAAGGGATCGGCGGAGATCGGCTTCACCATCGTGTCGTTGACCGTCTCGCTGATCGCCGTGCTGATTCCGCTGCTGTTCATGGCGGATATTGTGGGCCGCCTGTTCCGCGAATTCGCCGTGACTCTGGCGGTCACCATCATGTTTTCGGCGTTTGTCTCCCTGACGCTGACGCCCATGATGGCGGCTCGCATTCTGAGGCACCATCCGCAATCGGAGCAGGGCAGGTTGTACCGCTTTTCGGAGTGGTGCTTCGTCAAGACCATCGAAGGCTACGGCAAGATGGTTCGCGTGGTTCTGCGTCATCAGCCCCTCACGCTGCTGGTGGCCCTGGGCACGCTGGGCCTTACGATTTATCTTTACATCATCGTCCCCAAGGGCTTCTTTCCGGTGCAGGATACCGGCGCGATTCTCGGTATCTCGCAAGCCCCCGAGACGGTCTCGTTTCCCGCCATGTCCAAGCGGCAGCAGGACCTGGTGCGGATCATCCGCCAGGATCCGGCGGTGGAGAATCTCACCTCGTTCATCGGCGCCGATGGCGTGAACACCACCATGAATAGCGGCCGTGTCCAGATCACCCTCAAGCCCCTAGAGCAGCGCGCCGATGTTTCCGCGGTGGATGTGATCCGGCGGCTGCAAACGAAGACGCAGCAAGTGCCGGGGATCGAGCTTTTCATGCAGCCCGTGCAGGACCTGACGGTGGAAGACCGGGTCAGCCGGACTCAATACCAGTACTCGCTCGATGCCCCCGACAAGGCGCTGCTGGATCTGTGGGTTCCGCGCCTGGTGGAGCGGATGAAGCGCCTACCCGAACTGCGGGACGTGGCCAGCGACCAGCAGAACAACGGCCTCGGACTGCTGGTGAATATCGATCGCGACACCGCCGGCCGGCTTGGCATCACCCCTCAGAACGTCGACGACGCGCTCTACGATTCCTTCGGCCAGCGGCAGGTATCGACGATTTACACACAGACCAATCAGTTCCATGTGATTCTCGAAGTGGCGCCCCACTATCAGCAGGATAAGGCGGCCCTGGGAGACATGTACGTCCCCATTGGATCGGCCTCGGCCAATCTGGCAACCACCATCGCACTGGCGGGGACGAATAGCGCGCTCACCGGCGCGGCGGCGCTCGCGCCGGCTCCGCTGGGAGCGTTTGTGAGGGCATCCATGGTCCCGTCGCCCATTACCATCAACCACCAGAGCCAGTTCCCCGTGGTGACGCTTTCGTTTAATCTGGCTCCGGGAGCGTCGCTCGGCGCGGCGGTGGAGCATATCAAGCAGGTGACGCAGGCGCTGGGCATGCCGGCCAGCATCGAACCCAGCTTCCAGGGAACCGCCCGCGCGTTTGAATTGTCGTTGGCCAACGAGTCGATCCTGATCCTCGCCGCGATGGTCACGGTGTATCTCGTGCTGGGCGTGCTCTATGAGAGCTTTATCCATCCCATCACGATTCTTTCCACCCTGCCGTCGGCCGGAGTCGGCGCCATCCTGGCCCTGGTTCTGTTCAAGAAAGATCTGGATGTGATTGCGCTGATCGGCATCATTCTTCTCATCGGCATCGTGAAGAAGAACGCCATCATGATGATTGACTTTGCGCTGGAAGCGGAGCGCAAGGAAGGCAAATCGCCGGAGGAAGCCATCTACCAGGCGTGCCTGCTGCGCTTCCGGCCGATCATGATGACCACCATGGCCGCGCTGCTGGGCGCCGTTCCGCTCGCCTTCGGCAGCGGCGTAGGTTCCGAATTGCGGCAACCGCTGGGCATCTGCATCATCGGTGGACTGCTGGTCAGCCAGGTGCTGACGCTTTTCACTACGCCGGTGATTTATTTGTTTTTCGGACGGCTGGCGGCCTGGGTCGCTCGCGTCCGTGGTTCCGGCACGAATGAAGAACTTGTTTCCGGGCCCGCACTGACGTAAGGCTGGCGCATATGAGCATTTCCACGCCATTCATCGAGAGACCGGTTGCCACCACGCTGCTGCTGGCGGCGGTGACGCTGGCCGGTGGGATCGGCTATACGCTGTTGCCGGTCTCGGCATTGCCGGAGGTCGACTTCCCCACCATCATGGTGAGCGCCAGCCTGCCGGGAGCCAGTCCCGATGTGATGGCGGCGTCGGTCGCGACCCCCCTGGAGAAGCAGTTTACGCGCATCGCCGGTGTCACGGAAATGACCTCCAGAAGCTCGGTCGGAAGCGCGTCGATCACCCTGCAATTCGATCTGAGCCGCGACATCAATGGGGCGGCGCGCGAAGTGCAGGCAGCCATTAACTCCGCAGCGGGATTTCTCCCCGCCAATCTTCCCTCCCTCCCCAGATACCGGAAAATCAATCCGGCCGACCAGCCGATTCTGCTGATGACCCTGGAGTCGGATGTAGTACCGAGGCCGCAGTTGTACGACGTCGCCTCCTCGGTGTTTGCGCAAAAGCTGGCGCAAGTCAGCGGCGTCGGCCAGGTTCAGGTAGGGGGAAGTTCGCTTCCCGCGGTTCGCGTGGAAGTGAATCCGCAGCCGCTCTCCCGCTACAACGTGGGCCTCGATCAGATCGGCACGTTCCTGCAAAGCGCCAATGCGAATAAACCGAAAGGCTCGCTCGCCAACTCCCAGCAGGAGATTCCGATTTATGCGACCGACCAGCTTTTCCTGGCGAAAGACTACAAGGATCTCGTAGTGGTTTACCGCAACGGCGCGCCGGTCCGCCTGTCGGACCTCGGCCGCGTCGTCGATGCCAATGAAGATGTCCGCAACTTCGGCGTGGTAAACGGCAATCCGATGGTGCAGATCCAGATCAGCCGCCAACCGAACGCCAATATCATCGACACAGTCGCGCGGATTAAAGCTTTGATGCCGCAGTTTCAGGCTCAGCTTCCGCCCACCGTCCGTTTCAAGATCGCCAGCGACCGCACCATCACCACCCACGACTCGCTGCGGGATGCGCAGCGCAACGTGATCGTCTCCATCGGGCTGGTGGTTTTGGTGGTGTTCGTCTTCCTCCGCAGCGCCTGGTCCACGTTCATTCCCAGCGTATCGGTGCCCGTATCCATCATCGCCACCTTCGGCGCGATGTATCTGATAGGGTACACGCTGGACAATCTTTCGCTGATGGCGCTGACCATCGCCACGGGATTCGTGGTGGACGATGCGATTGTGGTGATCGAGAACATCACCCGCCACCTCGAACATGGCATGAAACCGATGCAGGCCGCCCTGAAAGGCGCGGAAGAGATTGGTTTCACCGTTCTGTCGATGAGCATCTCGCTGATTGCCGTCTTCATTCCCATCCTCATGATGAGCGGCGTGGTGGGTCGCCTGTTCCGCGAATTCGCGGTGGTGCTTTCGATTTCCATCGCCATCTCCATGGTGGTCTCCCTGACGGTGGTCCCCATGATGTGCGCGTGGCTCCTCAAGCAGGACCGCGGCCACGGATACCTCTATAACCAGAGCGAAAAATTCTACTCCTGGATCATCTCCAGTTATGGGGCGGCGCTGAACGTGGTGCTGAATCATCCTGGATCCATCCTGCTCACTCTGTTGGTCACGTTGGTTATCAACGTCTATCTGTACGACAAGATCCCCAAGGGATTCTTCCCACAGCAGGATACCGGGCGTCTGCAGGGCGCCGTTCTGGGCGAGCAGCACATCTCCTATCTGGCACTGGTGGACAAGGCGAAATGGTTCGAGGAGAAGATCCACATGGACCCGGATGTCGAAGCAGTCACCATGGTGGCGGGCTCCAGCGGGGGCGGATTCGGCGGCGCGAACACGGCGATGATCAACGTTCAGCTCAAACCGGTGGGAGTCCGCAAGTCCACCTCGGACCAGGTGATCGCCCGTCTGCGCCGGCAGACTTCGGGCGTGCCCGGAGCTACCCTGTCCCTACAGAACTCCCAGGACGTCCGCATCGGCGGCCGGCAAGGCAACGCGCAATACCAGTACACGCTGCAGGGCCCCAGTTTCGACTCGCTGTCGGTATGGGGGCCAAAGCTTCTGGAGCGGCTCTCGGCGGTTCCGGAGATTGCCGACGTCACTTCCGACCAGCAGAATTCCGGCTTGTCGTCCAATGTGGTCATCGACCGCGATACCGCATCCCGCCTCGGTCTCACGGCGCAAGCGGTGGACTCGGCGCTCTATGACGCCTTTGGCCAGCGCCAGGTCTCGGTAATGTACAAATCGATCAATCAGTACCACGTGGTTCTGGCCCTGCAGCAGCAATGGTGGCAGAGCCCGGACTTCCTGAATACCATCTACGTACAAACGCCCAAAGGCACCGACGTTCCTTTGTCCACCTTCACGCATTTCACGCAGGGGCTCACGCCCATTTCGCTGCCGCACCAGGGGCAGTTCCCGGCCACCACGTTTTCGTTTAACCTCTCGGAAAATGTCGCGCTGAGCGACGCCGTGGCCGCCATCAAGCGGGCGGAAGTGGAGATGGGCCTTCCGGCCGACCTCACGGGCAATTTCGCCGGCACCGCGCGGGCCTATCAGGAGGCGCTTCAGAATCAGCCCATCCTGATCCTGACGGCGCTGATCGCCGTGTATATCGTGCTGGGAATTCTGTACGAGAGCCTGATCCACCCGCTGACCATCATCTCCACGCTGCCCTCGGCCGGCGTGGGAGCGCTGGTGGCCATGGTCCTGTTCAAGAGCAACCTGGACCTGATGGGCATGATCGGAATTATCCTGCTGATCGGCATCGTGAAAAAGAACGCCATCATGATGATCGATTTCGCGCTGGCGGCCGAACGGAACGAAGGGATGAATTCGCGGGATGCCATCTACCAGGCCTGTCTGCTGAGGTTCCGGCCCATCATGATGACCACCATGTGCGCCCTGTTGGGCGGGATGCCGATGGCGCTCGGCTGGGGCGCGGGAGCGGAGTTGCGCAAGCCTCTCGGAATTTCCATTGTCGGCGGCCTCCTGGTCAGCCAGATGTTGACTTTGTTCACTACGCCCGTGATTTATCTTTATTTCGACCGGCTGCGCAAGCATTTCTCCCGGCGCGAGCCGAGTTACCGGCACCGTCCCGGTTTTCTGATTCCCGGCGGGGCCGCGGAGAGCGGTGATTGATGACGCGACTTTCTAGAATCGTAGTGCTTGCCTCGCTCCTCTGCTCAGGTTGCGCGATCGGCCCCAAATACCAGGCTCCCACGCCGCCTACGCCGCCGGTGGCCTTCAAAGAACTGGCTGGCAACGACCAGTGGAAGATGGCGGCTCCCAGCGACGGCCTGCTCAAGGGCAAGTGGTGGGAGATTTTCGGCGATCCGCAACTGAACCGGCTGGAAGAGTTAGTCAATGTCAATAACCAGAACGTGAAGCAGGCCGAAGCGCAGTTCCGGCAGGCGCGGGCAGTGGTTGCCGCTAATCGCGCCAATTACTATCCCACCATCGGATCGACGCCGGCCGTCACGCAAACCTATGTGGGATCAAATGCGGGAAGGGGCACTGGCGCACTCAGCTCAAGCTTTTCATTACCCGTAACGGCGACCTGGGAGCCGGATCTTTGGGGACGGGTCCGTCTGTCGGTGGAGAATGCGGTGAGCAACGCGCAGGTGAGCGCGGCCGATCTCGAAAATATCCGCCTCAGCCAGCAGGCGCTGCTGGCGACCGATTACTTTTTGCTGGCGGCGCAGGACATGCAGATCAAGGTCCTCAGCGATACCATCGCGGCCTACGAGAAGAACCTGCAGCTCACCATCAACCGCTACAACGGCGGAGTTGCCTCGAAGTCCGATATTACCCTGGCGCAAACCCAGCTCGCGGGCGCCAAGGCCCAGAGCACGGATATGCACATCGCGCGGGCCGAGGACGAGCATGCGATCGCCATGCTGACCGGCCAGCCGCCGGCCTCGCTCGATATCGGCACCTCCACCATCGCCGGTCCCCCCCCGCCCATTCCGATGGAACTGCCCTCGCAGCTTCTCGAGCGGCGCCCCGACATCGCTGCGAGTGAGCGCCAGGTGGCCGCCGCCAACGCCAACGTCGGGATTGCCGAGACCGCTTACTATCCCACGTTGACTCTTTCCGCAAGCCCCGGTTTGCTTTCCAACAGTCTGGCGACTTTGTTTGCCTACGCGAGCCGCACGTTCTCCGCTGGCCCCTCGCTCTCCCAGACGCTGTTTGATTTTGGCCGCCGGGGAGCCGCGCTGGAGGGCGCCGAGGCCGCCTACGACGCAACCGTCGCCGGTTACCGGCAGACGGTTCTCGGGGCCTTTCAGGAAGTGGAGGACGATCTCGCGAATTTGCGCTATCTGGCGGAAGAGGCCGGGCAGGAGCAGGAAGCCGTGGTAGCTTCCCAGCAGGCGCTGGATCTCGAGATACTCCGGTATCGGGCGGGAACGGATTCCTATCTGAACGTCATTACCACCCAGACCATCGCATTAGGCGACCAGCAGACCGCCATCACCATCCTGCAGCGGCGCATGACCGCGGCAGTGGACCTGGTGAAGGCTCTCGGCGGCGGTTGGGACGCCTCCACCTTACCGTCGGTGAACGTTCTTCGTTCGGTCTCGCTGGCCGATCCGAAGAGCATGCAAAAAGGGGTCGCTGGGGAGCCGAAACCGGGTAATTGACAGCCGGCTCAGTGGGAATGCCGGTTAATGCGTCGGCGCCTTATCGGCGGCCCGGCATTGGGCATTGCCGGTGAAGATGTCGCGCATGGAGCTCCGGGTGAGCCTTACTTGCTTGCTGTCCCCTCGACTGGCCCAGAAGGCGAAGGTCTTCAGATGCGCCCAGAAACCCTGTCTTACGGGCTTCTCCCGCGCGATCCAGATGTACTTGCCGTCATAGCTGATCGGCACGGTCTGGCCGGGCGCGGTCCAGGCCGCCCATGCGGGGTGGGCCGGCGCCAGGTAATTCTTCGATTTATCCTGCCAGTTCATCACCGGAGTTCTTTGATAACCGATCAGAACCTGATGGTCGGCCGCGAAGCAATAATAATAGTCGCTCGCTCCAAAGAAGCAATTGTCGCAAAGGAATGCGGCACGGTCGAGCAACTCCGCTTGGGCTTGCTGCCGGTCGGCTGCCGCTCCGAAAGAGACGGCCGCGGCAAGTGCAACGGCCAGGCAAATGGACGTCCGGATCACGGAGCGGATATACGGGTTCATCGCCTGATTTTACCCTGTCGCCGCCGCCGCGGCAACGGGGCAACACCGCTTGGGTGTACGTCAGCAGAATTCGGCATATGCAGGGTGCTTTTAATTTCAGGATTTTCTTACGGCCAGTATAGCCGTAAGATGGAAGCATGGCCACTTCTGCTCCTCCCAGCGTTCCGCCCCAC
>Ga0182018_10000675_pt1 | contig 42743 bp, 35 predicted proteins | sample 812P2MmetaG_FD_120490 | JGI IMG/M metagenome (GOLD analysis project Ga0182018, IMG submission 120490) | Permafrost microbial communities from Stordalen Mire, Sweden - 812P2M metaG | ecosystem: Environmental > Terrestrial > Soil > Wetlands > Permafrost | place: Sweden: Stordalen | collected... | reverse complement strand
ATATAGATGAATGGCTTCAGACCTGAACGGGATCGGGCGGCGGATCCCCGCGGAAGAACGGCTCAACGTATTCGCTCTGGTAATCTACATACCCGACCCCTTGGGCTTGTTCCTGGACGATCTTCGCAGAGAACTGGTGCCGCATTGCAATCCCCACGCCCACGTCAGCGTGCTGCCGCCGCGGCCGCTGGCGGCGCCATGGCAGGCGGCGTCCCAGGAAGCTGAGGCGCTCATCGCCGCCTGGGCGCCGTTTGAGATCGAACTGACCAACGTGTCCGTCTTTCCCTTGACCGGGGTGATCTACATCGAAATCGGTGAAGGCGCGGGCGAACTGCGGCGGATGCATGCGGCGATGAACGGCGTCACGCTCGGGTTTCAGGAGCCGTTCCCGTACCATCCCCATATCACCGTGGCGCAAGAAATGGCGCTCGGGAACGTTGCGGACGTTAGCGGCCTGGCCACCCGGCGCTGGAACGCCTTTGCGGGCAAGCGCACCTTCCGCGCCGAACGGGCGGTCTTTGTGCAGAACACCCTGACCAACTGCTGGATCGACCTGGCGGAGTATTTGCTGGGGTCGAAAGTGGCGAAGTAGCAGCCAAATCGGCCCGCCGAACCTATTTCTTGAGATCTCTCGTTCCCTTCCCCACTAATTCATTTCAGGTTACCTACCGATAAAGAGAAGTTGAGGGCGCCGTGCGTTTGAATCTACCCGTGGATACTGTCGCCGTGGATACTGTCGCCGTGGATACTGCCGCCGTGGATACTGCCGCTGTGGAAACTATCGTAGTCTGTGATACGGAGCCGGTTGCCATCGAGGGGCTCCGCGGTTTGCTGGAGCGGATGGGGGGGCTGCGCGTTGTCGCCGCCGAGACTTCGCTGATCGACGGCATGGATGCGGTGCGCGAATTGCAGCCCGGCCTGCTGATTGTGGATAAGGCCTTCGGCGTCCACGCAATCACGGATTGGCTGGCTACGCTGCGATCCGTGGCGCCCAAGTTGTCCATAATTGTGTGGAGCAACGCGATATCGCAATCCGAAGCTCTGCGCTTTCTACAGGCGGGCGCGGCAGGAGTGGTGCGCAAGACCGCGCCTCTCGATACCGTCCTGAAGTGCGTGCGGGCGGTAGCGTCGGGCTGCAATTGGATGGAAGACGACATGCTAAGTGAAATGGATCGGCCGGTGCGGGCGGGCCATTCTCCGCTCACGTCCCGGGAATCCCAGGTGATGGAACTGGTGGAGCGAGGGTTGAAGAACAAAGACATCGGCGAGAGCCTGGGCATCCGCACCGGTACCGTCAAGATTCACCTGAAGCACATTTTCGAAAAGACCGGGATCCGGGGCCGCTACGGCCTGGCGATCTCGGGCCTTAAAGAGAAGGGCCTGCTGGCCGAGGCCGTTCCGGAGTAACGGGTTTCCGGGGATGTTATCCTAAGGGCTTGATCCCCAAAACATCCCTCCGCCTGGCGCTGCTTTTTGCCGTGGCATTTCCGGCCACGGCGCAGCCCTCCGCCCTGCTGGACGCAATGTCCCAGGAGCTAAACCGCAACTTCACTGTTTTGAAGCAGAAAGCGGACACCCCGCCCTACTTCATGAGCTACGAAGTGACCGAACTGGCGTTTCGCTCCTTTACCGGAACACTGGGAACTGTCGACCCCCTCTCCGAAGGGAAAAGCCGCATTTTGGACGTCTCGGTGCGCGTAGGCTCGCCCAAAATGGACAACTACCATCGCGTCCGCGGACAGGGCGGCGCCAGCCAAGGCCGGTTCACCTCCGGCTCAAGCCTGACCTTTGAAGACTCGGTCAACTCCATTAAGCGGCGGCTGTGGCTGGATACCGACGCGGCGTACCGGGCGGCAGCCGAGCGTCTGGTCCGGATCCGGACGAACTCCCAGGTCCGGGTGGCGGAATCGGACGATTCGGACGATTTCTCCCCGCAGCCGCCATCGACCTTCGAGCAGAAGCCGGTGGAGCTGAAGTTCGACGAGGCTGCCTGGCGCGAACGCATCCGCAAGCTTTCCGCGCGGTTCCAGAGTTATCCCAGCGTTCTGACCTCGCACATATCGGTCGACATGCAAACCGACACGCGCTATTTAGTGAACACCGAAGGATCGCGGATCCGGCATGGACGTGGTTTCGCGCGGGTGGTGATCAGCGCGTCGGCAAAGGCCAGCGACGGCACGGATCTCGGCACGTTCGACACTTTCGAGGCGGTGGACACGGCCGGACTGCCCAACGACGAGACGCTGTTGGCCGCTATCGACCGGGTGGCGAGCGATCTCACTAAGCTGCTGAAGGCTCCCGAGGCGGAACCGTTCGTCGGCCCCGCGATTTTCTCGGGACGCGCGGCGGGCGTGTTCTTCCATGAGATCTTTGGCCATCGCGTGGAAGGCCATCGGCAGAAGGACGAAAGTGAAGGCCAGACCTTCACCAAGAGCGTGGGCACGAAAGTACTCCCCGATTTCCTTTCCGTGGTGTTCGACCCGACCCGCCGCAAAATCGGCGGAGTGGATTTGAACGGATGGTACGACTATGACGACGAAGGCGTGAAAGGGCGTCCCGTCACGGCGGTGGAAAACGGCGTGTTGAAGACATTCCTGATGTCGCGGTCGCCGATCAAAGGATTCGACGATTCCAATGGGCACGGGCGCCGTCAGCCGGGGCTTGAGGTGGTTTCGCGGCAGTCCAACCTGATTGTGGAATCGAAAAACGCGGTCTCGGAGGACAAGCTGCGCCAGATGCTGCTGGACGAGGTAAAACGGCAGAACAAACCCTACGGCCTGTACTTCCGTGACATCACGGGCGGATTTACCACCACCCAGCGCGCCGGCCTGCAGGCGTTCAAGGTGATTCCCGTGATCGTCTACCGGGTGTATGCGGACGGCCGTCCGGACGAACTGGTGCGCGGGGCGGACATCGTGGGTACGCCGCTGGCCAGCTTCAGCAAGATCCTGGCGACGGGCGACAAGCCGGAAGTCTTCAATGGATATTGTGGCGCCGAATCGGGAAGCGTACCGGTTTCGGCGGTATCGCCATCCATTCTGGTATCGGAAATCGAGATCGAAAAAAAGGCCAAGTCGAACGACCGCCCGCCGTTGCTTTCCGAACCGACGGTAATGGAGACCACCAAGGGAGGCCGGCAATGAAGCGGCTGCTGGCAGTTTCCGCTGGCGCGGCGATCGGACTTTTCGCGATTGCCGCGGTAGCGCAAAGTACGGCGCCTTCGCCCGACCCGCTGTTCCGCGCGATGCGGGACGAGATCGAACGGTCCCGCAAGCTCTCGATTCCCAACCTGGAATCGCCATACTACATCGAATACGGGATCGACGAGCAGGATTCCTTCACGGTGTCGGCGACCCTGGGCGGGCTGCTGTCGCGGCGGCGGGAGCATTTCCGTCAACCGGACGTCGAGGTGCGGGTGGGCGATTACAAGTTCGACAATTCCAATTTTGCCGGCGGCGGCGGGGGCGGCTCCCGCTACGATCTGGAGCGGTTTCCGATGGAGGATTCCTACCCGGTGCTGCGCCGTTACCTGTGGCTGGAGACCGATTCGGCGTACAAGGGCGCGGTGGAGGCCCTGTCGCGAAAGCGCGCGGCCATGCACAACATTACGCAAGCCGATCAGCTCGAAGATTTCGCGCATGCCGAGCCGGTGCATTATATTCGCGATTTCAAGCCCCTGGTGGTGGACGAAAATGCATGGGCCGGCCGCATTCGCGCGTTCTCGTCGATCTTCGCGCAATTTCCGGACGTGAAAGGCTCTCTCGTGGATCTGGAAGTGACCGAGGGCGGCCACTACCTGGAGAACTCCGAGGGTACCGAGGTAAAGGTTCCCGAAAGCGTGACCATTCTGAAAGTCAGGGCGGAGGGTCAGGCCGCGGACGGAACCACGGTGCGGGACTTCGCGTTCTTTCTCGCGCTGGACGCCAAGGCTTTGCCGGCCGAAGCGGAGTTGAACCGGAGCGTCGCGGCGGTGGCCCAAAACGTGGTTGCGCTGGCCCACGCGCCCAAGGGCGAGGACTACAACGGGCCGGTTTTGTTTGAGGGCGCGGCGGGGGCGCAACTGTTCGCCGAAGTGCTGGGCGAGAACCTGGTGGTGACACGGCGTCCCGAAGGTGGCCGCGGCGGCGGAGCGCCCGCCGGCGAACTGGAAGGGCGGATCGGATCGCGAGTGCTGCCCGAGACGTTCAACGTGGTGGACGATCCGGCGCGGAAGGAATGGAAAGGCCGGCCGCTGTTTGGCAGCTACGAGGTGGACCGCGAAGGCGTGCCGGCCAAGCCGCTCCCGGTGGTGGAAAAGGGCGTCCTCAAGAGCTATCTGCTGACGCGGCAGCCGGTGCGGGGGTACGAAGGATCGAATGGACGGGCGCGGCTTCCGGGACCGGGCGCCACCAGCGTGGCCGCCATCAGCAACCTGATTGTCAGCTCCTCGGAAGCGGTTCCCGCGGCGGATTTGAAGAACAAGCTGATCGAGATGGTCCGGACACGCAACAAACCGTACGGGATCATCGTCCGCAAAATGGATTTTCCGTCGACGGCGTCCCGAGGCGAAGCGGTGCGGGTAGTCCAGGCGCAGCAAGGGAGCGCGCACCCGGTCAGCATCCCGTTGCTGGTCTATAAGGTGTTTGCGGACGGCCACGAAGAACTGGTGCGGGGCATGCAGTTTCACGGGCTCACCGCGCGGTCGCTGCGGGACATTCTGGCGGCAGGCGACGATAGCGCTCCGTTCGAATACATGGCGAGCGCGGCTCCGTTTTCCCTGGTAGGGTTAGCCCAGTTTTCGACGGAGGCGTGCGTGGTGGCGCCGTCGGTGCTGATTGACGACCTGGAACTGCGTCCCACGGATGACGATCAGCCCAAGCTGCCCCTGGTACCGGCGCCCGAAATTTCGCACTAGACGAGGGCTGTTTGCGCCTGCTCGGCCGTTACATCTTCCGCGAAGTCGTTTCCAGCGCCATTCTGGGGACGCTGCTGGCTACGTTCGTAGTCTACCTGCAGAAACTCGATCAACTTTTCAAAGTTCTGGTAGGAAGCAACGCCACGCCGCATACGGTGATTACGTTGTTCCTCTGGGCGTTGCCGCCGGTGCTGCCGTTCACCATTCCGTTCGGCGTGCTGGTGGGGATCCTGATCGGGCTGGGAAGGCTGGCGAGCGATGGCGAGATTATCGCCATGCGCGCGGCGGGAGTTTCCAGCCGCAAGGTGGTTCTGCCGGTGCTGCTGTTCGCCGGATTGGGCCTGGGCGTGGCGGCGGTTTCGTCGCTGCGGCTGGCGCCCCTGGCGGTGCGGCAAAGCACGGAGATCATGCGGGCCATCGAGGCCACCAAGATATCGGCCGATATCGACCCGCGCGTGTTCGACGAGAATTTTCCGAACCACATCCTATGGGTGGGCGAGGTGACCCCGGGAGATTCCGGACAGGCGCTATGGCTGCCGGTATTTCTGGCCGATGTCACTCCGCCCGAACAGCGCTCCAGCGGGATGAAGGCCAAAGCCGACGGTCCCATGATTACGGTGGCGAAGAGCGCCATCGCGGTCTCGGAGCCGAAGGAGAATCGGATCCAGCTCAAGCTGACCGATGTATCCACGCACGAGATGGGAAAGGACGGGGTGTCCAACGACGACGAGTCCAGGACCAGCCAGCAGGTGCTGGACGCCAAGCCGCCCAGCCTGGACTCGTTCAACTCATACTCGATGAATACGCGGGAGCTGGTGCGGTACTGGGGTCCGGAATGGGTAGACATGGGGATCGAGTTGCACAAGCGTTTCGCCTTTCCGGTGGCGTGCTTGGTGCTGGCGCTGGTGGGCATTCCGCTGGGGATCAAGACGCGCAAGGGTGGCAAGTCGGCGGGCTACGTCAACGCGATCTTTCTGGCGTTCTTATGCTACTACGGGGCGTGGATCTGGCTCACGAAAATGGCGAAGACCCAGTTGCTGCCGATCCCGGTAGCGGCGTGGATGCCGAACGTGGTCCTGGGGCTCATGGGCATGGTATTCATCGTGCGCATGGAGCGGCCGGGCGACAGCGACGTATTGGATGGCTTCAAGAGTCTGATCGGGTTGCTGGTGGGGAAGTTCCGGCGCACAGATCGTCAAACCAGTGAGGGCGCGCGCTGGGCCACCTGGAAGCTGCCCCTATTGCCTCAGATCATCGATACGTACATGCTGACCAATTTCCTGTTCTACCTGGTGGTGGTAGCGGCCGGTCTGGTATCGCTGATCCTGATGTACAACTTCTTCGAGCTGATGGCCAGCGCGTTCAAGAACAGCACCTTCACCACTCTGCTGACGTATTTGTTGTTTCTGACGCCGCAACTTATTTACGACACGCTGCCGCTGAGCGTCCTGGTGGCGGTGTTGGCAAATTTCGGCGTGCTCAGCAAGAACAACGAGATCACCGCGTTCAAAGCGTGCGGAGTGAGCCAATACCGGCTGGCGTTGCCGGTGCTTCTGGGCGCCATTTTGTGCAGCGGAGCGCTATTCGCGTTCGACTATTCCTACCTGCCGAAGGCCAACCACGAACAGGAAAAACTGCGCGACCAGATCCTGGGCCGCGCCAAGAAGACGTATCAGCAGACGGACCACACGTGGATCATGGGGCGGAGCGGTGCGGGCCGCCCCTCGCGCATCTATTACTACAATTTTTTCGACACTTCGGCGGTCCAGATGAACGGCGTGAGCGTTTTCGAACTGGACCCCAATACCTTCGCGCTGACGCGCCAGATCTCGGCGGCGCGCGCGGTATGGAGTCCGTCGCTGCGAGGCGGATCGTGGATCTTCGAAGATGGGTGGAGTTGCGTGTACAAAGGTCTCGGCTGCGACGCCTACAACTCGTTTCAGGGCAAGACTGCGACCTTTCCGGATCTTACCGAGGAGCCTACCTACTTTCTCACCGAAGCCGTGCAGGACAAGGAGATGAATTTCGTAGAGTTGGACCGGTATATCCGGAACCTGAAACAACGCGGCTACAACGCCACCAAGTTCCAGGTACAGTATTACCGCAAATTCGCGCTCCCTCTGGCGGCGCTGGTGCTGGCGATGATCGCGGTGCCATTCGGATTCATGGTGGGCAGCCGCGGAGCCATGACGGGAATCGGCGTCAGCCTTTTGATCATGATTGCCTATAAGGGCACCGAGCCGTTATTCGCCAGGATCGGAGTGGCGGGACTGCTGGAGCCGGCACTGGCCGCCTGGGCGCCAGACGTCATCTTTGCCCTGGTGGGGATGTACTTTCTGTTGCGGATGAGGAGTTGAAAAAGCAGCCGTTAGCCATTAGCTTGGTTCCCGCACCGCGGGAAGCTAACGGCTAACGGCTCAAAATCAATTTCCAGCCGGCGGCTTCGGCGGCATCTGGTCCTTCGGGAAGCGCGGGATCATCTCGGGTTGATTCGCGACGTCCCAGACCGCGGCGGCGATGATGGCGGCGGCCCTCTTCACGTCGTCGGGGATAATGCGCTCATACGTGTCGAGGTTGGTGTGGTGGGTCATGGTGTTGTACTCGATGGGGTCCTGCTGCATACCGATGCCGGGCAGGCCGGCGTTGGCGAATGACGTGCTATCGGTGCCGCCGATGTTACGGCTGCCGTTGGCGCTGGCTCCATACATGCCGAAGTCCTCGAAAAGATGGAGCACGGGGCGCAGGGCCGCAGCCGCCTGCGGAGGTCCGAAGATTCCGGCGCCGCGAAGCGCACCGGTGCCGGTATCCACATTGAAGTAGCAATCGAGCTTATACCATTCGGGCTTGGGGTCTTCGGCGGATCCGAAGTGCTGTTTGACGTAAGCCAGCGATCCCAGGAGTCCTTCCTCTTCGCCCGACCAGAGGGCCACGCGAATGGTGCGGCGCGGCTTGAGGTTGAGGGCCTGGATGACGCGCGCCGCTTCCATCATGATGGTGGATCCGATACCGTTGTCGGTAGCTCCGGTGGCGGCGTGCCACGAGTCCAGATGGCCGCCGAGCATGACCACTTCGTCGGCTTTACCGGCGCCGGGAATTTCGCCCACCACGTTGTAGCTGGTAGAGCCTTCCGGGTAGACGTGGTTGACGATATTGAGCTCCATTTTGACGTCTTCGCCATCGGCCAGCAGGCGCTCCATGCGGCCGTAATCGTCGTTGCGCAGAATGATGGTGGGGATGGTCTTGGGCGGGTCGTAAGCGTTGTGCTGTTGCGCCACGATGATGCCGCCGCCGCGGGCCGCGTCGTTGATGCGGGCGACGGCCCCTCCCGAAATCAGCCAGGCGTCCACCATATCGCGCACGGCGGTGGCGCTGAGTTCATCGGCATCGGCCTGCCGCCGGCCGCCCCCGGCGAAGTTTCCGCGGCCTCCGCGGCCGGGGTTGTTGGGATCGTAGTTGGCTTTCACCTGATCGTCATTACTGCGCGTGGCGGTCGCGGTGAAGTTGACCGGGATGACGGCGGCCTTAGAGAACATCACCATCTTGCCGTTGATTTTGCCCTTGTTCGCATCCAGCCAGGCCGTCAACTGCTCTTTGGTCGGACCTTTATACTGCGGGCCGCGACCGCCCCGGCCGCCTCGTCCGGCCGCGGCGGGGTCCGCGGCAATCTCGGCTCCGCGCGGAATGTCGCCTAATTGGACGACGGAACTGGTCACGGCGCCTTTGGTGGAGGGAGTCCAAGCCAGGACTTCAAATTTCAAATTTTCCTGCACCGGGGCGACCAGGAATGCCGAGGCGCGCTCGTTGAGCCAGCCGGGATGGCCAAAATCCCAAGGTTCTCTATGAGCATTTTTAAGGCCCCACTCGTTGTATTGCTTGATCACCCACGCAACCGCGAGTTCGTGATTCGGCGTACCCGTGACCCGCGGTCCGTACCGATCTGTAAGCATGTGAAGGGTATGCATGATTTGGGAGTGTTCGAGCGCTTCACTCCGGATCCTGCCGATGGTAGTAGTATCGACGGTCCCCTGTGCGAGAACCAGGCAGGCAACGGCCAGGCCAGCGAGCAGTTTTTTCATGGGAACAAGCATACCTCACATCCGGCCACGGGCGATAATCGGACCTATTGTGCGGATTTTCATCAAGTCTCTTGCGAAACCTGTAACCGCTAGGTGGGGAAAGCCGCCTATAGAAGTGCGAGCCAATGTGAATGCGAGTGAACAGGCGGAGAGGAAACCGCCGGGCGTTTCGGGTTTCGCACTGAAGTTCAAGTTCAAAAAACGTTCCAAGGAGAACTACAACCATGAAGAAATCTCTATTTTTCGCCGGACTTTTGACTCTTTCGTCCCTTTGTTTCGCCTCAAAGTCCTACGAAGTGACGCTTGCCAACACCACCCAGGCTGGCGCCGTCCAGATCAAGGCCGGTTCGTATCGCGTGAAAGTGAATGGCGATAAGGCCATTTTCACGGACGTCGATAGTGCCAAAGAATACACTGTCACGGTGAAGCTCCAGAACTCCGCCAAGAAGTTCGAGGAAACCCGTGTCGATGCAACCAACGATGGCAAGATGGACACCCTGAAGGACATCCAGTTGGGTGGGTCCACCACTGAGATCGATTTTTAATTCTGTAACCCAAAGTTGATTTGACGAACGGGCCGGGTCCTCCGGCCCGTTTTCGTGCGTTTATAGGGCAAACAGACCCTAATTTCATTGTAAGGCGGCCTACCGCGCGCGCCGCGCCATGGCGGTCTGCGGCGTCGTCCAGGAACTTGCCGGCGGTGGCGGAGGGGGCGGCGGTGCTTCCGGAACGGGCGGCTTCTTGACGCGCCGGTCGAGCCGTACGGCTATAAAGTCTTCCCTCGCCTTGGCATACCGCGGCGTTCCCGGTTTGCCCTCCACGGTGGCCCACTCTTCCGGTGTTATCTCCTGCACGGTCAACAGGTACTTCTGGAAATAGTTGCGCAGACGTTCCTGGACAGGTTTAAACGCGGAGTGGTAGAGCAGGAACAGCACCTCATCGGCGGCAGCCACCGAAACAATCCGGTACACGTGGGACGCCTTGCGGATGCGCGCCGCGCGCAACGCCGTTTCCAGTTTCTTGGCCCGCGTTTCGAGCTTCTGCCAAAGATCCACATCCGATTTGGGCAGGGCCGTACTCTTCACCAGCGCCACGCGCTCCTTGGGCGTTAGCTTCTCGGCGAAGGCGTACAGGAACGGTCCGATGCGGGCGGCGCGCGAACGATTGTCGTCCGGCAAGAATTTGGCGATCTTTTCGAACTTGGCGACCCCGGCGAGATTCACCTTGGGACCGGCCAGGAGGGGCGAAAACAGCGTCAGCAATCCGGCTTCTTCCAGCGCTTTCAGGATCTCAGAGGGGTTGTCCTCCAGAGCGATGCGCTTCAGTTCCTCGCCCAGCGCCTTTGCGGGAATGGTCTTCTCCACTTCCGCTTCGCGGGCATTGGCTACCTGCATCTGGGTCCGCTCTTCAACGGCGAAACCCAGCCGCGCGCGGAAGCGGATGAGGCGCAGCAGCCGCGAAGGATCGTCGTAAAAGCCGTAGGCGCTGATGGCCCGGAGTTCGCGATGTTCAATATCGGCGAGCCCGTTCATAGGGTCGAGCAGCAGGCCGCGCGAAGCCCGGCTCAAAGAGAGCGCAATGGCGTTGCAGGTAAAGTCGCGGCCTCGCAGGTCCTCCTGGATGGTGGCCGGCGTCATGGCGGATTTGCCTGGTTTGGGGGCGCGGTCGCGCCGCGATGTGGACAATTCGACCGTCACTCCGCCCGGAAACAACAACTCCGAGCTGCGGTTGATTTCGTCAACTGACAGCGTCTTGGCCCCGCTCTCTTCGGAAAGGGTCTTGGCGAGTTTCAGCGCATGACCTTCCACGACGAAATCCAGGTCGCGAATCCGGAACCCGGCCAACATATCGCGCATGGCTCCGCCTGTCAGAAACAAGTTGATATTCACCTGTGCCGCCGCTTTGCGGACTTCTTCCACCACCCGATTCTGGTCGGGGCTAAGGTGGCTCTCCAGCATGTAGACGTAGTCGCTCATCGTAAGAGCTCTCGCATAGAATCAATCATCTCCTGCGGCATCCAAAAAACCGGCCACTCAGGCCCTGGGGTGGTGCCGCTCCACGGTTTCGCGCAGGCGCGACCGCATCACATGGGTATAGATTTGCGTGGTCGAAATATCCGCATGGCCCAGCATCGCCTGCACACTGCGCAGGTCGGCTCCGCCCTCCAAGAGATGGGTAGCGAAGCTGTGACGCAGCACGTGAGGCGTCAGCTCCCGAAAAATTCCGGCCTTCCGGCCATACCTGGCCAGAGATTTCCAAAACGCCTGGCGCGTCAGACAACCGCCCCGTGCGGTTACGAACAGAAATCGGCTGGCCCGGCCCTTCAGCAATCCCCCGCGGGCTCGCGCCAGGTAGTCTTCCACCGCCCGAATCGCCTCATCCCCGATCGGGACCAAGCGCTGCTTATTGCCTTTCCCCGTGGTCTTGAGGAAGCCGAGCGGGGTGTTGAGGTCTCCCAGTCCCAGGCGGCACAATTCGGTCACCCGGAGACCTGTGGCATAGAGTACCTGGAGCATGGCCCGGTCCCGGATTCCCGTAGGCCGGGCGGGGTCGGGGGCTAGTATCAGTTTTTCGATCTCCTCTAAATTGAGGAACTTAGGAATGGTTTGCCACTGCCGGGGAGTACGCAGGTGCTCGGTCGGATCGCTGGCAGTCGCCCCTTCCCTCAGGAGAAACCCGTAGAAGCTCCGCAGGGTGGTGAGATGCCGCGCGACCGACCGATGGCTCAAGCCGGATTGATATAAATGGTCGAGATAATGACGCAGACCGTCCGTATCGGGCAGGCCGGCAGATGCAAAAAATGTCGTAAACCTAGATAAATCAGTGGTATACGCATCCATGGAGTTAGCCGAGAGGCCTTTCTCCAGGCGGCAGAAGTTGAGGAACAGCGTAGCCTGCCGGCCGACCGGGCTCGTTTCTAGCGTGAGCGCTACAGACATCGTGCCAATGATACAATAAGCGCCGAAATGTTTGAAACACAGTTGTGAAAATGAGGTAGGGTTTGACGACGTCCACTACCAAGCGGGCCATGGTCAGACGGTTCGACCGGGAGACCCTCTCTGGCTACGTGAATCCCGTTTCTTATCTGCAATCTACAGGCGTAGAATGGCTGTCGATGGAGGGTCAGACCAGTACCCTGCCATACGTCGAAATTAAGTCGATTTCGTTTGTGCGCGATTTTGCGGCCGGAGTGGACGGAGAGCGGCGGATCTTCCGGACCCGGCCCAAAATGGCCGGACTGTGGGTGAACTTCCAGTTGCGCGATGGCGAACGGATGGAGGGGATTCTGCCCAACAACCTGTTGAACCCGGAGCTCTATGGGTTTACTCTGGTTCCTCCGGACCCTTTTGGAAACACGCAGAAGGTCTGGGTTCCCCGGGTGGCGTTGCAGTCGGTGGAGGTGCTGGGCGTGGTCGGCAGTCCGATCAAGATCCGGAGGGCGAAACCGGTGGCCAAGGAACAAATCGGCCTGTTTGAGCCGGAAGGCTGACGAACCAACCGGTATAATGGAATTTAATACGCACTACTCTAGTTGGAGGTTTTATGAAGATTCGCACAGCGGCCTTGGCGGCCGTGGGGCTCTTGTTTTGGGCTCTCCCTTCGTTTGCGCAGATCACCTCGCTCGAAGGATACGTCAAGGGCTCCGACGGAAAGCCCCTCGATAAGGCGGTCCTCGACATCGTCCGCACGGACATCAAGGGCCACTATACCTGCAAGACGGATAAGAAGGGACACTATATCTACACCGGCTTGCCGATTGGCAAGTACAATATCACGCTATTGGTGGATGGGAAAGAGGCCGACAAAATAAGTGGGGTGGCGTCCCATCCGGGCGATCCCATTGAAAACGATTTCGACCTTTCCAAGAAGGCCCAGACCTCGGCGTCGACCAAGGAAATGCAGCAGCAGGCACTGCAAACCGGCCAGATCTCCAAGGAACTCGACAAGAGCCTCTCGCCCGAACAAAAGGCCGCCCTGCAGAAGCAGATCGACGAGGCCGCCGGCAAGATGAAGAAGAATGCCGCGTTGAATAAGGCTTTCGGCGACGGCACCACCGCCATGGAAGCCAAGAACTACGACGAAGCGGTCAAGGACTTCACCGAAGCTTCCACACTCGACGCATCCCAGGTGGCCGTGTGGAACAGCATGGCGGGCGCCTACCTGGCGCTGGCCAAGACGAAGACCGGGCCCGAGTTCGATGCCGACACCCAGAAATGCGTCGAGGCCTATCAGAAGGCTCTCGAACTGAAGCCGGACGATGCCGGCATCCACAACAATCTCGCGCTGGCGCTGGCGCAAGCCAAGAAACTACCGGAAGCGCAGGCGGAACTGGAGAAGGCCGTAGCGCTGGAACCGGCTATGGCTTGCAGGTACTATTTCAATCTGGGCGCGCTGGAAGCCAATGCCCACCAAGATGACGCCGCGACCGTCGCTTTCCAGAAGGCCGTCGCGGGAGATCCGAAGTGCGCGGAAGCCTATTACCAGCTCGGGAACGCCCTGATGATGAAGGCGACCACCAAAGCCGATGGCACCGTGGAACCGGCTCCCGGCACGATAGAGGCGTTCCAGAAATATCTGGAAGTGGCGCCTACCGGCCCCAACGCGCAGACCGCCAAGGACATGCTGACGGCCCTGGGGGGCAAGGTGGAAACCAATTACGTCGACCCCAACGCGAAAAAGAAGAAGAAGCAGTAGGTTGTAATCCGGGGCGGAGACGGTTCGCCTCCGCCCCGACCTCATGATCCGTGGCTTTATTGAAGAGATCCTCCTTCCGCTCCTGATCTTTCTGCTGGCGCGCTCGTTTCTGCGCGGGTTCTTCTCAGGCCCCAGACGCGACACCTCCCGCGGCGCTCCCGCCCCCGGCGCTCCCGTGGTCCAGCCCGGCGGCGATCTGAAGCGCGACCCGGTGTGCGGCACGTACGTCTCGACCGCCGTTAGTGTGAAGCGAACGGTGAAAGGGGAAGTGCTGCACTTCTGCTCGGAGGAGTGCAGAGATAAGTACTGCCAATAGCATTGCTCCGCCGTTGTGCCCATTCGGGGCTTCGCCGCCCCAGGCCGCACGCCGGAGCTAATGGCTGATGGCCAACGGCTGCGAAACCGGTGTGGTCGCGATGATCTCGGGAAGGTCGGATTTGCGAGCGGCAGCCAGAACAAAGTGTTGCTGCGCCAGGTTCTTGTATACCGCCCCGGCCACTGCCGACGCGCCGGGGCCGCTCACGGACTTCACCGGACTGGCGAGCATGACCACCACCACCAACCGCTGCGGTCCGGAATCGAGGAAGGAGCCGAACCATCCCATATTCTCGCCCGCGCGGTAGTCGCGGCAGGTCCCGGTCTTCCCGAAGAGCTGTTCGGTGGGGTCGTAATTGGCAAGCCGGGCCGTACCCCGCTCCACCGCGCCGCGCATGCCGATCTTGACGTCGTCAATGCCGTTGGGAGCCAGTTCCAGCGACCGCTTCACCTTGGCGCCGAACTGTTCGATATCGCCAGCCGTACGGGGGTATTGAAGGTAGTACAGCGTTCCGCCATTGGCGATAGCCGATACCAGCGCCGCAAGCTGCATCGGAGTCACCTGGTAGCCCGAGCCATACGCGGTGAGCAGGCCCATGCCACCCGCTTTGGGCGGCCCATCCGGCAATTCGCCGGACCTCTCGCCCGGAATGTCGAGCCCGGCAGCTTCGCCTAGTCCCAACATCTTGGCGTAGCGCGTTACTCGGTCATAACCCAGGCGTTTGCCCAATTCGCCGAAGTATTCATTATTCGAGTGCGTAATGGCATCGGTGAGATTGAAGCTCAGGTAGCGCGACAGGCGGACGGTGTCCTCGCGCGCCACCACGTGCTCGCTGAGCGCCGCCAAGGCGGTGACCAGCTTGATGGTGGAACATGGGGTAAAGCCGTTCGCAAACGCCAGCTTCTGGTTTACGACGGACAGGACCCGGCCATTGCTCGGGTCGACCACCACCACGCTTCCATTCTGGCTACCCAGCGCTTCCACGGCGGCCCTTCGAACGACGAGATCGTCGCCATCGATATTGTCCCCCAGGGTGGGATCCACAGGCGGCGTCCTCCTGGCGACCGTTCTCTTTTTGGAAGCCGCAGCCTTCTTGGCCTGCAATTGGGCACTGGCAAAAGGGAGGCACTGGAGCAAACCGCCCAGCATCAGGAGTGGGAGAAACAATTTTCTCATTCGGTTCCGTCGGTTGATTCAGTAGTGTTCGCTACGATACGGCCTTCTCGATTATATGCCATCGGCCTTCAGCCATAATCCACTTGCTTTTGTTAGTTACCGATTTCTCGCCGGGACCATTTCTCCAGTTTCAGATTCCCCCTGCTAGTGGCTGACTTCCGCCAACCAGTCCGGGCGCTTCAGCACTTCGCGGGGCTTGCTGCCGTCGGGCGGGCCGATGATGCCGTCCCGCTGCATCATGTCGAGGATGCGCGCGGCGCGGCCATAGCCCAGGCGAAGGTGGCGTTGCAGAGTGGACGTGGAGGCTTTGCCCATCTGCAGAACCAGGCGGACGGCTTCCTCGTACATGGGGTCCTGGTCTTGGCTGGCGGGCTCTTCCGCCGCGGCCTCCTCGTCGGCCGGCGGGGCGATCAAGAACGACTGGTCATAATCGGGTTGGGCCTGCGCCTTCCAGAAATCCGTCACACGGGCGATTTCCGTTTCGGTGACGAACGCCCCGTGCAGACGGGTGAGGCGCGACGACCCTGGCGGCAGGAACAGCATATCGCCCTTGCCCAGCAGGTGCTCGGCGCCCATCACATCGAGGATGGTTCGCGAGTCGACGCGCGTGGCCACGCGGAAACTGATCCGCGCGGGGAAGTTGGCCTTGATGAGGCCGGTGATTACGTCGACGCTGGGACGCTGCGTGGCCAGTACCAGATGCATGCCCACGGCGCGCGCCATTTGGGCGAGACGCGTCACGCTCTCTTCCACGTTCTTGCCTTCGAGCATCATCAGGTCCGCCAACTCGTCGATCAGGATCAGGATGTAGGGCAGAAGCCTATAGTCCTCACGGGTTCCGTCCTGCTCCTCAAATAGGCTGCGCGGCTCCTCCTGCTTCTTGCGAACCTTCTTGTTGTACTGATCGATATTGCGGGCGCCCCACTCGGCCAGCAGGCGGAGCCTGCGCTCCATTTCGAGCACGGCATTGCGCAGCGCGTTGGTAGCCTTCTTGGGGTCGGTAATGACGGGTGTCAGGAGGTGCGGAATGTTTTCGTACATCCCCAGTTCCACGCGCTTCGGGTCGACCATGATCAAGCGCACGTCGTCGGGCGTGGCCTTGTAGAGGATCGACATGATCATGGAATTGATCATCACGCTCTTGCCGGAACCGGTGGACCCGGCGATGAGCAGGTGCGGCATGGCGTCCAGCGCGGCCACCCGGATGCGGCCGTTGATGTCCTTACCCAACGGGATGGTGAGGTGCGAGTGGGATAGCGCGAACTCTTCGGATTCCAGCATCTGGCGCAGTCCGATCAGTTCGCGGCGGGTGTTGGGGACCTCGATGCCCACCGTGGGTTTGCCGGGAATACGCTCGATAAGGATGGATTCGGCGTGCAGCCCCAGGCACAGGTCCTCGGTGAGGTTGGTGATGCGGGTGTACTTGATGCCAGCTTCAGGTTTGAACTCGAAAGTGGTCACCACGGGGCCGGGATTGATCTGCACCACGTTGCCGAAGACGTTGAACTCGTCGAATTTGGACTTGATGCGGGCGGCCGTTTCCTTAAGTTCCTGTTCGTCGTATGCGCTGCGCCCGGGGACCTCGTTGAGCAGATCGGTGGGAGGCAGTTCGAAATGCGTGGGACGGCGTTCCGCGGCAAGCGGCTCTACCGGAGTTGTCCAGGTAGTGGGAGCGGGCACGGGCGAAGGTACGGGCGGAAGATCTTCCACCGGACAGATCGGAATGGCCTCGGGGTCGTGTTGTTCGGCGGCGGTCGGTTCCGCGGCGTAGGTTGCCGGCTGCATGGGTTCGGAAGTCTCCCACGGCGGAGTGTCGGCGGCGCCAGCCTCGGGGATCGGTTCGAGGACACCCACGTCATCCTGCGCGTGCGCCAGGGTGGCCGCTCTCTCCTCCTTGAGCCTCCTGCGCTCGCGCCGGACTTCGGCTTTTTCTTCGTGTCGCTTGGCGCGCTCGCGGGCCTTTTGATATGCCTTGAAGCGCATCCGTTCGCGCCATTCCCGCCACGCCTGGCGGCGCCTGGACAGCCAGGCCGCGGGAGGCGCTAGCCATTCGCCCACGCGGTCCAGGGTAAACGACGACACCAGGTACACCGAGAGTACCAGCGTGGTCACGGTGGCCACCAGGGCGCCGGCCACGTTGAGCGAACCTACCAATAACGTTGCCAGCGCAAAGCCGACGGCGCCCCCGATACGGAGCGTTCCGCCCATGATGTGGACGGGCGCGAACGACAGGCCGGTGCACAGACTGACGGTGAGGAGGACGGCGCCAATTACCTTGACGACACCGGCCTCCACCGCTTCCGAGCGAATCCATCTCCAGGCCAACACGAATGTGAGCAGGGGAAACAGAAAAGCCGCCGCACCAAACGCCTGGAGGCACAGGTCGGCGAGATACGACCCGGGGTAACCGATGAGATTCAGCGGGCGACCCTCGGACGCGGTGTTCCACGACGGGTCCTGAGCATGGTACGAGACCAGGCTCAGGAGGGTCACCAAGCCTAGCGAGAGCAGCAGAAACCCCGCAGCCTCATTGAGTCTGGGGTGTTGTGTCGGCGATAGTAGCTTCATCACGCTGGCCGGCGGATGAAAGCCAGAGCAAGAACTATTATGCCAAAAATGATGCGATAGTACACGAACGGCCGCAGAGTGCTGCGGCGCAGGTAACTCATGAACCACGCGATCACGGCGCAACCGGTCAGCGCGCTCACTAAAACGCCCACCAGGAAGTTGGTTTCCATGAGGGCGTGCAAGCCGCCATGCTTGTGCATATCGTATAGCGCCTTACCGGCGGCGAGGGCGATGGCCGGGGTGGACAGCAGGAAGGAAAACCGCGCCGCCCCTTCGCGGGATAGGTTGCAAAATAGTCCCGCGGCGATGGTGGATCCGCTCCGCGAGGTGCCGGGGACCACGGCGAGGGCTTGCGCCAAGCCGATTCGCACCGCATCCGGAAGGTTCAGCGAGGAGAGATCGCGAATCCGGCGGCCGACCCTCTCGGCATAGCCCATCAGGAGTCCCACCACGATCAGCATGGCGCCGATTACAAACGGATTGCGCCAAACCGTTTCCGCCTGCTTGTTGAAGAGCAGGCCGGCGATGCCCACCGGAACGGTGCCGACGGCCAGCAACCAGAGCAGCATGTGGTTGTGCTTCAGTTCCTCATCGTTACCGTAACGAAAGCCGAACCCTTGCGCGAGAATCTGGAGCCAGTCCTGAAAGAAATAGACGATCACGGCCAGCAGCGTTCCAATATGAAGAGCGATATCGAAAGTCAGACCGCCATCGTCCCACCCCAGCAGCCATGGCGTGAGGTAGAGATGCGCGGTGCTGCTGATGGGCAGGAATTCGGTGAACCCCTGGACGATGGCCAGGATGACTACTTGCAGAATGGGCATAAACGTACAGCATACCGTGGACTTGGCTCCGCAGTGAATTTTCTGCTTGTGGGTGGCGTGCGTTTCTACCCGTTAGATCTCTTTGTGTGCTGCCACGGGGCCTGCAAGTCGCTCAATCCGTGACGTCAACCGATATGGCCCGTGTAATGCACTGTTTTGGGGCTGGGCAGGGACGGCACTGCCCGACGGAGGGATTTCGTGCGTCTCAGTTACCGGCTGAACCTTGCACTCATCACCGGAGCCGTCCTGACGTCAGCCGGTTTCGCGTTATACCAATCTAACGCGGAGACCCGTGCCTTGCGGGCAGAGGTGCAGCGGCATTCACTGTCCCTGGCGGAAAGCCTTGCAAAGCCGGCGGAACCGCTAGTGATCGATCGTTCTTTCGAGGAACTGCAGCGCTTTGTCGACAGGCTTCCGGGCAGCGTCGCGGGGATCGCCGTTTACGACGCCGCCGCCCAGCCGTTGGCCATCACCCGGAGCCTTGCATCCTGGGTCCGACAGCCTCCGCATTCGGTTCTGCAAGCAATCCCGAGCGCGCGCGTGGCCTCGGAGTTCACGCGTCTCGGGGATGAGCCGTTTCATATTCTGGTGCAACCTTTACGCCAGGACTCAGCGGTAATTGGAGCGCTGGCGGTCTTCGAGGACGTGGGGTATATCGACGCGCGCAGCGTGGCCGTGTGGCGGAGTGCGGCGATGCACGTCGCGATCCAGACGTTCTTCATCGTCTGCATTACCCTGCTGATCATCCATCTCAGTTTGAGGCGCCCTTTGCGCCACATGACGCAATGGCTGCGCGACCTGCGGACCGGACACGCGTCCGTCGCGCCCGCCTTGCCGACGGAAGAGGCGTTTCGACCGGTGGCGCAGGAGTTCGAAAGGATGGCCTCGAGTCTTACCGCCGCGCGGGCCGCGGCGCACGAGGAGGCCCGCCTGCGCGATGAGGCAGCCACCCGGTGGACGCTGGAGCGCTTGCGGGTGCACGTGCAGAATCGTCTGGACGGCAGCCGTCTGTTTGTGGTTTCGAACCGCGAACCGTATGAGCACACGTTTCGCGGCGATAAGGTGGAGTGCTCGGTTCCGGCGAGCGGCCTGGTGACGGCTCTGGAGCCGGTTCTCTCGGCTTGCGGAGGAACCTGGGTGGCCCAGGCCACGGGCGACGCGGACCACGAAACCGTGGACGCCAACGATCGCGTGGAGGCGCCGCCCGACAATCCCCGGTATACCCTCCGCCGTGTCTGGCTCTCGAAAGAGCAAGAGCAGGGATTCTACTTCGGATTCGCCAACGAAGGTCTGTGGCCTCTCTGCCATATCGCCCACACCCGACCCATCTTCCGCGCGGAGGATTGGGAGCACTATCGCAATGTGAACCAGAAGTTCGCCGACGCTTTACTCGAGGAGGTGGGCAACGAACGAAACCCCATCGTCCTGGTGCAGGACTATCACTTCGCCCTGCTGCCGCGCATGATCAAGCAGCGTTTGCCGGAAGCTCACGTAGCTATTTTCTGGCACATCCCCTGGCCCAATCCGGAGGCGTTCGGCATCTGTCCGTGGCAGCACGAACTGCTGGACGGCATCCTGGGCGCCGACCTGGTGGGTTTCCACATTCAATCTCACTGCAACAACTTCCTGGAAACCGTAGACCGCGCCATCGAATGCCGCATCGAGCGGGAACGGTTCGCGGTGAACCGCCTGGGGCATGTAACCAGCGTGCGGCCGATTCCGATCAGCGTCGGGGCAAGTCCGCCAGCCATGGCTCGCGAGTTCGATTTCGACGCGCGGGGAGCGATCCTGGAAAGGCATGGGCTTGAGGCGTCCAGTTTCGGCATCGGCGTGGACCGGATCGATTACACCAAGGGCATACCGGAGCGCTTCCGCGCACTGGAGCGGCTCTTCGAGGTCTTTCCCAAGTACCGGAAGCAGTTCACGTTCATCCAGATCGGCTCGCCCAGCCGGACGCACATTCGGCGCTACCAGGAACTGATGGACGAAGTGCAACTGGAGGCGGACCGGATCAATAAGCGGTTTCAATCGGGGCGATGGAAGCCGATCCTTCTGATACCGCGGCAGCATAGCCATGCCGAAATTCTGCCTTACTATCGCGCCGCTAGCGTATGCCTGGTAACGTCGCTTCACGATGGCATGAACCTGGTGGCCAAGGAATTCGTGGCGGCGCGCGAGGATGAGGATGGGGTCTTGGTGCTCAGCCGCTTCGCCGGCGCCACCCACGAGCTGCCCGACGCGCTTGCGGTGAATCCATACGACACGGTGGCGCTGGCCGATGCGATTCATCTGGCGCTGGAGATGCATCCCGAGGACCGCCTGGCGCGCATGCGCCGCATGCGCGCGGTGGTACGCGAATACAACATCTATCGCTGGGCGGGAACCCTGGTGTCGGAATTGTCCGACATCCGGCTGCCGGCCTCCGCGCCGGCGGGAATGGTGCTGGCTGCCTCGGGAAGGCCCTGAGCTGAACAACGATGCGCCATCTCTTCGAACATTGGTCCGCGGTTGCGAAACGTCTCAAGGCCGTGCGATCCATTGCCCTGTTCCTGGATTTTGACGGCACCCTGGCGGAGATAGTCGACCATCCCGCCCAGGCCGCGCTCCCCGCGTCTACGCGTCTTGGACTGGAACGGCTGAGGCGGCGCCGCGACGTCCGGATTTGCATCGTCAGCGGGCGCGACCATGCCTCGCTGCGCAGGGCGGTTAACATACGCGGCGTGCGGTGTCTTGGCCTATACGGTTGGGATCGGGGCAACGGACTGCATCTCGATCAACCGACGCGGCGTGCGCTGGCTGCCGCCAAGCGCGATCTCGCGGGCCGCCTGGAAGGGTTGCCTGGAGTCTGGATCGAAAACAAAGGCGATGCGTTTGCCGTGCACTACCGCGGAGCTGCCGGCGTTGCGGTCCGCCGTGCGAGATCCGCCTTGCGCGCGGCGTTGGAGCCGTTTGGCGAAGCGCTCCGCGTAATCGATGCGAAGAAGGCCTGGGACGTGCTTCCGCTCGCCATCCGTTGCAAGGGTGCGGCGGTTCGGCGGGAACTGGCGGAACATCCCGCGGACCTGGCCGTCTATGCCGGCGATGACACCGCCGATGAATGCGCGTTCGCGGCGGTTGCCGGAGGCATCTCGATTCGTGTCGGCGCGCGCCGCCCAAGCCGGGCGGAGTTTCGCCTGCGCGATCCCGAGGAGGTCGGTCTGTTCCTGGAAAAGCTGGAAGAATTGCTGTAGAAGAAGCGGCGCCGGCTGTCGGGTATAATACGACTTTCCTCTGTGGGAGAGACCGACTTGCCATCCGGAACTCCTGAAGACGACGTCCCAACAATTGCGGAATCGGAGTTGACCAACGCGACGGCGGCGCCAGTAGTGCAGGCGAATGATTTGGCGGGACAGCGCTTCGGCGCCTACCAGATCATCCGCGAAATTGGCCGCGGCGGCATGGGCAAGGTATATCTCGCTGGGCGCGCGGACGATCAGTTTAAGAAGCGGGTGGCGCTGAAAATTCTGCGCAGCGAGTTCACCGACCCCGAAGTCCTCACCCGGTTTCGACATGAGCGCCAGATCCTGGCGACCCTGAGTCATCCCCATATCGCGACCTTGCTGGATGGCGGCACGGGCAGGGCGGGCGAGCCGTACCTGGTGATGGAGTTCATCGAGGGCACGCCGCTCGATCGGTATTGCGACAGTCACAATCTCTCCATCTCGGAGCGGATGGTTCTCTTTCAGCAGTTGTGTTCGGCGGTGCAGTACATCCATCAGAACCTCATTGTTCATCGCGATTTGAAGCCGAGCAATATCCTGGTTACCGCGGACGGAGTTCTGAAGCTTCTCGATTTCGGGATCGCCAAGCTCTTGAAGCCGGAACTGATGGCCACCATGGCCGACGCCACCAGCGCCGACCGCCGCATCATGACCCCGGCCTATGCCAGCCCGGAGCAGATGCGCGGGGAACCGATCACGACTACGAGCGATATCTACTCGCTCGGAGTGATCCTTTACGAAGTCCTTACCGGACGCCGGCCGTACCGCTTGCGCACCAACGCAGCGCATGAACTGGCGCGCGCGGTGTGCGAGGATGAGCCCGAGAAGCCCAGCACGGCGCTCATCCGGACGGCCAAAGGGTCGCTGCAGGAGACCGCCGCGCTAGAGGAGATCAGCCGTAAGCGGGGTGCGGCGCCGGAGAAGTTGCAACGCCGCTTCAAAGGCGATCTCGACAATATCCTGCTGAAGGCGATGCGCAAGGAACCGCAGCGCCGCTATGTCTCCGTGGAGCAGCTTTCCGAAGACTTGCGCCGTCATCTCGTGAACCTGCCGGTCACGGCCCATCAGGATTCGTTTGGCTACCGCACCGGGAAGTTCGTGCGGCGCCACAAAGTGCCGGTGCTGGCAGCCGTCGCCGCGGTGGCATCGTTGGTGGCCGGAATGGTTTCCACGGCTATGGAGGCAAAAGTCGCACGATCCGAGCGGGCTCTGGCCGAGCGCCGCTTCCAGGATGTGCGGAAGCTGGCAACCACATTTCTGTTTGACGTTCACGATGCGATTCAGAATCTGCCGGGGTCCACGCCGGCGCGCGCGCTGATCGCCAACACCGGCACCGAATACCTGGATCGGCTGGCTAAGGAACCGCATGGCGACGCGGCGCTGGGACGGGAAGTAGCGGAAGGTTATCTCAAGGTTGGAGATGTAGAAGGGAGTCCCTATGTCGGAAATCTGGGCGATACCGCGAAGGCCATCGAGAACTACAACAAAGCTCTGGCCCTCGCGAGTTCGCTGGCTTTGGCCAACCCTCACGATTTGAAGATCCGCCACACTCTGGCGGAAGCACATTCTAAACTCGGCGGTCTTCTTCTCTTCACCGGAAAAGCCGCCGAGGGTCTGCATCATGTCGAGCAAACCATCAAAATCTTCGAGGACGCGCTGCGGGCTGCTCCCGACGACCCGGAAGCCCGGCTCGACGCATCCCACGCCTATGAACTCCAGGGCGATATTCTGGGCGGGATGCAATCCGTCAGTCTGGGACGCACCGAGGACGCCGCTGCCGCTTATCAGCGATCGTTGAGAGTGCTGCCTGATCTGCCTGCGTCACATGCGCTCAGGTTGCGCGTCCTACGGGCAAGGGCCGTCCTGACTATCAAACTGGCCGATCTTCGGCGCCAGCGCTTGCGCAATCCGCTCGAAGCGTTGAGGATGTACCGGCAAGCGCGCCAAATGGCCGAGGAGATAGCGCGGGCTAATCCGAACGACCAAAAGGCGCGCGAACTGATCAGCGCCGTCCTCAACAAGATCGCTTTTGCCGATCAGAACATCGGGGAGATCAAAGCCGCGGTGGAGAGCTACCAGGAAGCCGAAGCGATCGATGAGGCATCCCTGAAGACCGATCCTAATAACGCCAAGGCGCGCGACAATGCTCTGATCACTCAGAAGAATCTGGGCGACCTATACTTCTACGGCGTGCAAAATATGCCCGAGTCTCTGAAGTGCTATCGCAGAGCCGCGGAATTGCTCGAGCAGCAATACGAATCGGACCCGCAGAACTTGGCCGCGCGTCAGCGCCTCTCCGAGACGCTTACGTACGTCGCCAGCGCTCTACTGGGGACCGGTCAAAAGGAAGAGTCCCGTCGCCAGGCGCAACGTGGGCTATCGATCGCGAAGGATCTCGCCGATCGCCCCAATGCCACAGCCGACCATTTCTACAACTATGCCTGGCTGGCGGTCACCGTGGAGCCCACCGATCTGCAGGATCCGGCCGGCGCGCTCCCGTATGCTCTCAAGGCGGTCCAGATGGGCAAGAGTAACGACGAGTTCGCGCTGCATGTACTGGCGCAAGCCTATGCCGGAACCGGCGATTACGCGCATGCCGCGGAATCCGAAGAGCGCGCCTTGGCGTTGTTTCCGCCCCTTCAGCCCTGGCAGCCCAAAGCGGTGCAGCGGGAAAACATGGAGCGGACGCTCAACCGGTATCGCGCGGAACTCAATCGGCGCGGAGCCAAACAATGACGTTACCGAATTTCGTAGACGTCCCGCCGGGTGTCAGTCCACGAGAGGCGTTCCTGACGCGGGCCGCTGTCTGGTTGACCTTCGGAGCGGCGACCTCAATCGTTTTGAGTATCTGGTTTTCCGAGAATTTGATGCTTTGGCCGGCGGTGGCAGCATTGTTGCTCTCCGGTCAGAAACTGCGGATGCCGAGCATCAAGCTTCCTCTGGCGCTCTTCATGCTGGGAACGCTGGTTTCTCTGGCATTCTCGGGCGAGATCGCACATGGACTGCCGCAGATCAGGAAGTTACTGGTCTTTCTGGTGCTCCTGGCGGTTTACTCGTGCTTGCGGAACGGCGTCGTAGTCCGCTCGATCTTTCTTACCTGGGCTGTTCTGGGCGCGGTGGCCGCCCTGCTGGGAGTCGCGCAGTTTATCGTCAAGTTCGAAGAGGCTCGCCAGGCCGGCATCAGTTTCCGGCCATACTACACCACCGAACGCATCACCGGTTTCATGAGCCACTGGAACACCTTCTCGGAAGAGGAGATGTTTATCCTACTGATGTTAGCCGCATTCCTGTTCTTTGCGTCAGCCGCTCGCAAACGCAAGTGGATCTGGATAGGTTGTCTGGCGCTACTGGCCGTCGCATTGATTCTGGCGTGGACCCGCGGTGTTTGGTTCGCGACCGTGTTTGGCGTGTTCTATCTCGTGTGGTTCTGGCGCCCCAAGCTGACTCTAGTGATACCAGTGGTCGTGGCAGCCTTACTCTTCACACCAGTTGTTGGCGACCGCCTCCGGTCCGTCGTTAATCCCGAACAAGTCGATTCGAATTCCTTTCGCAAGGTCGCCTGGAGCACCGCAATCGAGATGATCAAACGCCATCCCCTGCTCGGGCTAGGCCCGGACGGTCCGAAGTTCCACTTTCAGGAGTACATCCCCGCGGACAGCCCCAGGCCCCTTCCGGTAGGGTTTTACGAGCACGCCCACAACGTTTATCTGCAGTATGGAGCGGATCGCGGCATCCCCACGGCGCTGATGATGGTCTGGCTGCTGGTTCAAGTGGTTGTCGATTTCTGGCGGGGCCTTCGCAGGTTGCCTGCCGGACGCAGCAACCGCAAATTCCTGCTGCACGGCGGCATCGCTGTCGTTCTGGCGACCATGGTGGATGGAGTGGTGGAATACAATCTGGGGGACAGCGAGTTTCTTTTGATGTTCCTGGTTGTCGTTGGCTGCGGCTATCTGGCGTTGGAGCAGGACGTGATCAACGACCAGCCGGCGTAGGTCATGCGCCCTGAAACCTCGCCCGCCTGGGTCCTGGGTCCAAGGGCAGCGGATAACCGATCAGGCAGAACTGGTCGAGCGCGAACAACACCACCGATTCGACTCCCGCTGCAATCGCCAGTCGCCGTTCTTTGGCCCACGGCGTGGTGTAGTCGCTGATTCCCGTCAGATGGCTGGCCTGAGTGGGCGGAAATCCGTATTGCATTGGTAGTTCGATCGACTGCCGCACTTCGTCCAGGTTCCGGTCGCCAGTATAGGTGAAGTTCTCCGTCTTCAGACAGGCCAGGTTCGCCTGGGTCCAGGCAGACCGCGGAAAGTTCACCATCTGATTCAGTGCCGTATCGTTTACGTCCACTGGATATAGCACTTCGAACTGCGCGGAAGGGTACGATTGCCTCACAAACGCCATGATCGTATTCGTGAACGTACCGATCAGTTGCGGCAGGTACGTACATTCGTCCGTGAAGCCGGCGGGGTCCGCGGTTTCACTTGGGATCACTGCCATCGCGCGTCCATATGTTTGCTGGAACGACGTGGTGGTGTAGGTATCGTAGAACGGCATCCCCGAGGGGTCTGCGAAATACCACCACTGGACCTCGCCAAACTGTAGGTACGGCGTCACGCCGGCGCTCGCCATGATCGCGGCCATGTCCGCGTACACCTGCTGCCAGAACGCTGTGCTCTGTGGTCCGAAATTGGTCTGAAGCGCCGGCGTGTTCACCCATACCGGATCGCCGTCGGGATACATCTGCGCGATACCGGCCGCCGTCGAGTCGTCGCCGTTTCCCAACTCCGTGCTGAACGATGTCGTGACCTCCATCCCGTACCCATTCAGCGCGGAGAAGAAACTCAAACTCCAGTCGCGGGCTGCGCGATTGATCCGCGGGGTCGCCGTCAGATCGGTGATCCATGTGCCGTCGACGCCTCCCGAGAGCGCCGGACCACTTGCTTGACCGGTGAACGCCTGGCTGTTCGTCTGCACGGAGATGCTGAGGCCGTTTCCCTCGACCCCAATCTGCCGGGATGTGATGGTCAACGTAGCGCCATCCGCGCTTGCCCACACACCGGTCGACCCCGCATTGACCAGCAGGGCTAGACATACGGCGATCGATTCAGCAGTATCGCCGATGAGATTGGCGTGCTGAATGGGTGTCGGGCCGAGATCCAACTCCGTCGTCGAGCCGAATGCCGGCGAGCCCGTGAACGTGATCGTCGCCCATGCGTACTGCTGACCCGATAGACATAGTTCGTAGAACCATAGCGCGCCGGCATAGTGATTCACTCTGCCGGGAAAACCAAGAGTCTGAATCAGCCATGCTGTCCGTTCCGGCGCGAGTGCGAGCGAGTTATTGGTGTCCCAGTCGGTAGCCAGACTGGTCACCGGAACGGTCGCGAACGCCGGCAGCACCGTGGTGGGAAGCGCGATCTCGACGAAGTCGAAGTACAAGCTGTCGCCTGAGGTGCCTGCATGCGTCACCGTAACAGTGTGCGAAACTTCGCCCGATTGCGTCCCTAGAGGAACTCGGGTAAGCACGTCCTCGCCCGCCAGTTCCAGGTTGACGGCAACAGCCGGGCTGCTGTCCACCTGCACCGTAATGTGCGCACCGCCGTCAAGGCGCCTCGTCCCCAGATACAACGAGTGTGGGACTCCTATAGAGTACGTACAGGAAAGGGACGCTCCCGGTGTCGTCGTATATTGAATCGATCCGCCGGAATAGTTCCCGATCTCGCTTGTCCACGCCCCTTGGTACGAAACAGCGGGCGAATTGTCCTCGATCCTTCTGCTGCCCGGTCCGGCGATGCTGTATTGCAGATTTGTCCCGGTCACCTGCCACTGCGTGATCGCCACTGAGAATTCGCTTCTGGCGAAAGTCCCAGGTTGTAGATCGGCCGAATAGGTCCAGCGCAGCTTTCGGACGGCGGTAGTTGGAATGGCGACTCCGTTGATGTCTACAAGTTGACCGAAATTCAGATCGATCTGCCACGTCCCTGGAGTAATTCCACCGCCGAACATCGTCCAGGCTGGCGTCCACGATTGCGTTCCTGCTCCGTGTACCGTGCCGTACACCCCGATGCGATTGCCATTGGAACCCGGTTGGCCCAGATACGTCAGGGTGATCCACGTGCCGCTCGCGACGGCCGTAACCATACCAGCAGCCTGGTTTGCCGTAATAGTTGCTGCCAAATCGGAGGCGGCTGCTGCGAGAGTGTCGCCGCCCGCAATCTGGTAGTTGAAGTGTTGGTCCAGCCACGCCAGTTCGATGTAGTCGCCCACTGTCGGCACACCCTGCAATTGCATCTGCGCCGTGGCCGGCGTGTAGTTTCCGGTCGGCGTGGCGTGGCTTGCCAGGTTCACGCGGTAAATCGTCTCCGTGCCACCCGACTCGGCCCAAACCCTCAGATAGGGCCAGTCCACGGTCGGATAGAGAGTCGAATCCATCGGGATGCAATTGGTTCGTGTCTCCTGATAGCTCAGTTGGATCCCGCTAAGGTCTCGGTCCGGCAGGTTCCGCAAATATGGGTGCTCGAATACGTTGTCGCGATTCCATTCAATCACTGCCCAGTCGAACTGTTGCCGCCAGCAACCCGATACCGTGAACCCGGTCTCGCTGGTCTGGCTCAGCGCCGCAATCGCCGTTGGCTGCAGAAAGTAACACTGCAAGTCCCGATCCGGCCGCAGCTTAGTAAGTTGTTCGCTCATTAGAGTCGAATCAGGACGGTGAGATCGGCTCCCGGAAGCACTTGGCCCACCGACAAAACCGCAAGCGTCAGTTGCGCGCCTGCCGCCAGCGGCGGGAGTATCATGCCGTCTACCGTGCCCGATAGCATCGCGCCCGTCGCAAATGTCAATTGGCAATACGAAGCGCCGTTGACGTTTAACTGAAGTTGCACTGGAGAGTCGGCAGCCGTGCCCAGAATGGCGAACACATCCCTCACCGAGCGCGCGGCATCCACTACCAGCGCTGGCGCCACCGATTGATCCACGGCCAGAAACCCGTCCACCTGGATCGAGTACTGCCCGCCCGACAGCGTCCGCAACCCGCCATTGGTTGAATGTGTGAGAAGTGTCATGGCCGTCGGACTGTTGCCTCTCTGGTTGGTCACGAATAGTTGCCCGCTTGCCACGCGCGCGTCCGGCAACAGGATCGGGTAATTCCAGCTTCCGCAGTACGGACTGCCGAAGAAGCCATCGGGAAACGGTGCGATTACCGTCATGGCCGTCAGGTGATAGACCGGCGTCCCGAGCACGTGCGTCGCTGCCTGGCTGCCTTGAACGGCTCGTTGGATAGTGTATTGCACACCGCCATCGGCAACCGCCGAGACTTGTAGAAGCTCCGTTTCAATCTGGAGAATGGTTCCGGCTACGCCCGCCCCCGGTGTGTTCAGGGTCAGCGTGGTGTCCGAGGTCCCCAGAGCGCCGGCCAGCGACGTCGAAGGCGCCCCTTGAAGCTCATCCCAGTAATACATCGTGAGCGTAGCCGAGGACACCGTCTGCGTATTCGTGAGGTCCGCGAACGACACGCCGCTGAGCATAACCGTCCCTTCGTTCTGGCCTGGGCTCAATCCGAAGAATGGAACTGCCGGAACGTCCGCATCCGAAGTCCCCGACCCGCCGATCTGCCAGCGTGTCACCAACGAAAGCTGCGGCGAGCACTCCACGTTGTTCACATTGGCCGCGCGTCCTGTAATCTGTACCACCTCGCCCGCCAGATTCGGAACCACGAATTGCACCGGACTGCTCTTGGTCAGAGCCGCAAAATGCCAACCAGCTTCCGCGACTGTGAACGAACTGGTCGCATCCGGCTCAACGGTCCATGCGGGCGACACCGTCACGCTGGTAGCATCGTTCGCCGTGATCGTGGTTTCCTGTCCGGCGCCCGTCCCTTTCGTGATCCGCGCCGTCATACCTCGATAGATGTTCACGCCCATCTGCAGCGTCTCGTTGCCGACCGCGGTGGAAGAGTGGATCGTCACGTCGATCTGCGGTACCAGTTCCATCCGCCAGTAAAAATTGGCGTGGTCGAAGTTCACATCGGGCGGCGACAACAGTTCGTAACTCATACCACCATCGGTGAACGTGCTCGCAATTGCCTGGTTCGACGCAAATTGCAATAGGTTCGCCGGAGTTGTTCCGCGATACACGTTGAACCCGCTGGTGCCGGCGGCGAAGCTCAACCCAGTCAGGGTGACGCTGTTGTCGTCTTGCGGAATCGCCGCCTGCACAATGAAGGAAAGCGTGCTTTCATCTCCGGCGCTGTCCAGCGCGGAAACGGCGTAGTATAGCGTCTGGCCGCCCGGCAATGTCCCGCCCGTGCCAACGGTCGGCGCCAGGTCCAGCAGCGGCACGCCCGGAGGTGTCGCTCCGGTTCCATTGCTCGGGGTCGCCGGCGCGACAAAACTCACCGCCAGGCTGGTCTCCATGGTCCCGTCGCTGTTGTTGGAGTCGGTTTCCACGACCCCGAACTGCATGTTGCCGTCCGCATCGATCAGGCTGCCGATCAGCGGCCGTGGCACTCCCACTCCGGTACTCCCTTGCTGTACCGAACCTGGCGCCGATGTGGGCTGGCCATTGGTATCCGCATACCACGCGTCGTCATGAATCTGTGCCGTAATCGTACAGGTGCGATAGTTCGTCGCTGGTGAGATGCTCAGAACGCGGAAGGGTTGGCGGTTGAACCCTTGGTTCAGATAAGTCACTGTAATCAGGTCGCCCGGCCTGATTCCGAACGCTTTGATGCTGGTATCGAACTGGATGTACGTGTTTCCGCTAACTGACTTATCCAGCGTGAACTGCAGAATCCGGGCTGCCTGGTCGTAGTTAGGGAGCCCGATCGCCGTGAGAGTCGACGTGACCGTTTGTCCGGCTAACGCGATGTCGTCCGGATCCACAACCGTATAGCTGTCCTGCTGGTAACTGTTCAGCGCATCCTGGAAATCGATTGTGTAACAGTTCGGTGTGTCGGCGATACTGCGGGAGGATATAGTAAAGCTCGGCTCACCATTCTGTTGCCTCAGAATCCCCGTGACGCCGCTGCTGCCGTCCCCAAACTCGTACGCTGGCCATCCTCCATCGAGCGACGCAGTGCTGTTTGTGTAAGTGCCCTGCGTCGGCTGCTGAAGCGCCAGCGAATTCTCCACCTGGAGTTGCAGCACGCCGCCCGGCCCATACGTAAGATATAGACGAGCTGCATTGCGGACGCCCCGGACTACGTCGCCCGCGCTCTTTCGCTTCTGCATCACGACATTACATTGAAACCGCGGAATGGTAATCGCGTTACCGTTCAGGTCGGTCGATTGGATTTGCTCGTCACAGTAAGCGCCCGCCGCGGCGAAGCTCGTCAGGTCGATTTCCGACTCCGACCACCCGCTCCTTCGCAGCACGTCCAACAAGATCCATGCCGGGTTGCTCGAAAATTGGTTGCAGATGTATGTTCCGTCCGCTGCATACGTGGGAACGATCAGCCCCTGGACCAGCACCTGTACGCTTGGTAGGGAGTTGCCGTTGTTCAGTTGGTTCGGCGCCACCACCGCCAGGTAAGCCATGCTCCCGTACGGGTCTCCTGCCGGGTTCCCGCTGGAATCCGTGAAGTTCGGATCATACGCCCCGTCGCGCGTACCCGGCGTGAGAAAGTTATACCAACCGGTGCCGGTCATATTCGTGCCGTTCACCCCAAGCGGGATTTGCACGTCGTTTACCAACACCGTCAGGACGCCTTGAATCTGCCCGATCCCCAGCAGCACCTCCATCCGCGTGAGATTGCCATCGTTTCGGGCGAACACCACCAGCGGCTCATACCACGCCGTTCCGTAAATCATCGGTACGTAGTCGTTGTACCTGGCTTGACTTACCGAAAGCGCCGAAGTAGTCCAGTCCTTGCCGTACCCGCGAACCGCGATCACCGGCGGTACGTACTCGATGCCGCCAAATCGCTGCGGGATGCCTCTGGCCTGGCAATCCGTTGGCGTGTACCCGCACGACGTGAAGGGCGCCGTATCGTTCAAGTTCCCCGCGCCGCCAGAGATGTCCGCGGAGTAGCCGCAACGATAGTAGAGGGAATACTGGCCGTTCGCTCCGCCATCCACGGCCTCGGTCCGCTGATCGGCCGTCGCCGGGAATATCCACGGGCACGTCCGCTGGATCCGTACCTCCGGCAGGACCAGCCGCTGCAGGTTCATCCGGTTGATCGCCGACAAGCGGAAAGTCGCTTCCTTGATCTGATCGGGCGGATTGCAGATCCCCTGGAAGATCACGCTGGTGTCGGTGAGGGGTACATTGTTCACCAGGTCATAGAACAGAAATCCAATCGTGAGACTGGCGCCCTTCCATCCCGTGGTGCGCTCGATTTCGGAGAAGTGCGAGTCGGCATTCGCCAGTATCAACGAGATCTTCGGGCTCCCGTCGACTCCCTGATTGGACGCGGTCTGAATGTCGAACGCGCTATGCTGCAGCACCCGCGCGGCGTAGTTGGTCGTCCCGATTGTCACGGCGTGCGTACTCCAACTCTCCGTGTCGCCGTTCGATAACACGCAGTCGAACACCATGATCGGTGTATCGGTTACTGCCAGTTCCTTGATTTCAGAGATTGTTTGCATACACGATGTTCACCGTTGTGGAGTTCCGGTTCACGCCGGTCGAAGTGTAACTGAAGGCGTCGTCGCGGAAGTGCGCGTTCTCGTAGACCCCGCCCGTCGTACTGCTCTTGTACGCGGATGCCGATTCCTGGGGTTCCGCCTGAGGTCCGTAAAGGGTGATCGCACTTCCTGCCGGCAGTTCGATCCCGAAGGTGACCGAGGTCGCCTCCGCATCGCCCGTGCCCGTAATCGTAAATCGGTTCCAACCCGTACGCAGGGGGCGCGCGATGCTAAGACTCGCCAACTGGAGAGTGATCGTGGTGGGTTGTGCCGCTTGTGCGTACACGCTCAGGCAGTAGACATAGACCGAAGGGGCGTTCAATGTCTGCGCAAGGCTCTGTGCGCCCGCTCCTGTATTGGCTACCGTCCACGCGCTAGTTCCCCCCACTGGGTCCGCGACTCCGCCGGTAAGCGTCAGAAACGAGCCCTTCTGCCACTCCACCTGGCTCGGATCGTCACTCCACGCCAGCAGGTTTCCGTTTGGATCCAAAAAAGTGAATCCATTCAGCGAGCCTTCCATCGACGCGAAGAATTGCTGCAGCGTCGCCAGTTCGGCGTCGCTTAGGCCGGTGTATTGCAGTTGCCATTCCGTAGTCTGTGCTGCCACGTCGGGCAGCTTGATGGTGCTGCCGTCGGCCATGGTGTTGACCACCGTTCGCGCGAGACGCCGTTTGCGCAAAGGAAACTGGCTCAGCGCTCCTGTCGGCAATTGTGGATACATAGCTATGTCTGATTCTCGACCACTGTCAAACTAGTCTGCCCTTGCATCTCTCCAACGGCCGTGAGATCCAGCTGATCGCTCGACAGGCTGCAGCTCGGGTAAGAGGTGCCGTCCCAAGGATCCAAAAACGCAAAGTTCCCGAACTGCCCCTGGTTGCTCAGGAAGAATCCCTCCATCGCCGCCTGTTCTCCCTCGTCCAGTTCATTCAACCGGATGATCCACCGGTGCAGCGGCCCGCTTGCGTCGCGATATCGTTGGTCGCTTCCGTCCAGAAACCGCACGAGTTGGTTCTGATACCGCAGTGCCCGTGTCGCCGGATACTGGGCGACGGCATTGGTTTTCAATTTGGGAAAAGTGGCCATTTTCAAATGTCGTTGATTACGTCGTTAATCGAGCTGAGATTCAACATCGCTCCCCGAACCGCCTGCGCGATTTGATCGCTGTTATCAAGAAACGATTGCGCGTCCATCGTCTGCACGCTGACCGAAATTTGCGGCATCGCACTGCTCGTTCCGCTGGAGGAAGTCCCGCCGCCTTGTCCAGCCGTACCCGAGCTTGCCGCGCCCCCGCCGCCTGTCATGTCTGGTGAATCCGTGGCGCTGTTCACCAGTCTTGGCGTTCCCATTTGATCGAAATCCGACGCGCTTAGGCCGCTTCCTGTATCGGCGCTCTCAAACGAGAGCGCCGATGGCATTTCGTACTTCTCCAGAGCCGGCGGCGCCGGCGAACCCCCACCAAACAGCCCCATCAATCCAGTGACCAACGGAACAATTCCGAGGCCGCCCTCCAGGAAGGTGGTAGCGATCGATCCAATGGTAGAGCCGGTGCTGCTTCCCGTCGACGTGCTGCTGCCGGCGGGCTGGCTGACGCCAACGGATGTCCCCGATTCTCCGTACAGGTCGCCGCCCGATTGCCCCTGCGCGGCGGTCGATGCCGCGTCTGCTGGCGTTTCCTGGAAGGTCTTCGTGAGCGCGTCGGTGATGCTTTGGATATCGTCCTGACTGCTCGCCTGCTTCCCCGATGCCTCCGCGAAGCTATCGAGCAACTGCTCTTCTGTCTTGTTGGCCATTCTTCATCTCCGTCAGTAATGCCTTCTCCAGAATCAGGAATGCCTCTGCCTGCCGCGCCGTCAGTTCCGAGAACTGCAACCCGCCCAGACGCCGTCGCACCAGATACTCTTCCGTCAGGCACTCGCTCTCCGCGGTGATATACGATTTCGGGCACTCGAACAGCACCACGTCGTTTCTCGCCCAGACGGGCCGCCCGGCTGGCTCCCGTTCCCCGCCGAGCCAGCCGCACCGCCGCTTCTTCTCCAGACCGGATTTCCTGCAGATGTCGCACCTCCAACCGGCTTGGTTTGAGAACTGGAAGTGGAAGGCGACAATCAGTTTTTTCGTTCAACGGCGCTCAACCCGGTTTCCGCCCGCACTGCGGCCAGCGCCTCCCGGAAAAGGTTCTCCGGCCCAGCCTCCCCCAGCGATTCCGGAGTCGCCGCCACGCCGTCCACCGTCAGCCCGCGAACCTCTCGCAGACCCCAGACCACGTACAGCCGGTCGATCTCCGCCTGCAGAAGAGCTGCGTCCATCTTTCCGCGAGCATCTTCCCCCGCGTCCTGGAATTCCTTCCTCCCCGCCAGCTCCCGCACCCGCCGCATCAGTTCCACACGACGCACGAAGGACATTCGTGCCACCACGTAGCTGACTCCGGGTACGCTTTCCGACTCCACTTCGCGGATGCTTTCGTATGTCATTCGGTTATCCAAAAGCCACGGTGATTTCGTTGTTCGCCGACCCTTGCGCCTTCGATGGCCGGAACTGCCATTGCAAGCGGTTCTTGCCGTCGTTGAACTCCGGTACTTCGGGAATCACACTGCTGAGAAGCACGGCCATCGTCTGGCCATCCACCTCGCCCAACTGGAACATTACGCTCACCGGCGACTGCTGCCGCGCGGCCTGATATAAGCCCGTCGTCGCGGCGTCGTCCTGACTGTAGAGATCGAACGAGGCCGTGACCGTCCGCTGTCCTGGAGAGATACACTGCGCCAGGTTCGTTCCAAACTCTTTCATCCGCAGGTCCAGGTTATTCTTGAGGATCAGAGCAGCATTGGTAATCGTGAAGAATTGCGTGGGCGTGTTGCCCAGCCATGCTTGCCCCAGGTTGCCCGGCACAATCGAATAGTCGAACGCCTGCAATGCCGGCTCGGCCGGGAACCCCTGCGTGCCAGCCGCCTGCCCCGTCGGCGCGGTGTAACTGCTGCTGTCTTGTACGTCCTGCGCCATGCCGCTGAAGTGGAACTCGTGGAAATCGCCGTTCACCACGATCTCCATCTGGTCTACCGCCACGCCGCTTAGCAACCGCTGCACGGCCGTTGTTGGATCCCAGTAGTCGAATATACTGGTGCTCGGCAGCTCAGTGGAGGGTGTGTAGGTCACCGATGCCCCCAGCGTCGCACCAGTCGCCGGAAGAGCCGTGAACGGCGCGTTCAGTTGCACCGTGACCGCATCCACAATCGCCGCCACAAATCGCAACTCTCCGCCTGCCGACACTGCCTGGCCCACGCTCAGTCCATGCGGCGCGGAGAATGCCAGGCTCCCCGCCGCCGTCGCCGATGCCACGGTCCCCCCCGCGAAGTTTTGTGGCGCCGCACCCAGCGCCGCTTGGAACAGTGGGCCGTACGAAGGCGATCCGGCGGTCGCTTTCTGCCAGCTCGTCAGGTACGTCTGCAACTGGAAACTTGTACTCCGCCGGCCGCCCGCCGGCAGGCCTGGAAACGTTCGGCTCCCTGTCTTGTCTTTCCGGTTGGTCATCTCGAGCTGGTTCCGTACCGTCAGTTTCACTGCCGGGATCCGGTTGCTCGCCGTGATTGTCGCGACACTCCCGTACGCGCTCTCCAGCGCCGTGTAGAAGCGGTTCGCGTTTGAAGAAATGTAGGCCATATTAGCTGATGCTCACTCCAATCTCGAAAGTGACTTTTGCCACTTGGATATAGTTCTTTCCGCCGTGCTTCGCGGCTCCGTATGCCACCTGATAGCCACCGGCGTAGAACATGCCGGAGCCCCAGTCGCCGCGGTTCCCATCCAGAACCTGCGTCAATGCGTCGGCATACTGCTCCAGGCCCTCCTGCAAACCCTGCAGCCTGTCCTGTGAATGCCGGATCTCCGTCGCCATTTGCACCGTTCCGGAAAACGTCCGGAATTTCTCGGTCAGGCTGTTCACTACCTTTTCGCAGTACACCTGAACCGTCGGATACTGGACCGTCTCGCCTTGCTCCGCCAGGTCCGCGGCGGCGTTCTGTGCTCGGATCTGTAACCGGTCCGATGCCGGTCCCCCCTCCTGCCGATCTGCCAGGTTCGCGTTCACTCCTCCGCTTGTTGCCGATAGGAGTTGAACCACCGTTGTTGTCGCTTGGCTTCCGATTCCCGGCATTTCAACCTCTCTGGATCACGCGCGGTATCGGCCGGAAATAGTTGGGTTTCTGACCTGTCCCCGCCGGCTGTCCCGCCGTACTGAGAACTCCCGGCTGAATCCACGACTCTCCCGCCGGCACCGGCGCCGCGTTCTGCAGGTTCAGGCTGTTGGGACTGGTCCCCGCGTAAACGTTGTATCCTGTAACCGGGCTCGGCGGGCTTCCGCCTTCAACCAGAAACGTGCTGCTGGCGGTCGTCACCGCCGACGGTTCCGATGCCGCGCCATCTTCGCCCGCCGCATTCGTCCACGATATGGCCACGAAGTAGGTCCCATCCGGCAGGTTGCTGCCTGAAGCCGGCTGCACTGTCACAACCGTCGGTGGAGCCGCCCCCGGCACTGGCGCCAGTGCGACACCCAGTCCCATCTCCCTCAGCTTCTCGTGTGCCCGCTTGGCCATCTCGTGAAACTGATCTCGCTTTCCGGCATACCGGTCGTTGAGCTGGCTATTGTACGCATCGCTGTATACCATTTCCAGCGTCCGGTAGCTGTGCCAGAGCTTAAGGGGAGGGGTTACCACTACCGTATCCAGCTTTGGCCTGGGCGTCATCACCCACAGCCACTGACCGTAATATGAGTTATCCGTCAATAGCGAGAAGAGTTCGAGGCTCAGTTCGGTTTGTGCCAGAATCAGTTTCTGCGTCACATCGATCCCCTCTACGTGAGCCACGTTGAGGAGTTGCGAATCCAGCGCCGCCAGTTCTTCGATCGTCGAAGGAGGACCGTCAGTGAACAGAGCCATATGCTTAGTCCCGGTCGCGCGCCCCTCGCAGCCGCTTCAGTTCCGCGGTCGAAACCAGCGACAACGGTACTCTCGCGGCTGCCATTTCCTGTTCTGCCCGCTCTCTCGCCTCCGCATGCGCCTGCCGGAAAGCATCGGCGGCTTCGCTCGATGCCTCCGCTGCGGCCCCGTCAACTATCATCTTCGCGGCTACCGCTTTGGGTACTTCGGTACAGACCCCTGCCTTGCCCCCGTCCCCAGTCTCCCGGCTAACCACCACCACGTCATCTTCCTGGAAGCTCGCCGTCGTCTCTCGAATCTTCTGGTAATACGCCCTCAAATCCATTCCGTTCCTCCGTTCTGTCCTTACTCAAATCCGCGAAAACCTGGGGACTGACGACCCTGCCCCAAGGCGCGCACGACGCTCGAAAAACCCGAAAACCGCCGCTGCGCCGCGTGGACAGAGCCGTCTGTCCCCCGGTTTTCGCTCCGTCCGCTGAGTCCCCGTTTGAGAGATCCCGCCCTAAGTGTTCACCTGCACGCCCGCCGCGTTCCGCAGAATCCCGCAGCCGTACAGCACGTCCACGGTGAACTGCTGCGCCAGCGTATTCGGCTGGTAGCTCATCACCACCCGCATCCCGAAGTTCCCCATCTCGGCGTACTCCGCGATCGCGCCGGTCCCCGGCAGCGGTTGCGGCAGCCGCCGCACCACCAGGCCGATGGCGTCCTTGGTGAACGCCAGGTTGTGCGTATTCACCGTGCCCGTTCCCGTCTTCTGAACGAACTGCGACCGGAATACGTAGAAGTCCTTCACTTTCCCGATCGTGCCGTCTATCAGCGCTTGCAGTCCGGCATCGCCGGCTGTCTGAAACTCGCTGAATCGCGGAATCTGCCGCCACGCCGAATAGGACGCTGCGTCCACCACGATGAACTTCGGTTCCGCTGGCGGTATCTTCGCCAGGAAGAGCGCCGTTTCAGCGGAGTCCACCGTGGCTTCCGTAATTGCCGTTCCCGCCGTGCCCACCGGCGCATTGAACGTGAATCCCCCGTATAGATTCAGAAGATCGTTTTCCACCTTCTGCGCGATCGCGGCCACCGCCGGCTGCAGGTAGATCTTCAACAGGTCCGGCACCGCCAACACTTTCATGACGTCCGGAATCTGGAACGTCGATTCCGCGTGCGTGTTGAGCACGATCTGCGCGTTCCCCACGCTCGGATTCTGCAGCGTGACCGTACCAATCCCAGTCGTTCCGACGTCGTTGAGGTTGTTCGCCTGCATCAACGGCGGAATCGGTACATTAATGGTGTCGCCGGAGTGCGCCAGTACCGGCTCGTAATCGCGATTCACCAGGTTCCCCATCACCAGGTTCCCCACCAGCACCGGCAAAGCCTCCGCCGCTACCAGCTTGACGATCGCAGTCGCGACATTAGCTGAAGTAATTGCTCCCATTCGTTCTCCTTATTCCTATCCTCTTGCGGCCTTCCGGCCGGCTGTTCTCTAGAGTCCCCGTAGGGACTGCGACGCCACGCGCACGATTTCTTCTCGTACCCGCTGCATCTCTTCCGCGTTCATGCCGGGGCGGATCCGATCGATATTTACCGACTCGTTTCCCGCCTTTGGCGCCTTGAGATTCCCCGTCATCCCGGTTCCTCCCGCGATCCGGGCTGGCAAAAACTCCGGATTCTCTTTCACGAAAGCCGAGAGATACTCTCGTACCGGCATCTCTCCACTCTCGCCTCGTGCCACCAGTCGCCCGTCTTCGCAACGAACGATTCCGTCCTGCACCGCCTTGAATGCCAGATCGATCTTGGCCACCCCCAGCCGCTGCAGTTCGGACCGGACCGCGGAACCTCGTTCTGCCTCTTCCGCTTTCAACCGGTTCTGCTTGTTCTCTTCCGCCAATTCGTTGAGCCGGCGCTCCATTTGCTCCCTGCGCTTACGCTCTTCCTGGAGTTCTGCCTTGTACGCAGGTTCGCTCTTCGCCTGTTCGTTGGTGGCGTATTCCTGGATCGCCTGCCGCACAATCGCTTGAACGTCGATTCCTTCCATAAACCTCCTCAAAAATGTGTGGGGCGAGCCAATATCCGGCTCGCCCCATTCTGACCTCCTCGTCTTCTTCGTCTGCTGCCCGCCTCCTACTGCTATACCGGGTCTGTAATGCCGCCCGGTCTCCCGTAGTCCGTCTGTTCGATCTCCTCCACCACCCGATTCTTAATCTCCGGCCGCGCATCGCTTAGGTATTTCAGCGCCAGCCGCTTGTATACCTGTTTCGTGAGCGTCGCCGATCCGATCCCCAGTGCCAGAAGATTCTTCGCGTCGGCCAGTTCGGTCCCGAATTCGTCGATATCGAAATCGTCCAGGCCCGTCACTTCAACTAAGGCCTCGTCCTGCCGGGCCATCGCCACCGCGTTCAACACCTGCGTCATCGTTTCCTTGACAACCGCCCCATACGCTCGCAGCACCTCCTCCGTCGTCTGGAAGTCGAGTTGTTTGCTCAGTCCCGATTGACGAGCCCCCGAGCCGCTGCTGTCTCCAGCCTGGTTCATCAGGTAGCACACCCGGTAAATTTCATCCTTCAGTTGATCCAGGTTGTTCGCTGCTATTTGATAAACCTTTCCGTCCGGCTCCGTCCACCCAAACCGGTCGTCCTTACCAAGCTGCAGATAATACGTTTCCCCCATGACTTGCTTAAACTCATTGTCCGAGTACACCACAGGCATCGCGAACAGCCCCATCGTCAGCGCCCACGAAAGCGCGTTCGATTTGTTGAAGTGTTCCACTTGCAACAGGGCGGCCTTGTTCATCAGCCACAGCCCTTCAGTCACCTTCAGTTCGAAAACCGGTACCCGTCCGAACGGCGCCAGGCAGTGCCGTCCCTCATCCACCAGTTCCACCGGGCTCTGCTCGCCCGCCTTGCGGAAGATCCGGAAGTTCTCCCGGTCGTAATACACCCACCGGGTTTCCTTTTCCCATTTCGCGTCCGTGACCTTCGATTGCTGCAGGCACGAACTGCGGATTACCACCCATTCCAACCCGCCCCTCTCGTCGCGGTTCCAATTGATCACCTCGTCCGGACCGTATTCCACCAGGAAGGCCCGCGATTGTCCCGAAGCGTCTTCCTCGGCGCGCGTCAGCGCTCGTCCCGCCGTCCGCGGGAAATCGACTACGATGTAACTGCTCCCGCACACCAACATCTGCACGAACTGCTCACGGAAGAACTCGCTTAAGCGCGTCCCCTTCAAATCGCAGTCTCCAAAGAACATGTCGTAGAAGCCAGCGGCCGCCCCGCCTTGCTCCAGTATCACCACCGGTTCGCGATGCATCAGCGTTGCCGCGTACCAGTCGATGATCGATCCGATGTAGTTCTCATAGAACAGCCGGATCAGCCGCTCCTGGTACACTTCTCCCGGTTCCTTCTGCCTCCTCACCAGGTACTCCGTCCCGCGTTCCCGCAATTGCTCTCCGCCAACGTATAAGTCCCGGTACCGTCTCCAAGTCGCCTTCCGTGACGCGTATTCCGGATGTTCCCGATTAATGGTCTGTATCATTAAAATAATTGCTCCCGTCGCTCCCCGATTGTGGGAAGCGGTCTGCACTCCTGCCAGACCAGGTAGCCGAGCGCATCTGACAAGTGTGTCCGCTGCCGGTCCCGGTCTTTGTCGATCTGAAACGTGTCGGCCTTGAAAGCCACCTGTTCAAAGTCCTTGATGAGTTCCTTGCACTCCTTGTCGACTTGCACCCATATATCGCCCGATGCCGACCGCAGCTTCGCGTTCATCAGGTTGATCCGCTCCTTTACGCTCGGATTCGACTTCGGCACCCGGTATTTCACCTTCAATGCCGAGTTCGCCACAAAGTAATCCCGCACCACTTGATAATCCGAAAAGCCTGTCGTTTGCTGCTGGAATCCCGATGCGTCTCCGTAGACAATGATTCCCGCATCGTGCCGAGGGTACCGTTTCAGAAATTCCGCGCAAGCCTCTTGCGTGGTTCCGTTGCGAATCACAATCTCACCCAGTACCTTCACCATCCCGCCATCCGTCTGCACGATCAGAGAGCTCATCGGGTCCACATTGAAGTCCAGAGTCCAAAGTAAAGGCAGATTCAAGTCCGGCCGCAAGTCAGTCATGTGCGCCTCGTGTGTAAACGACGTATAGACTGTTCCACCCGAAAGATGCAGGTATTCCCCAAGAACCTCTTGTGCGTAGAACTTTGCGTCGTAACTCTGCTCCAGCCGCTCATAGAAGTCCGGTATCTTCAGAAGCAGATGATGGTTCTCATTGGCCTTCGCTCGGATTGCTTGGTAACTCTTACCCGGGCCGTCTATGAACTTCCGGTATACCCAGTCGTATCCTTTGGGCGTCCACACCGCGAAACCGCACAAGTGATTCGCCTTCGGATCCCGCAAGCGCCCTTCCAGCCGCAGCCATGCCTGCTCCTGCGTATACGTCAGTTCGTCCAGCCCGAACCACGCCAGGTTCGTGCCCCGCAATCGCTCAAACTCGTCCACCGGCCGGAAAATAATCCGCGACCAGGTGTCTTGGAGCGTCAACGTGTTCTCAGCCTTATTGTGGTCGTACGGGATACTGTTGCTGTCCAGGATTTCGAACAAGGAAGCCTGCGTCGCGTCCCGTAACATGGGATAAGTCGGCGCGCCCAGTAACCCCATCCGGCCTGGATTCAGATAACATAACCGGATCGCTTCCTGGCAAAGCGCCTGGCTTTTCCCGCTTCCGATCGGTCCCGAGAATCCCTTGAACCGTTTGCCGCATTCGTGAAACCGCTTCTGTGACGGCAACGGATCGTACGCTATTTCTCGTCGTTCTTCGCGGCTACGGGTCCGACCCATGTAACTTTGATCTCCTTAGGCCCATCCTCTATCGATTCCTGTTGATCCCACTCCTGCTCAAGTTGCAACAGCTTCAAATACTCCGCCACTGTCGGGCTCATTTCCCCGCTGTCCAGCTTTTTTTCGACTCCATCGACCGTCTTCTCAATAAACTGGGCTACTCGCATCCGCTGTTTGACTTCCTGCCATCGGTCACAATCCTTACACCTTCCAATCGCTTCCGTCTTTTCACTGGCCGGTCTTTGTTTCCCGCCGGCCTTACTCGTTGCCCGTTTTCCCATGAATTCACCCCAAATAAAAAACGGCCCCGCGTGCCCCGCGAAGCCGTTGAACCTCTTCCCGATTTGAGAGTAGCACCCGGCCTGTTCTGTTCCGCCGGAGCGATCTCTCTATCTAACTAAGAACAAGCCAAATAAAGTTTTCAAAAATGTGTGAACGACTTGCAGAACTCCGCGGGAAAAGTTTCGGAGGGGGTTTCAGAGGGGATGGAGACCGGAGTTTTTGGAGAGCAAATTGCCCTCAGGGACCTCGATTGTGGAGGTTTGCGCCGCT
>Ga0182018_10000674_pt1 | contig 42786 bp, 39 predicted proteins | sample 812P2MmetaG_FD_120490 | JGI IMG/M metagenome (GOLD analysis project Ga0182018, IMG submission 120490) | Permafrost microbial communities from Stordalen Mire, Sweden - 812P2M metaG | ecosystem: Environmental > Terrestrial > Soil > Wetlands > Permafrost | place: Sweden: Stordalen | collected... | reverse complement strand
TCGACATTGCCGAATACACCGATCCCGACCACAATCCGATGATTCCGCATGTCATCGTTCTCGAGCCCGGACTGCTCGTCTACAAGATCTACAACGGCTACTGGTTCTTCGGCCGCCCAACGCTTGAGGATTTGCGGCAGGACCTCCGTGCCCTCACCCAAAAATGCCGGCCCGATTGGGACATCACCACCCCCGCCATGAAGAATGCATGGAAGGAGGGCCGCAAAGACCTCTTTTATCCCTATGGCAAAACCTATGCTCAAACCCTCGGCGAGCAGGACTAGGCGGCCCGCGTCTAGCCTCGTTCCGCGGCTTCCCGCTTTTCTTCTTCGCTTATCGGAGCATTGATCTCCAGCAGTCCCTCGGGCAGCCGCATTTCAAGCAGTCTGTGCGCCGCATCTACTCGAACCGTGTAGTCCCTCACGAATGGAATCAGCGCGTCCTGGTCGCCCTCACGGCGGTCCCGCCGCCGGACCACCAGAAGCTCCGTGCTCGAAGAATCGCGATCCACATCGACGACCTCTCCCACGTCGGCCTCATCTCGATTCAAATCGACCACCCGGCAGCCGATCAGATCGCTCACGTAGACGGAACCTGCCTCCAGAGGCGCCCGTTCCCCGGCCGGAATCGCCACCTCGAACCCGCGCAGCGCCTCCGCATCGTTGATCGAGTCCACGCCCTGAAACTTCATCACCATCCGGCTGCGCAGAAACCAGAAATTCTCCAGAAGCACTTCGCGCGGCCGGGAACCCACTCGTTCGGTCGGGATCAGAAAAAGGCGCGAGCGCTCGTGAAATCGCTCCGGAAAATCCGTCAGAATCTCGGCTACCAGTTCGCCGCGTCGCCCATGCGGCCTGATCAGCCTCGCAACCAGCACCCAGCTGGGCGGCTGTGCCGATGCCTGTGCGGCGGGCGCCGCGGCTAACCGTTCTCGATCAAGCGGCGCAGATGCGGACGCGGCCCCATCCTCCGCCACGCTGGCCACGGGCGGTTCGGACGCGGAATACCCCTGCTGCTCGCGTGAGTTGGTTGGACGGGGGGACTCCATTCCTTCCGGCTCTCGCTACTCCTCGCTGGCGGCGGTTCCCTCGTGGTCCTCTTCGAGAATATCGAGTGTGTATCGATGATGGTGCTTCATACTGACAGCCCCAAGAATCGTCCGCACTGAGCGAGCCGTTCGACCCTGCTTCCCGATTACTTTCCCCACGTCTGTGGGCGCAACCCGGAGCCTCAACACCGTGCTCTCTTCTCTTTCCACCGCTTCAACAACTACTGCCTCGGGAACATCCACCAACGCTCGCGCAATCTGGGTTACCAACTCCCGCATGTCATCGGGTTTATCTGTCGTCTTGTTCATCCTGCCCCCATTGGGAAGACGCACATCACTCATCTTCCGGGGCTATCGCGGATACTACCGTAAGGCTGCGACGGAAAAAAGAACAATCCGCAGACTTTCTCACCCCGGAGTTTGCAAAAATCCTTTTTGGGAGGTATCGGGAGCAGACGAACGGGCGAACCCTCCGTTAATCGACTGGATTCAGGCTGCCGACGAAGCATCCGTCTTGCCTGCCGCGCTTTCTGTCGTCGCGGCAGGCTTGCCTGCTGGCCAGGAGCTGCTACCGAGCAGCTTCGCTACTCGGTCCGATGGCTGCGCTCCTTTGCCCTTCCAGTACTCAATTCGTTCAAGCTTCAATTCGACGGAAGCGGGGCTGGTGCGGGGATTGTAAGTGCCCACCACTTCCACCGAGCGTCCGTTCCGCGCGCGGTCCTTCTCGATGACCACTACGCGGTAATACGGTTGTTTGCGCGCGCCCACGCGCGCCAGGCGAATCATCAGCACAGTTGTACTGTCCTTTCAGATCTTGCAAATATCGGCTCTGGATCCATGCCCCAACAGGGCCGCACAACCGATCCAGCTTCCTAATATATCAGGGACTTCAGCGCATCGGCCCCGGAGATCGATGAATGTCTCCGCAGGATTGTCGCGGAATAGAACACCTCGCGGCGCTGGATGACCTCAGCGACCGGCTTTCGTGGCCCCCGGAAGGCTCAACAGCCTCACTTGCCCGGGCCTGAACAGCTCGTCCGGAGGAAGACGTGTCGGCCCGCCGCAGCCCGTACCCCCGCCTTCCACCTCATCCCGCCTGGGGCGGCGAGCTCAGCGCGGGCGTGGCCCGCTCCCCTCGCTCCACAGACCGCCGAAAATAATCGAGGCTCAGCTGCAACCCGGTCCTCAGGTCGATCTTCGGCTCCCATCCCAAAAGACGCTGTGCTTTCGAGATGTCCGGCTGCCGCTGGACCGGGTCGTCCTGCGGCAGCGGCTCGAATCGGATCTTGCTCGATGACCCGGTCACTTCCAGAATCTGCTGCGCGCATTCGAGAATCGTCCACTCCACAGGATTGCCGATATTCACCGGCAGGTGCTCCTCCGATCTCGACAGCCTCAGGATTCCGTCGATTTCGTCGGAGACGTAACAGAAACTGCGCGTCTGCGTCCCATCGCCATAAATGGTGAGGTCTTCGCCGTGCAGCGCCTGTGTCATCAGGTTGGAAATGACCCGCCCGTCGCTGCCCTGCAGCCGCGGGCCGTAGGTGTTGAAAATCCGCACCAGCCGCGTGTCCACCTGGTAGTAGCGGTGGTACGCCATCACCAAAGCCTCCGAAAAGCGCTTGGCCTCGTCGTACACCGATCGCGGACCCACAGGATTCACATGCCCCCAGTAGCTCTCTGACTGCGGATGCTCGACCGGGTCGCCATAGCACTCCGAGGTAGACGCGTGCAGAAAGCCGGCTCCGTAGGTTCTGGCCGCCTCCAGCGCGTTCCTCGTCCCCGCGGACCCCACCAGCAGCGTCTCAACCCCGATCCGCATATAGTCCACGGGGCTCGCTGGCGACGCGAAGTTGAAAACAAAGTCGACCCGCCCGAAATCGAACGGCTGGCAAATGTCGTGCTCGATCAGCTCAAATCGAGACTCGCCCGTCAGATGCGCGAGATTGGCGAGTTTCCCTGTGCTGAGGTTGTCGACCCCCGCAACTCTGTGCCCTGCCGCAAGCAGCGCGTCGCAAAGATGCGATCCCAGAAAACCCGCCGCGCCCGTTACCAGAACCCGCATTGGCCCTGCGTTCTTTTCCTTATCCAAGATCCGGCGTTCCCTCGGGTTTCAGATCGAACTTCATTCCATCGACTCAGATCGATTTTCGGCAAGCACCCTGGAGTGCCATCGAACAGGCTCTCAGTTTGTCTCGCGATTGTCTGGATGTTAGCACCTTACTGTCGCGTTTTCTATACTTTCCGCCGTACGTCAGAGCGGCATCGTGAATCCCGCTCCCAGGCTCACCTTGCCCTCGCGAAAGCGGACATCCGAACCCGTCCCGCCGCGCTTGAATGACCACAGGCCAGTCCGAACTGCCCCCCAGGGCTATCGTCGCGCTTTGAACAGCAGGTTCTGTGACAGGATCGCCCCTGAAGCCCCTGTCTCTGCCATATTCAGAATGCGGATCGGCGTGGTTCCAACTTCCCAGATAACCCGGCGGAGCAGGCTTTTGGCTCCGTGAATGATGGGCTTATCCTCAAAGCACTGCACAGCGCTGAATTGCAGAGAACCGAACATCTGCCTGATCGAGGAGGCGGTGAACGCCTGTTCGTGAGTCAGATCGCCATACCGGATTCGCGCCCCGAAAATCCCCTCCGCGTTGGGAGCGTGCCCGATGCAAACACCATTGGCGGAAAGGACGCGCCGTACTTCAGTCAGAAGTTCGAATGCTTCCTGCCTGTCAAGATGCTCCAGAACATCGAACAGACAGATGACCTCCGCGCTGGCCGGCTCACAGTCCTGAAGAGAGCTCAAAGCCCGCCCCAACTCGACGCACGGGACTCCAAGCCGCTTTGCCAACTCGACCTGCTCTTTTGAACCATCCACTCCCCGCGCGTTGCGGTAGGACGCTCGATGAAGGAAATAGAGCAGCGCGCCATGTCCGCATCCGATATCCAGGACGCGAGAATCGCGATCGGAGGGAAAGTGTTCGCGGATCAGCGCTTCAAGATAGGCCCGGCGAGGCTCGAAATGCTCGGCCGCAGACCCTCCGGACTCCCGGATATGGCCGCTCGACACGTAGGATTGATATACCGCTTCTTTCCAGTCCCGCATACTCCCTCTGCCAGTGTACGGCATGGCATCCGCCCTGATTTCGGCGATGATGAGCATGCGCGAACGCATTCTGTAATATGGAAAGACCCGCATGTCCGCCCGCGGAAAACACCGGTCTCAACCCGTCAATGGATTATAGAGTCGTTCTCGGTCACCCCTTCGGCAACGAAAACGTGAGGCAGGCATTACTGGCGTTGCAGAATGAAGGCGCTCTCGAAGCCTTTGTGACAACAGTTTGCGCGGAACATTTCCCCCTGGCTTTCCTTCTTCCTCCGCTCCTGCGGAGAGAGGTTGAACGTCGCTCCTTCAAGTGTCTGGATCCTCGCCAAATACGCTCACACCCGCTTCTGGAGGCATTACGTATATTAGGATCCCGGCTGCCGGGGATTGCGTCTCTTATGCCTACCGCGGACGACGTCTATCACTCTTTCAACAAGCATCTTGCTGTGGAGATGCGCAGGAGTAAAAGTCAGAACCTTGCCGTCTATACCTACGACTATTGTGCGTACGTGACGTTCTCTGTCCTCCCGAATGTCCCCAAATTCTACGAACTGCCGATCGGCTATTCGAGGGCCGGGCTTGCGCTTCTTGCCGAAGAATGCGTAATCAACCCCGAGTGGGCCGCTACGATCACCGGTCTTGCAGACAGCGAGGAGAAGCTCGAACGGAAGGACGTTGAACTTGAACTGGCCGATCGGATTATTGTTCCAAGTGAGTTTGTGAAATCGACGTTGCCGATGAAATGGGAAGCGAAGACCACAATCGTCGAATACGGATGTCCTCCGCCAGCCCTGGAAACTCATTGGGAGGGTTCAGAAAGTGGACCGCTGAAAGTCCTTTTCTGCGGGTCTCTCTCCCAACGAAAAGGCATTTCCTATTTGTTTGACGCTGCCAGGAGAATGGGACGACGGATTGAACTTACCGTGATTGGATCGGAAGTAGCTCCATGCGACGCGGTGCGACGTTCATTAGCCGGCGTTACATGGCATCGTTCCCTGACGCATGCCGAAGTTCTCGAGATCATGCGCACCCAGGATGTTTTCGTATTTCCCACCTTGTTTGAGGGGCGCGCACTCGTCGTTCTGGAAGCACTATCCCAGGGGCTCCCCGTCATAACGACAGCCAATTCGGGCGCGACTGACGCGGTTATTCATGGCGGATCAGGCTTTGTTGTCCCGATCCGCTCAACCGATGCGATCGTCGATTGTCTCGAGAAGCTGGACGCGGACCGAAGCCTGCTGAAGAACATGAAAGCGGAGGCGCTCGCAATAGCCTCCACAATTACATGGGCATCATATCGTCGGAAACTGATAGCTGCTCTCGCACTCCATACCGCGAGTTGAACGCGCAAGGGCGGCTTCCTCGACGAGCCCAGGTACGGCTGGCGTCGGGGTCTGAACTCAGTGAATAGCGATCTCCCGGGCATCGTAGTGCTTTTTTGCGTTGCTCCAGGCAGAATGGGTCGCCGACCCATAACTACGGGATTAACGGCAGAGCCTGGAATAGCCTGAGGATGTTGTAACAACGATCTGAATCGGCCTGGGGAGCCCGATCAGAATGAGGATTCAAAATGCGGATTCAGGAAGCTTAGGTTCTATCGGATCCGTTAAGCCAGAAGGCACGCTTCCCCCGTCCTGGGAGAGCTCCTCATCTCCTCTGGAGGGGAACATCCTGGCAATCCCGCCCACCAGCCAGGAGAGCAGCACCAAATACACCGGGATCCTGATGGTTTTAGCGATGTAGCTCCCAATTCCGTCTTCACTGAAGGTGGGCAACAGCATCCCGATCGCCACCGTTCCCCAGGGCCGGCTCGCGTCGAAGACACTTTCGCAAACAAGAAACAGTAGCGGAAATATGCAGAAACCAAATACCGCAACACCGGGCCAACCGAAACACCCATAGCTCTCGGCAATCGGGGAACATGCGACGGCCTCGTTCTCAACAGCATCCGGGTTCATTCCCGACACTCGGCCGACAAATGCAACGGCGTTCTCGTTTGGCTTATCGGGATAGAGAAACCGCGGCACGTTCGCGAGGATATCGATCTTTATGGTAGTGAATCCGTAGTGATATCCGTTCGCGCAGGCACTGATCAGGTTGCTGTCGGGGCGGATGAGCGAGAAGCGGTTCAGAACCGTGAATCCCGCCCTGTCGAAATATTCCGACCGCGGATCCTCTTCAACATCATGCTCGCTTAGACTCTCCAGATCGGACTTGCTCGGGGGGGCGAGGATCAGTTGAAATGCCTTGCCTATCCTGTCGCGAACATCCCTCCCTACCAGGACATTCCTGGCATAAAGCTCGAACGGCGAGTATATCGTCACGAAAAACACGCCCATCGCCAGGGCCATCACATAGTGCCGTCGTCTGAACCGATAACCGCGCATATAGCAGGTGGCCAGGTACGCGACAAGCGGGGTTAAAAAACTAGTCCTGCTGGTGGTGAGGAAACCGGATATCCAGTAAATTGCGCTCGGGACAAAAACAGACAACCCGAAGCTGTGTCGCCCTCCTGAGTCTCGGATGCGGGCGTCCACCGCCACGACAATCGCAAACAGTAACAGCCCGGAGAAGGCCAACCCCGCACTTCGTACATTGTCGGGTACCTGGTTATCCGGATCGAGGCCATATCTTTCGAACACCACAATGCCGATAGTGCCGACCACCAATGCAATAACATAGAGCCGGCGCGAATGACTGGGTGAAACCGGCTCGAGCGGCCTGACCAGGCCAAGCCGGACTCTCGCATAGAGAAACATGCCCACCATTGCGCTGAAATAAAACAGCGCATACATCGAAATCGTCACCATCGGAGCTTCAAGGTTCCCATCTGCTCGCTCGAAAAGAATCGCCTTGCCCAGCTGCGAAATAACGATGGTGCGAAGCGCAAATGCGGTGAAAAGGATGCCGCTGAGCGTGCTCAGCCCTCCGATGAGGTTGTAAGTGATTGCGACGAAGAGCAGCGTCAGCGCAACCGTACCCACGAACATCAGAGTAGTTCCCGAAGCCGCCTCGACCATAGCAATCAGGGTAATTGCGCCGAAAATCGTTATCGGCGAGAGCTTGTATTCGCGAAGCATGAAAGGCATAGTGTGCCGTAGTTCCCCGTCAGGGTATCCGGTAAACGAGTCCGCTGGTAACCCCCGAGGCAACCCCGGCGCCCCCGGCGGCCATGCCCGCCTTGAAGCCATTGGCCGGAACCAGCAGCACATCGTCCGAGGCCAGCGCTACGTCTCTTTCCTTGCCGCTCATCACTTTCTTCAGATCCATCTGAATCTCAACATGCTGGTCATCAGGAGTTTTCCGAATAATCACGACCTTCGAAAGCGCCGCACCGAAGTTCAGCCCTCCCGCCATGGCAATGGCGCGCATCACCGTAACCGGTGAGTTGCTCGACAACGGAATCGCCGACGGAGTCTTCACCTGCCCCACGACAAATACACTACCCACTTTGGGCACGATGACCGTATCTCCCGCCATCAGCGGAATATTGGTCTCATCCGTCGACTTGGGATCAGAACCCAGCAGGATCGTAATCGGATTGGGATCGCCCTGCCGGCGAACCGTAATCGTATGGCTCGCCAGCGGTGTAAATCCTCCGCACGCCGAAATCACGTCCAGCAATCGCAACTGCCCGAATGCCGGAACTGGCGCCGGCTTCTGCACTTCGCCCAGGACTGTGATCACCCGCGTCGGCGAATCCACCAGCGACACCGTCACCTGCGGATCGACCAGGATCCCCTTGTCCTTCAGCTCTCTCTCCAGATAAACCGCCGCTTCCGACGGAGTCATCCCGGCCAGCTTCACGACACCCAGATACGGCAGCACGATCTCACCCTCCGCGCCGACCTTGATGCCGTTCACGCTGCCGCTGGAGCCGCTGGTATTGCCTGGCGCGTCGATGCTCGTCGCTGTGCTTGTCGTCAGTTCCGGCGCCCCGTACGTTGTAATCGAGATCACATCCCCCGGCATAATAGTTACGTCGCTGTACTGGGCCTTCAGCGCCGACACCGGAGAAGATGACCCGGCCGTCGATCCGCTTATCGCCGGCCCGGCAAACTGCCCAGCCGCCGCGGCCGCCCCGAAGATTACTCCCCAGCTGACCCCAACCATCGCTCTCATCCCGCCCATCGACCGCAGGTTCATTCCGCTTCTCCCCCGCGCCTCCGCGACGCCCCGTGACTTACTTTCCATATTCGTACGTGTAATACCCAAGGTAGCCGTAGTACTCGGGCAGTGAGGCATCGACACCATTGAATACGAAGCCGTACACCTTTACGTCCAGATCATGCAGAATCTCAGCAGCCCGGGCCAGCATGCGACGTGTGCAGTACCCCTGCCGGATCACCAGCACCATGCCATCCGCCTGAGCCGCTACAATCGCCGGATCCGTCACCGACAGCATCGGAGGCGTATCGAAGATGACGTAGTCGTATCGCTCCCGCAGCTGGCGCACCACCTCCGTCATCTGATCGGAGGCCAGCAGGTCCGCCGGCAGAGGCGGCATGGTTCCGGAGGGAATCACATCCAGTGTCGTCAGCGTCTCGTGCGTCTGCGTCACTTCGTCCAGCGTATAGTACCCGGTCAGCACTTCCGATAATCCCTTGCCGCCTTCCAGGCGAAGCCGCTTATAAATCGAAGGTCGCCGCATATCCGTATCCACCAGCGCTACCTTCTTACCGCCCTGAGCAAGTACTGCGGCCATATTTACCGATACCGTGGACTTGCCTTCCGCCGGCTGACAGCTGGTCACCGCGATGACTTTCGATTCCCGTGAGGTCGTCGACAATCGCATCGAAGTTCGCAGCGCCCGGAACGACTCCGAAAATGGTGACCGCGGATCTCTCAGCAACTCCGGCCCAACTACCCACTCCAGGTCTGACCCTTTGCTCTTCCAGTGGCTCTGCGGAATCATCGCCAGTGACGGGAGCCCGAGGATCTCCTGAATCTCGTGCGCATCCCGGAGTCGCGTATCCATTTTTTCGAAGAACAACGCAAGCGTGATCCCGGCAAAGCTGCCGAAGAGCATCCCGATCATGCCCAGTTGCACCGGAGACAGGCTCGAAGGCTCGACCGGCGGCGAAGCCAGATCGACCACACTGATATCCGCCGCATCCAGCCCCGCATCCACTGCCGCCTCACGCAGCCGGGCCAGGATGCTCTCGTACATATGACGGTTCGATTCGTATTCTTCCGACAGCAGCATGTACTGCACGATATCGTCTCGCTGCCCGTACAGCTGCTCCTCCTTGCTGCTCAGCATCCCCTTGGCCTGGTTCTCCGCCGCCTGCGATACCTCCAGGGCATCTTTCGCCTGTTTGACGATCCGATCTTCCGCCTCCTCCTGTTCGCTGCTGAGGGAGGCGATCTGCGCTTTCAGTTGTTTCACCTGCGGATAGTTGGGCCCGTATACCGGCTGGAGTCTCGCCAGTTCCGCCTCGGCCGAGGCCCGCTGTCCGCGCAGGCTGGAAAGCAGCCCTTGCGGCCCATCATTCCCAAGAGCCGTGGTACTGTCCTGAATCTGATCCGGCGGCATCGATTGCAGGATGCGATATCTCGCTTCGCTCAGCACTCGCTGTTCCGTCGCATCGGAGATGCCCTTCTCCAGGTTGGCCACCTCCGTCACCATCAGACTATGGTCGGGATCGAGCGCATTGATTCCCAGCTTCCGCTGCAGATCCACCATTCTGTCCTGCGAACTCTGTACCACTGTTCGCAGATCGTCGATTCGCTCCGTCAGCCACTTACTCACTTCCTTGGTCGTGTTGTAATGACTGACGAAGTTGTTCTCGACAAACTCGCTTTCCAGCGCATTGACGATGTCGGCCGAAAGCTCCGGAGACGGGCTCCGGTACCGAATGGAAATCATCTCCGTTCGCGGCACACGCTCCACCGTCAGATTACCCCGAAGCCCCCGCAAAATGGCGGCACGAACGTAGTAGTTGTTCATATCGCCGTGCAGTAAGGGTATCGAAGCGCCGCCGAATGCCGAGGTCTTGATGGTTTTCGCGCCACGCAGAAATGTCAGATTGTCCTGAAGCTTTAGCTTTTCCGCAACCGCCGTCAGTAACTTGTCGCTCTCCAGAATGCGGATGTCGCTTTCCACGATGATATCCAGCGAGCCCATCCCCGAGGTCAGCATCGCTGATATCGACTGCTTCAGCTCCGATGCCGAGCCAGGCTGAATCTGTACCTCGCCCGTCGCCGAGTACCGCTTGCCACGAACGACCCCGGCCAAAGCCGCCAGCATCGCGAATCCCAGGGCCATGCTCACCAGGAACACGCGCCGCTTCCGAATCACCAGCCACAGTTCCGCCAGCGAAAGATCCTTCGCTTCCGATCCAGCAGACACCACTTTGCCCCGAACCAACTGTTGCACTTAACCCCTCAGTATTCCGGATTCCAGATCGGAATCCGCAGTTGATTGTCTCTTGTCATGCATCGCTGCCGCGCATAATCCGTCCAGGCGGTCCTGCGGAAAAACAAGGGCTTGCTTCCGGACAATCCACAGAAACAGAGCCGGCAGGTGCGCCATGCGATTCGCCCCAAAATTGACCGCTCTGCAGCAAAAGCGTCACTCAAGTGTACCGCCCCGTTTCTTTTCCGGTCAACAGTACCCCCGTTCGACCCACGGCCGGCAGTGCCTCAGTTTAGAAACATATTCCGGCGTTCAGGCGGATGCCTTGGCAGCGGCCGCTTTGTAGTCCCGCGGCGGCCGAACCAGACGGATCAATTCCGGGATCCTTGCCGCCGGCTGCGGAGGCGCAAAATAGTACCCCTGCATCACGTCGCACTTCATTCCCGTCAGCGCCTCGGCCTGTTCCTCCTTCTCCACCCCCTCAGCCACCACTTCCAGTCCGAGGCTGTGGGCCAGCGACAATATCGCCTGTACCAGCGCGCTTGTGCCGTTTGGCTCGCACAAGCGTTCCACAAATGACCGGTCGATCTTCAGCCTCTCGATGGGAAGCTCATGCAGATGTTGCAGCGAGGAGTAGCCCGTTCCGAAATCGTCCACCGAAAAATGGACGCCCAGATCCGACAGCTCCCGCATCTGCCGTGCCAGATCCTCCAGATTCCGCATGACCGTCGTCTCCGTCATCTCGATCTCCAGACTATCGGCCGCTATCCCGGTTTCCATCACTGCCTGTCGCACCTGGCGCGAAAAATCCATCCGCATAAACTGCAGTGGCGAAACGTTAATCGCGATCCGTGGCACCGCCAGACCCTGGCTGCGCCATTCCTCGCTCTGACGGCATACTTCCCTCAATACCCAGTTACCCAGCGGCACAATCAGCCCGCTTTCCTCTGCAACCGGAATAAACCGGTCCGGACTCACCGCCCCGAACCTCGGATGGCGCAGCCGCAGCAGCGCCTCCAGCCCGCAAATCACCCCATCCGCCGCGTACTCCGGCTGGTAGTAGAGTTCCAGACCCCCATCCTTCAGCGCGCGCCGCATGAACATCTCCAGCTCATTGGCCTCGGTCGTCGACTGGCTGATCTCCTCCGATACCAGCACGTAATCGTTGCCCCCCGAGCGCTTCACCCGGTACATCGCCGCGTCCGCATTTCTCCACAGTCCGGCGGCGTCCGTGCCGTGATCCGGATACATCGCGATCCCGATGCTCGCCGTCACGTCGATGGGGTATTGCTCCGCGATCAGCGGCTTGCGCAACGCCGTCAGCAGGTCGTCCACCAGTCTTGTCGCATCGCCCGCGGATGCCAAATCGCCTACCACCACGGTGAATTCCTCACCGCCCGATCGCGCGACCGTGTCTTCCGCCCGCAATCGGCTCTTCAATCGATCCGCAACCTGCGTCAGGCAGACATCGCCCACCGCATGTCCGTATGTGTCATTCACCTGCTTGAAACGATCGATGTCCAGACACATCACCGCCGCCTTCTTCCCGCGGCGCGCGGCCGACGCCAGCGCCTGCTCCATCCGGTCCAGCAGCAGCACCCGATTCGGCAGCCCGGTCAGCATGTCGTGGTGTGCCTGATGCACCAGCCGATGGTGTAACTCCTGCCGCTCGGTCACGTCCTGCACCAGTGAAAACCTCGCCTGCCTTCCTTCGAATTGAATCGTGTGCGCCGAAACCTCTACCTTGATCCGCCGCCCATCGCGCAGAATATGCGTCCACGGCCCGGTGACGAGTACCGACTCGTTGTTTCCCGCCTTCGCCAGCGTCTGCTCCATCGCTCCCACTTCATCGGCCGGACGGATATCCCGCAGCGTCATCTTCCGGAACTCCTCCGCGCTGTATCCATATCGAGTCACAGCCGAATCGTTGACGGCAAGAAACTGCAGCGTGTCCGTATCGAAAATCCACATGGGATACGGATTGTCCTCGAACAACACCCGGTATTCCTGGCTGCGAGCGTCTGCGCCCCGCTTCTGTTCCTCCAGAAGCGTAAGAATCATCCCGAAGGCCACGAAATACTTCGGCACGTTCCACAGTTCACCGATAACACTCACCTTCGGAAGGAACGCTTCCATGAGCAGGGCGCACGGAAACACCGCCCCCCACGCGGCCAGCCCCCCCACGGCCACCAGTACGCCGGCAGTGGTCCGCCGGAAGTCCTCCCGGTACAGCAGCGCATTCAGGAAAAATATCTCCGACAGGAGAGGATAAAAGCTCTCGTCCAGGTGGCCACGTTTCAACTCGATCGCAAGCCAGCCGGCGCACGCTACCAGAATTGCGCCGCCCCAGCGCCGGGCAACCCCCGCTCGCGCACCCGTCTGGGTCTCCCGCCGCCCACTCCCAAACCGCAGGATCACCGCACCGAAAGCGACCTGCGCCACAACCCCAAGGCCCGCCAACAATGCCACGGGGGACACCCACAGCGTTACCGCCGTGACATAAGCAACCGGCGGGACACTCAGCAGCACCGCCGATACCGCAAATCGCCATCCCCGTTCCCAAACCAGCCCTGAGGACAGCGCAAACGCCGCTCCGCACAGCAGCAGCGCGCTCTCCGACGCCGCCAGAATCAGCTTCGCGCCCCACGCATCGGGGGGAGTCACCAGCAGAAGGCCGAACTGGATCAGGATGAACAACCACCCCAGCAACCAAAAACGAACCCGCACCGTCGGTTGCTTGCGATAGATCGACCCAAACAGAATCACCAGCAGGCCGATAATCAATATGTCCAGAAGAATGTTCTGCATGAAACGAGTCTCTTCTCCCGGCGCTGAAGAGTCTGGGGAGACTGCAGCGGAATCGAATGCCGCCAGAGAATACGACGTGGAATCCGGCGAGATCAATAACCCGATCTAAGCATACTCCCACCATTTTCCGGCATCGCACCCGCACGCTCCTCGCAAATGCATTGCCTGCATGACTTCAGTACTGATGCCGAACCGACCCGATTTATCCGCGAGACACCCCATGATGTGCTCGCCGGGACGCCCTTTGCTTTTGTGTTTTCGCTGAACGCTGAGCGCCGAACCCTGATCGCTGTAACCTGATCGCTGTAACCTGTACCCTGTAACTTGTAACCCCTTCCCCAATGTCCCGCTCCACAGTCCTGACGTCGCAGTCCCACTCCCTGCGCGCTCACATCCTGCTGGTGACCGTGGTTGCCATCTGGGGTGCGACCTTTGTAGTCGTCAAGGACGCACTCACCGGCGTCTCCCCGCTCCTCTTCAATTTCATCCGCATGACCCTCGCCTTCGCCTGCCTGGCCCTCTTCTACCGTGGCCATTTCGGCCGCATGGATCGCCGCTCCCTCGCCGCCGGCGCCATCGTCGGCCTCTGCCTCGCCCTGGGCTACCAGTTTCAGACGGTCGGCCTCCGCCTCACCACGCCCTCCAGGTCCGCCTTCATCACCGGAATGGTCGTCGTCCTGGTCCCCATGCTCTCCGCCATCCCCGCCCTCCGCCCGCGCGGCATCCGCACTCCCCGATGGAACGCCTGGCTCGGAGCCGCAGTCGCCTTCGCCGGCATCGTCCTGCTCACCACCCCGCCCAACCCCGGCCCCGGTTTCAGCCTCGCCTTTGACTTCCGCTCCGTCGGCGCCGGCGACCTCCTTACCTTCGGCTGCGCCCTCGGATTCTCCCTCCACGTCCTCGCCCTCGCCCGCCTCTCCCCGCGCATTCCCTTTGAACAACTTGCGGTTCTCCAGATCGGCTTCTGCGCCGCATTCATGGCCGCCAGCATGCCTCTGCTCGAACATCCCTGGATCCACTGGTCTGCCCGCCTCGTGATCGCTCTGGTCATCACCGCTGTCCTCGCCACTGCAACCGCCTTCGCTGTCCAGTCGTGGGCCCAGAAGTTTCTTCCCGCCACCCACACCGCTCTCATCCTCGCTCTCGAACCCGTCTTCGCCTGGTTCACCTCCTTCCTTTTCCTCGGCGAACGCCTCGGCCGCCGCGGCGCATCCGGCGCTCTCCTCATCCTCGCCGGCGTCGCCCTCACTGAACTCATCCCCATGCCCATTCAGCCCAGCAGCCACGAAGGCGTTCCCCTGGAACGAGCGTGAAGCTCTTAGGAAAAGCTCTTGGCAAAACGGATCAGCAAAAGCGAAAAACCCTCGGCGAGGCGACCCAGCCTGGCCCTGAACTCGCCCGTTTAATCGTCCTTTTGCAGAAGTCTCGCATGTTGAGCGGGGCAATCTCTCGATTCGCATGGGGATGCATCGCATGACGCGGCTCACGAACGCCTTTAGCAAGAAGTGGGAGAACCTCGAAGCTTCCTATTATCTGTGGCTTGCGTTTTACAGCTTTTGCAGGATTCACAAAACGCTCCGGGTGACGCCTACTATAGAAAGCGGTGTCGCGGATCACATCTGGAGTATTGCGGAACTGTTAGGATGAAGTTGTGGAGTGGGAGTCCTGTCACGCTATTCTGGTAGACTTTTCCATGCCAGTAGAGAATACTGGCGGCATCCAGAATGGCGCGATTCCCCGTCACGCCGCGTTTTCCCGGCCAGAAAACGAAACGATTGCAGTCGCAAAATCATCATAAGGTGAGTAGTTTTATCAGCCGATAACGCTGAGGAGTGTAATGGGCAGGAAAGTACAATCCGATTTTCTATTCGCGCAGCCTTCGTTCTTGTCGGGAGCGGGCCGCCTCATCGATCTGTGGGGTCAGTTCGATGACTACAATCGCAGTGACGCCCCTGCAGAGGCAGACGCTAAGGCCATCGCGGCAGACTGGTTTGTTGTGGGTCAGGATATTCGTGACGCTGTAGAACAGCGTCACTCTGAAATCGAAACCGAAGTCACAGCTGCGTAAGAAATCGTGAGTGGCAGACGCTACAGAAACAACAGGTCAATCATCCCTCCAAATAAAAGTAGCCCTGAAGCGGCTGCGATCACGCAGGTGAAGGCCGAATTCCATAGCTTTTCCGGACCCCTGCCCCCGCCAGAGGCCCTTGCCCGCTACAACGAAGTGATTCCGGGTGGCGCTGAGCGAATTCTAGCAATGGCGGAGCGCCAGAGCGCGCACCGGGAACTACTTGAGGCCGAAGTCGTCAGTGCAAACGTGTCATCGCAAAAGATGGGGTCCTTGTTTTATTTTGTCTTTGGTCGCAATTGCAGGGGGCATCTGGTTAATACACGAGGGCAAGAGCGTGACGGGATTGGCCACTATCATCGCGGATTTGGGAACTCTGGCCGCCGTCTTCGTGTATTCCAGAAGGAAGCAGGCCAGGGAGCGGACAGAGAAGGTAAGTGCCATTGAGAGGCGTAAACAACGCTGACCCTGAATCCTTTTTCAATCTGCGAAATTCTATGGCCCTGCAAGCAGCGGGCCTTTTGTCATGGGCAACAACGCACCGTTAGGACACCGCCCAAAAGTATTTCGCTAAGAGTAGTCGCTGTCCTCCCTCGCTAAAAGCTTCTTGCTCGCCGTTCGCTTGCTTTTCGTTTCCCGCGTAACCCCGCCCCCCAAAACTGCGTCTAATTCACCTGAGGCCCACCAGGCCACGGCGCTCCAGTTCCCTGATCCAGGTTCAACGATCCAGGTTCTATACTGAAGCGAGGGCTGGCGCCTCAGCGCCTACCCTGAACACCACGAGGTACGATCCGAAATGAAATCCTTTTTGGGGCGGCTCCGCTATAACCGTCTGGCTTCGACTTTCACCATTCTGGCCACCCTTTCAGCAGGAATCCTGGTCGGCTCTCTCGTCGCGCACCAGGTCCGCGGTCAGGAATCTCAGGTCAACAGCTCGGATGCCACGCCGCTCATAGTCCCCGCGCCCCGCCAACTCTCCACCGACTTCACCCGCATCGCCAAAGAAATCGGCCCCGCCGTCGTCAACATCAATACCCAGATCCTCCCCAAACAGCAGCAGCAGAACCGCCGCCGCGGCCCGCACTACATGCAGCCGTGGTCCGCGCCCCAGCAGCAGCAACCGCCCGATGGTGACGACGATCAGGGCCCCCAGGGTGGCCAGGATGGGCAGGGCCAGGGTGGCCAGGGTGGCCTCCAGGACTTCTTTAACCACTTCTTCGGCCAGAACCCCGGTATGGACGGCGGCGATGACGGCCAGGAACGCGAATCCCTCGGCTCCGGCTTCATCGTCGATCCGCGCGGCTACATCATCACCAACAACCACGTTGTCGACAAGGCCGACCGTATCTTCGTCCGCCTCGCCAGCGATCCCGAAGGCAACCAGGGCCGTCCCGCCAAAGTCGTCGGTGTCGACAAAGCCACCGATATCGCCGTCCTGAAAATTCAGACCGACATTCCTCTGCCCGTCGCCAAAATCGGCAACTCCGACGGAGTTGAAGTCGGCGACTGGGTCCTCGCCATCGGCGAGCCCTTCCAGCTCGAACATACCGTCACCGCCGGCATCATCTCCGCCAAAAACCGCACCGTCGAGCAGGGCACCGAAGGAGAATTCCAGCGCTTCCTCCAGACCGACGCCGCCATCAATCCCGGCAACTCCGGCGGACCGCTGGTCGATATGGCCGGTGAGGTCATCGGCGTCAACACCGCCATCTATACCCAGTCCGCCGGCAACGAAGGCATCGGCTTCGCCATGCCCTCCGACGTGGTGGCCGACGTCTATAACCAGCTCATCGGTGCGGAACACAAAGTCATCCGCGGCAGCATCGGCATCAGCTTCCAGCCCAATCCCTCGAGCGCGGTCAGTCGCGTCTACGGCTTCAAATCGGGAGTCATCATCAGCGCCATCGGCGCCGGTCAGCCCGCCGACAAAGCAGGCCTCAAGCAGGGCGATATCATCACCACCATCGACGGCCACCCCGTCAAGGACGGCGACGACCTCGTCGCCATCGTTTCCGTCAGAAAACCCGGCACCTCCGTCGAGATCGGCTACCTCCGCAATGGCCAGCAGATGCACACCAGCGTCGTCATCGGCGATCGCGACAAGGTCATCGCCGCCATGAACGCCGCCGACGGCCAGGAAGGCGAAGGCAACGAAGCCAAGCCCAACGGCAACGCCTCACCCGCTAAGCTCGGCATCACCGTGCAGGATCTTCCGCAGGGTGCCCCCGCCGGCCTCCACGGCGTCCTCATTGAGTCCGTCAAGCCCGGCTCCTTTGCCGACGAAATCGGTGTCGGCAACTTCCAGGGCGGCGTCATCGTCTCCGTTAACCGCCATCCCGTCCACAACGTACAGGAGTTCCAGACCGTCGTCGGCGGCCTGCATTCCGGCGACGACGTGGTGCTCGAAATCATTAATCCGCAGCGCCCCAGTTCCGGAAACGAGCTCCTGGGCGGCACTCTGCCGTAACCTTGCATCCCATTTCAACATGGGCTCCCCCACAATAGTCAGGGGGAGCCCCCCGGTTTGTGTTGCATTTTGAGCCAGGTGCCATTACTCTGCTCGAATAGCTGCCGAACTGTACCCTGAGGTATCTTCTTGCATGGTTCCCGTTAGAACCTGCCAACTTGTTGTATTGTGCGCACTTCTGGCCGCCACGCCCGCCTTCGCGACGCGGACTCATCGTGCTGCCACCTCGGGTCACGCCCTGCATAAAGGCAAAAAGCACAAATTCGCTCCTGGTCAGCGCCAAATCGAGCCCGAACGCGCCAAAGAAATTCAGGACGCCCTCATCCGCGAACATTACCTCAGCGCACCAGCCTCCGGGGAGTGGGACTCGAACACCGAAGCCGCGATGCAGAAATTCCAGGCCGATCACGGCTGGCAGACCAAGCTCACCCCCGACTCCCGCGCCCTGATTAAATTAGGCCTCGGCCCCCACGACGCCACAGATTCGCCGTCCGCCTCCGCATCCCCCACGGCAGGAACCTCCGCCGCCGATCCAGCCCACGCCGTCCCCGCCGATACATTAGCCGCCACCAACTCCATCCAGAACTAACCGCCCGTCATCCTGACCGCAGCGCCGCAGGCGCGAAGCCGAAGGACCTGCGGTTCGGCGACGCAACAAAGGCGTCACACTCTCTTGACGAATTCCTCGATCGGGCAGCAAATCTCCGGGTAACTGTTCTTTATGGCTGCATAGTCCAGTGACTCGATGATCTGCAACAGTTGTTGAGCGTTGGCGCTCCCGCTCTTTCTCGCCTTAAGGGCCGCTTCAAGCGTATCTGGGAATTCGTGGAATCGGGCAGCATCACCTTGCAGGGCGTTTTGAATCTTCTTGGTTGCCGAAGCAGAGCTCGCATTTCCCGAATCGGCATCGATAACAACATAGCAGTCGATTCCGAGCGCTAGGCACAGGCACACATAGTCCGGAATCTGAGCCTTGCCCCCACAATCCACGATGGAAATGCTCTTGGCGGAACAATCGACCCCTTTCTTTTCCAGCAGCTCGGCAAATACCGCCTTATCGTCTTGACCTTCGGTCAGCAACACGTGACGAGCAAAGAAGATGTCGCCGTTGCCCTTTGCTTGAAGCTTCAAATGCAGCCGGTTGAAATCCAGCTTAGTGGCGACAGGAACTTGATTCAATTGCGTCGATGTTGTTGGGCCCTTTTGAACTCGGACGATTTCTTGGTACTTTCTGAGGCTGACGAACTCTACGGAATGCGTTGTGTATACGATCTGGTCCCCCCCGAGCCGCAAGCTTGCTTATGACCCCCGCGAAGAACTCCCTCAGATGTGGATGGAGGTAGATCTCCGGTTCTTCGATTAGGTAAACACCCCGAGAATCCCCATTCAGCTCTGCAAGAGTTTGGAGAGTGGCCATGCGAAACAAACTGAGATACCCACTGCCCAATTTTGATATTTCCATGGGCGCAAGCGCCGGAGACTCCGTCACCCTGAGCGTAAGCATCTCTTCAAACAGCTCTTGGTGGTCAGGGATACCGAGATTGAACGTAGCCCCTTGAGTTGTGGGTAATCCCAGGGATTGGGAAACATTCTTCGCCAGCTTTTCCTCGATCTCGCGTAGTTTCGGCGTTTTGAGAATCTCGCCCAGCCTCGCGGCAGCCCTCGCGAACGCATCTTTCGATGGCATCTCCTTTTCGCCGGAAGCGTCTTTGTACCTGTACGTCGAGTGGTCCTTCTCGAAGTCGTCCCGATAGAAACGAAAAACCTTGCCCAGAGGGCCCGTACCGCTCACTTTGAAAAAGGTCGACAGATTCTGAATATCGAGGAAATAGGCGGATCCCAATCGGTAGGCGTAATCTTTCGCGAGGAGCGGCAACGCAGCATTCTCGACGTCCGGATTCGCATCGCTCTTTTTCTTGTATATCCGCTGAGGTTCTATCAAGGGTTCCTGAGAGTCACCCTTTGCATTGCGGCCAAAGCAATAGTGGTCGACGTGAACGTCACCTTTGTTGGCCCCTTTTGCATATTCCCGGGCAGTCAACACGAAACCGTCGATCGAGCCGATCTGTTGGTACACGTTGCGATAAACGAGCGGCTCCCTAAGAGACAATCTGATGGCTAAAGGTACGCTCGTGTCTCCGCCGTAAGAATCACTGGGACCTAATTTGTAATTGTAAAACTTACCGTTGCGAATCCCCAATACCAACGCAAGCGCATCGAGGACATTGCTCTTGCCAGCATTATTAGACCCGACGAGCGCACATGCATTATGCCCAGAATCGAAGAGAATTGTGACGCCTCCCGGATCAATCGAACGAAATCCGCGTATGTGTAACTCGGAGAAGATCATCAGTTGCACACGAAGATATCACTTTCTCCGTGGTGCATGGCATTGATCAAGAGCGACACGCATCCGGCAGCCGTCCTCCGCGCGGCGGAGCCGACCCACCGGTCCATCTCCCAGTCCATCGCGCTGGCGAAGAATATCCCTCGGTCTTTCCCTCCCGAACGGGTGGCCACTCGATTTTAGGGACAGTCTCCACCATGCTTTCTTCTTTTAGGGTCGACACAAAGACCGTCGAAATCCGTTGCTCGACCGGCGTCACCTCGCTCACCGTAAAGAGCGTCTCGTCCGGATGCTTCAGCTCCTCCAACTTCGTCAGGCGGCCTGTTACAGTCTCGAAGCCGAGCACATCCGTCTCATAACTGTGGGCAATCTGCTTCTTTACGAATCCCTTCCAGTCGCTGAACGTCATCCCATACGTCGTGGTCAGCACCGACAGCAGATGCGGCTCACTGCCGCTGAAGCAAATCTGGCCCCACGTCATCTGATCGGTGATCCCACCCGGCCGATCGTCGCGGCCAATGCAGCTTCGCGTCACGTTGGCTCCCAAAAATACCTTGCCCCCGACGGAGTGAAAGTTATCCAGCATTGGGATCGGGTTCATCAACGCCAGCTCGAAATTCTCAAGCCATCGCGGATAGTAATCGCCCGTATCCTTCTCCTCGACGCGATCCCCATTCACAATCTTTGTCTGATTGAATCCCGGCGACTCGATCGACTCCCGATACTTCGCAACGTCTACCCACCACACTTCAACGCGCCCCGAATATGGGTTGCCTGCCGTCCCAATCTCCAGGACCGCGTGGAAAGGCTTTCCTTCGACGGTAAGCGAGGATATTTTCAGTCCGCGATCGAGCGCGGCGCCCGGATCGACCTTTTCACCCGGCAATTGCGAGAGACTTGTGACTTGCGAGTGGCCACCACCAGCGCACAGAACAACCGTCAGAGCAATGAACAGCCATGAGGATTTCGGCATGCCAAACATCCTACCGCTCCCCACCGCATTTCCGATTCCTGTCAGCCCCCAAACCAACCCCAACCCCCAACCCAAACCGAAACCAAAACACCAACCCCAAACCCAGCGACGACCAGGTTCACCCCATAGCAAGAAGCAAACTCCCTCACCCACTGGAGCGTCAACGCGACTCTATTCTGGCTTCACCCCAAAGTACTCCCGTGCACCATTTTGAAAGGGCACAGTCTCAACTGCGTCCATCCCGATTTTGCCGCAAGCCGTACAAGCCTTCCTCATTGCTCCGCCAACCAGCCAGGCAGGCCCGCAAACGGTCGGCTCCCTGGGAGTACGCCGTGTACTCATTCTGCTAGTTCTCATGTGGAAAAACCGCTGGCAAACACTCTCATCTTTCGCTCACTCTTCGCTCGCATCCCCCTCGCTTTTCGCGAACTGGTCTCATAAACCTCATACCACCGAAATGCAGCGTGTGAGACCCGCCATCGAAGCGGGGCTCATGCAGCCCGCCGAAGCCGTTGCACTATATATGAGACCAGTTCTGAACGTCCTTCGATAAACGCGCTTGGCGAACCGCTTTTCCGCTAAACGCTTCTCGCCTGCCAATTTTGTCAAGTTTCCACCACTTACCCAAAGTAATAAGGACTGATAAACAACTACTTACAAGCCAGGAAAGTTGGCAGTTTTTCCCTCTGAACCTGCTATTCTGAACTTAAGAGTAGAAAAAGAAAAAGCCGCCATCCCGGGCGGCTTTTTCAGCTTTGAAGAGGAGAATCCCATGCCGCCTTGCACCGAACAAATCGGGCTCCCCGTCACGCTCACCTTCTCCCATCACATCGCACGCGTGACGCAACTGACCCGCTTTCAATCAACTGCACCCCTCACGAGTGCCAATGAATCAATCGCGAGCGTCAATGAGTCAAAAATGCTGGCCCGCGCGAGGCAAATCGGCAACACGTCCGAACCCCAACTGGCTTGTTTTCATAGAGCGCCAGGTACCCTAAAAAAGGAGTTACTATCCAAACTCAACAAAACAAGGCATATCGGGAACCACCCCTACCCCCACCCCTCACCAAAAATGAAAGGGAAATTACCATAGCCTCATGCCGCCTTCAACCACCACCCTGCGCGTCCGCTACGCCGAAACCGACCAGATGGGCGTCGCCTACTACGCCAACTACTTCATCTGGGCCGAAATCGGCCGCGTCGAGCTCCTCCGCCAGCTCGGCTTCGAGTACAAGCAGATGGAACTCGAGCACAACTGCCATCTCCCCGTCGTCGAAGCCTCCTGCCGCTACAAGTCGCCGGCCCGCTACGACGACCTCATCGTCATCGAGACCCACATCTCCGGCCTCCGCACCTCTGTCATCAAATTCTCCTATCGCCTCTTCTGCTCCCGCGATGGCGAGCCCGAGCCGGTTCTCCTCGCCGACGCCGAAACCGTCCACGTCTCCGTCGACCGCAACATGCAGAAGTGCCCTCTGCCCGAGCCCTATCTCTCCGCCATTCGAGCCAGCCTCGAGAAAGAATGACAGCGCCTCCGCCAAGGTGGGAACAAGCAGATGCGGTTAAAATCAACGGGCAGGCGCGCTTTCGCATCGGAACCATCGAGAACCGCTTCCGGAGAATTATGAGATCAGCCACTTTTGTCCTGTCAGCCGCCCTCATCTGTCTCGCCCTAACCGGATGCGAAACCACCCGCTCGAACAAGCTGCACGCCCGCTTTGAGTCGGTCTCCGACATCACGACGACGCCTCATCCGAACCCCAAATACGCCTCCGTCGCGACCGGCATTCCCCCGGTTCCCGGCTCGCCCACCGCAGCTGGCCCTGACGGCCTTCAGCCGTTCAACGACTACGAAGCCCGCAAAAGCCCCGGTTCGGAAAAAGGAATCCCGATGGCGCCGCGCGCTCAACCGAAAGACAAATTTATCCGGCAATAGTCACTGATTATTGTCCCGGCGGAGCAGCATGCACCAACGCCGCCGCCGGAATCGCCTCCGGCAACAGGCCCGGCCCCTCCCACATCAACAGTGGACCACCGCTGCCTAAATTGCCCTCCGGCTCATTCTCGATGCCCGGCTCCAGTTCGATCCGGATCCGGTGCAGCCCGGCCAGCAGTGCCGCGCTCAGCCTGGTCGGTTGAACGGCATCGCCGAACGACCCGCACACCTGAACCCGCAGCTCCGGGCCGCGCACCGCAGGAAGGTCGTCAATCGTCAATGACGCCTGGCGGCTCGTCAGCAGTGTCAACGAATAGCCGCCATCCGCTGGAATCCGAATCCAGCCGTCGTACTCGGTCGCCCGCTCGGTGCCCGACCTCGCCAGTCCGGAAACAACCGGCTCTGGCCCAGCGTCAGCCGCAATCGGCCGCCGCGCAACCACCACCGACCGTGAGCTCCACACCTGATCGTGAGGAGCCCTTGTCGCACGCAACAGAACCCGAAATCGCCCCGAGCCATCCAGCAAGGTGCCGTCGGCGTCAGGAAAAGCATGCTGAACATCGCTTCCAACCCCAGTCGCACCATCGCCAAACAGCCATTGATACTGCCAACCCGCAGCCGGAGCCAGCACATGAAATTTGACCCTCTTACCCGGCCGAATCACCCCCGCCCCGTAATCGAACGAGGCATCCGTCAACCCCGGCCCATAGACCGGCTCCGCCGCTCCGTCCTGGACCTCGAGTGGAATATCGGTGTCCTGAGCCGCAACCTTCCCCGCCACTCGAACCCCATCCATCACCACGCCAGCCACATTCCCCTGCAGAACCGAAGGCACCATCCCCACGCCATCCATAGCGGCAATGTTCGAGAACGTCACTCCTCGCACTTCAGGCTCCGGATACCGAATCTGCGTCAGCGAATAGAAATCCTCCAGCCTAATGTTGCTGAACTGGAAATCCGTGTGCGCGCCTACTGCCCCCTCATCCGCCCACAGCTCGAAAAACGCAAACGGCACAACGCAGCCGCCAAACCCTGTGTGGATCACGTCCAGATCGCGCATCACCACGTGCGCGCTGCGAAATGTCTTCTTCGGCCACGCCACCCGCACCGTGTTCGAGATGCTCGTCGACGCTACGGTGTCCTCCACCGTAATGTTGGTGACGTCAAGCCCCGGCAATCGCATCTCCGCATCCGTGTAGCCGTCCCAATTCCCTTCCATCGCAAACACATCGTCCGAAGCTCTGAAGAAGCAGTTCCGAACCGTCGTGTCTCCGCCGCCCAGCCAGTCCATGCCATCCTGGTTCGCATCGTTCGGGAAACCGCCAATCACGTTGACGTTGTAGAACCCCGTCGCCCGCGAGTCCCGCATCTGGATCTGCCAGGTCCGGCTCCGCACCACACACGTGATCCCATCGATCTCGACGTTCTGCGTCTGATCCATGACGATGCAGTGCCAGCCTCGCTTGTGGATCCAGCCCTCATCGTCCGCCGGATCCTGCGGACCGTCGTAAATCATCATGCCGCGCCCCTGGACGCGCACATCGTGCACCTGCCAAATATTCAGCGAACCAAAAACCACCGCTCCCGGCGCCAGATAAATCCGATCCCCGGAATTGGCCTCGATGTCTTCCCGATGCACGCCAGGCCCGTAATACCGAACCCCCTCTGTCTTCGCCGTGATCCTCGACTCGTCCGGCGGGCTGCCCAGCAGAAAAAGCATGTCGGAGTCGGCAAAATGGTCGCCGGGCCGTGCAATCGAGAGCTTCACCGCGGCGGGAATGCGAAAGGTGATCACCGCTCCGCTGCGCCGCGGCCGGATGCCATAGCGCATCGGCTGCACTTCGATCCCGCGATCCCAGTAGTGCGCATCGGCCGCGCGAATCGAGATCGTTGCCGGTCCATCAAGATCGAAGTTCAGGAGGTAGTAACTGCTCGCGGCATGGACGACCGGTGTCTGCCGTCCGTTGATGGTGACGACAAAATAATCGGTCCTCACTTCGTCCGGAATCGGCGCAATGCCAACGTGCGTCGCAGCGAAAGCCTGCGCACCAAATCTCAACAACAACATCCCAAATACAATCCGCCACGTCATCGCCGCCATCGACACTCCCGTTGTCCCTTATTGGCGATTTGCCCGCTCATCATCAAGTGGTTCTATCTATTCCCTGCTCCAGATTCCCTGTTCCCGGCCGGTTCACATTACCTCCGGCGCGCTGATCCCCAACCACGCCAGCGAACGAGTCAGCTCCCGCTGCGTGACCGCTGCCGTCGCCAGCAGCAGCTTCTTCCGCACCGGATCCTCTTCGCTCAAAATGTGATGAAGTCGGTAAAAATTGCTGAAGTCCTGCGCCAGCTGAAAGGCATGCTTCGCCAGATACGCTGGCTCCGCCGTCGAGATGCACTGATCGAGCAGCAGTGTCGTCTTCGCCGCCCGCAGCCACACTTCCCAGATGCCCTCGCTGCTCTCTCCGCCGAGGTACTGAGCGACATCGACGCCACTCAGCCCAGCCAGCGCCTCCTCAGGCGTCGCACCTGCCTTGCGAAAAATGCTGCGCGTGCGAACCACCGCGTACTGCAGATAAGGTCCGGTCTCACCCTCGAAGCTCAGCGCGTCTTTGAAATCGAAGGCAATTACCGAATTTCGCGTGTAGCGCAACATGAAATACCGCAGCGCCCCCACCGCAATCGATCGTGCCGTCGCCTCGCGTTCTTCTTCGCTGAGTTCCGGGTGGCGGCTGTCGACCTCCGCCCGCGTCGCCGCAATCAGCTTGTCGATCAGATCATCGGCCTTCACGCCAAATCCCTTGCGCCCCGACACCTCGATGTAAGGCCGCGCCCGATCCTCCTCCGAAAGCTCGTACCCCAAATCGAGCGCACACTGCGGCGTCAGCACGACCATCGCGTACGAAAAGTGCGTGAACCGCGCCGCCTGCTCCGTGTACCCTAACCCCCGCAATGCCTCAATCACATTGGCCTGCGGATCCGACTGCCGCGAGTCGATCACGTTGTAAATCGCCTGCGCGCCTCCGAACTCTGGATGGTCCGCCTCACCCGTCTCCGCCGAAATCCAGCAGCGATGGTCCGGGTAATCGAAGAAGGGCCGATACGCGAAATCTCGACCGAGCAAGCCGAACTTCCAGAGGTGGTACGCGATGTCCTTGCCCACATAAGTCACTGTCCCATTCGACCGCACGATGACTTTCGCATCCTCATCCGGACCGGACGCAGATTCGTCTGCCTCAGCTCCGTCCTCGGAGACGCGAAGCGGTCCGCCCGTGCGGCCAGCACCAGGACGCGTCATCACCCAGCAGCCTTTGTTCTTCCCCTCCGTTTCGAAATACAGCACGCCTTTGGATTTGAGTTGCTCAAACGCCAAATCCCAAAAGTGCAAACGCAGAATCTCGCTCTCCCGCGGCAGCAAATCGTATTCGATCCCGAGCCGCAGCATGGTTTCCAAATGCCGCCGCAGGACCGCTGTCGAAACCTGCTCGGCGATCTTGGCCGTTTCATTGTCGCCGGCTTCAAGCGCGTGCAGCGTGTCGAGCCGCAGCTTCTTCCGTGCCGCGGCCTCTTCAGGCACCGCGTCGTACCACGACGAAACCCGCGCATAGAGATCCCAGCAATAAAAATCGATCCGCTCGCCATCCTCGGCCAGCTCGCTCATCAGCTCCTCAACGCCGGCAAGGTTCAGCCCCTCCAGATGCGCGAAACCCACCACCACGTCCGCGACCTGCACGCCGGTGTTGTCGATGTAATTCTGTACATCGACCTTCTGTCCAGCCGCGCGCAGGAGCCGCACGAACGTATCTCCCAGAATTGCGTTCCGGAGATGCCCAACGTGCGCGGCCTTGTTGGGATTGATGCTCGTATGCTCCACGAGAGCATGCAGCGCCTCAGCCGGCTCGGGAACTCCGCCATCGGTTGCAAATTGCTGAACAAAAACGCCGCGGCCCAGCCGCGCATTGATGTATCCCGCGCCGGCGAGTTCCAGCGAGGCGAATCCAGGGACGGCCCCCAGCGTGGCCACAATCTCTTCGGCAATCTTTCTGGGCGCCTTGCGCAGCCGCCGCGCCAGCTCGAACGCAATCGGAGTCGCATACTCGCCGAAAGCAAGCTCCGGTGGCTGCTCCAGCACTACCGTTTCCACATGAATCTGATATAGGCTGCGAAGCGCGGCGCGAATCCGCTCGGCGAGCTCTTTCTGTTTTCTCAAATACACGCAGGAATCACCGATTCGCTTTCAGGGAAAAGTTGATCTTAGCAGCCTGGTTTCATTAGCCGGTCAAGCGAATTAGCTCGAGAGGCGAAGCGCGGCGTTATCATAATGGTAGCGGGGCACGAGGTGAGCCGATGAGCACCACCCTGATCTCTCTCGACCAGTACCTCCACGGCGTTTGGGAGCCGGATCGCGAGTACGTCAATGGCGAGGTGCTGGAGAGAAATATGGGCGAGAAAGACCACGGAGCCTTTCAGGCGGCATTGGTGGCTCTCTTGCGCGGCTGGCGGCAGAGCGCACAGATTCAGGTGATCCCGGAACTGCGCGTGCGCACCATGCCCGAGCAGTACCGCGTTCTCGATGTGGTGGTGCTGGACCGCAATGCCCCCGACGAGCAAGTGATTACCCACGCCCCACTGCTATGCGTCGAGATTCTGTCCCCGGAAGACCGCATCGGACGCATTGAAGACAAGATCGAGGAGTATTTCCGCATGGGCGTCCGTGCGGTTTGGGTCATCGACCCACGGCGCCGGATCGGCTACCAGTGCCAGGGCGCGAGCGTGCGCGACTGGAAGGCGGTCGAGACCCTGGCCGTTCCCGACACCAGCATTGCCCTGTCCATGCAAATGATCCTGGACGACCTCGACTGAGAAGGCCGATTCGACAGCCCCTTCTTCGCCTCCGCACTTGCGCCTCTCGGTTGGTCGACATTTCCCCGCTGCTAAGCTTGAAAGAGCAGGTTCTGCGTCCCATGCCCGATAAGTTCTACCTCACAACCCCGATCTACTACGTCAACGCGCGCCCGCACATCGGCACCACCTATACCACCGTCGTTGCCGACGCTGTCGCAAGGCGGAAGCGCGCCCTGGGCATCGACACGTTCTTCCTTACCGGCACCGACGAGCACGGCCAAAAGATCGAGCGCTCCGCCGAGAAGGCCGACTGCAGCCCCCAGGAATTCGCCGACAGAGTTTCCGCCGAGTTCCGCGGCCTCTGGGACCGTATGGGCCTCACCTACGACGACTACATCCGCACCACGGAGCCGCGCCACATACAAGCCGTCCAAAAACTCTTCGCCCTCCTGCGCGATAGCGGCTACATCTACAAAGGCTCGTACTCCGGCCAGTATTGCGTGTCCGACGAGGCATACGTAGACGTTCCGCCCGGCGCGCCCTGCCCCGATTGCGGCCGCATCACCGAGACCGTCAACGAGGAGAACTACTTCTTCAAGCTCTCCGCTTTCGAGCGCCGCCTCCTCGAACACTACGAGGAGCACCCCGAATTCATCCGGCCGGAAACGCGGCGCAACGAGGTCATCTCCTTCGTCAAGGCCGGACTCAAAGACCTTTCCGTGAGCCGCACCAGCTTCTCCTGGGGCATTCCGGTCCCCGGCGACGAAAAGCATGTGATCTACGTCTGGATGGACGCGCTGGCCAACTACATCACGGCGCTCGGCTGGGGTAGTGACGATCCATCGAAGTTCGACAAATTCTGGCCCGCCGATTTGCACATCGTTGGCAAGGAGATCACACGTTTCCACTGCGTCTACTGGCCGGCTTTCCTGATAGCCGCTGGTCTGCCACTGCCGAGAAGCGTCGTCGGCCACGGATGGCTGCTCTTCGAAGAGAACAAGATGTCGAAATCGCGGGGCAACATCGTCCGCGCGGAGACCATCCTCGAAGCCTTCGGTGCGCTGAAGCCCGACCTGCCCACATCCGAACAGGACCTATTCGGCGCCGACGTGCTGCGCTATTTCCTGCTGCGCGAAGTTGTCTTCGGCCAGGACGGCAGCTTCTCTTTCGACGCCCTCGTCCAGCGCTACAATTCGGACCTCGCCAATGGTTACGGCAACCTGGTCAGCCGCACGTTGTCGATGATCGGCCGCTACTTCGATGGAGTCGTGCCTTATCCCGCCGCCTCCGGATCCGTCGCACAGGCTCACTCCTTCGCCGTCGATATTCCTCGTGCCATTACTTCGTTCGCCGCATCGTTTGACGCGCTCGATTTTTCGCGAGCGCTCGAAATCGCGTGGGCACTGGTCGCCGCGGTCGACGGTTATCTCACGGCCAATGCACCGTGGAAGCAGCTCGAGGGCACAACGGACGAGCAGCAACAGGCTCTTCGTGCCGACATTCTCTACACTGCCGCCGAAGCTATCCGCATCATCACCGTCCTCATCTACCCCGTCATCCCCGACGCAGCTTCAAAAGTCTGGGCACAGCTCGGCCTCGGCAACATCCAGACTGCCGACTTCAAAAACCTGCACTGGCGCGGACTCCAACCCGGAACCAAACTCGGCGAGCTTTCGCCGCTCTTCCCCCGCGCTGACAAGGAGACCATTACGCGTATGAACGAGCTCGAACAAAAGAACACTCCCTCAGCCGCCACTACAGATCCAGCTAATCCCACAGTTACCGCTGCGGCCGACTCAGGCCCTGCGGCGAAGCCCGAGCCCCACATCTCCAGACTTCACTCCCTCGCCGATGGCCTCGCCGTCGCCATCGCCGAAACCACCACCGAAACCGCCGCCATCGTGGGCCTCGAGAACGCCATCGCGGAAACTGTTCGCGAAACCATCGGCAGCCGCAAAGAAAAAGTGGCCCCCGCGCGTCCGCACATGGCACCTGCGAGTACCGTGCCGCGCGGTCCGGAGGAGGCCGCGGAGCTCCCCGGCGCACCCGCTCTGCCGCCCGCCCCGGCGACCGGGACCATCGCCACGCCGGCACCCGTCCCGGCATCCGCCGGAGACAAGATCACTATCGACGACTTCGCCAAAATCGAGCTTCGCGTCGCCCAAATCAAAGTCGCCGAGCGCGTTCCCAAAGCCGACAAGCTTCTCCGCCTCGAAGTCGATCTCGGCTACGAAACCCGCCAGATTCTTGCCGGGATCGCCGAGTCGTACGCTCCGGAATCCCTCATCGGCCGTAAAGTCGTCATCGTCGCCAACCTAGCCCCTCGCAAACTGCGGGGCTACGAATCCAACGGCATGATCGTCGCGGCTTCGGTCGAGGGCGGCAAAGCCGTGCTGGCCGGCTTCCTCGAAGACATCGAGATCGGTGCCCGGCTGAAATAGGGAATCTCAGATGGATGCTATACTTGTATAGCGAGGTGCCTATGCTTGCAATTCGTCTCCCTGCGGACATCGAAAAGCGTCTCGACCGGCTGGCCAAGCGCTCTGGACGAACCAAGACCTACTACGCGCGTGAAGCCATCCTCGCTCACCTCGACGATCTCGAAGATCTTCAGGTTGCCGAAGAGCGCCTGCGCGCGCTGCATGAAGGCCGCAGCAAAACCGTGCCGTTGGAAGAAGTGATGAAGCGGTATGGCCTGGAAGATTGAACTCCTCAATGAGGCTGAGCGCGACATCGACAAGCTCGATTTTCAAGTGGGACGCCGGATTCTGAAGTTCCTCTACCAGCGCGTCGCAGTTCTGGACGATCCCCGGAGCATCGGCGTAGCCCTTACCGGGGTGGAGTTCGGCCATTATTGGAAATATCGCGTCGGCGACTACCGTATTGTCTGCGACATTCAGGACAAGAAGGTGATCGTTCTTGTCCTTCGCGTAGGCCACCGGCGCGAGGTCTACCGATGATCGATTCCCACGCCCACCTCGACAGCCCTCGCTACGACGAAGACCGAACCGCCCTGCTTGAGCGCGCCTACGCCGCCGGCGTTCACGAGGTCCTCTCTATCGGCATTGGAGAGGGTCCCGACACCATGCATCGCGCCCTCGATATCAGCCGCGAATACGCGGGACGACCGGAGATCCCCAGAATCCGGGCCAGCGCCGGCATCCATCCCCATGAAGCCCGCCTTGCCCATGAGGCCGCCTATGCCAAACTCGACGACCTCCTCACGCAGCCCGAAGTCCTCGCCTGCGGCGAAATCGGCCTCGACTACTTCTACGACCATTCTCCGCGCGACATCCAGAAAGCCGTCTTCGCACGCCAGATGGAAATCGCAGCCGCGCACAAAAAACCCATCATCATTCACTGCCGTCCGTCCGACAACACCAGCGATGCGTGGGACGACACACTTTCCATGTTGCAAGGGAACTGGACACGCACCGGCCTCCGTGGCGTCCTGCACTGCTTTACCGGCGAGTTACATCACGCAACCCGGGCAATCGAGCTCGGGTTTCTGATCTCCTTCGCAGGCAACGTCACGTTTCCCAAAGCCCAGCCGATCCGCGACGCCGCCGCAGCCCTGCCCCTCGACCGCATGCTCATAGAGACCGACGCGCCATTTCTCGCGCCCCTGCCCAACCGGGGAAAGCGCAACGAGCCCGCCTGGGTCAGAGAAGTCGCAGCTAAAATCGCGGAAATCCGGAGCATCACCCCCGAAGAGGTCGCAGCTCGCACCACGGAAAACTTCGTTACCCTTTTCCAGACTGAAATCGCTGTCTCCGAACGCCTTCCCGACCGGTAGCGGATAATGTAGAGGAAGACAGGGGCACAGATGGCAGCGGAGAACTCTTTCGATATCGTCAGCAAAGTGGACATGCAGGAAGTGCGGAACGCCATCGATCAGGCGACCAAGGAAGTGCGCACCCGCTTCGATCTCAAGGATTCCAAATCGGAAATTACACTCGAAGGTGAGGACGTGATCCAGCTCGCCTCTGCCGATGAATATAAACTGCAGGCAGTCACCGAAATCCTGCGCCAGAAGCTTGTGAAGCGCGGCGTTTCTCTCAAATCGCTGACCTTCGGTAAAGTGGAGCCAGCGACTGGCTCCAGCGTCCGCCAGAAGATCAGCCTCCAGCAAGGCATCGCTGGAGAGAAAGCCAAAGAGATCGTTAAAATCATCAAGGATTCCAAAAAGAAGGTCCAGGCCTCGATCCAGGGCGACGTCGTCCGCGTTTCCGGCAAGGACCGCGACTCACTCCAGGAAGTCATGGCGTTGCTGCGCGGTCGCGACCTCGGTATCGATATGCAGTTCACGAATTACCGTTCAAACTGAATAACGGGGCCCGGCAGGTTGGAGACCGAAGTGAGCACAGTGGCGACAACGAGCGCGAAAGAAGTCTTCGATCTGCTGCATGACGATCTCGCGGCCATCGAGCGCGAGTTCGGCACAGACGCCGTTTCTTCCGTCTCGGCCATCACCGAAATTTCCGACTATCTCCGCGAGGGCGGTGGCAAGCGCATCCGCCCTTCTCTGCTGCTGCTGGCTGCCCGCAGCCTGGGCTACACCGGCCGCGGCATGATTCGCCTCGGCGCTGTGGTCGAGATGGTTCACACTGCGACCCTGGTCCACGATGACATCATCGACGCCGCGGACACGCGCCGCGGAAGGCCCTCCACCAACCGCACGTGGGGCAACGGTAAATGTGTTCTGGTCGGCGACTGGCTCTACATGCAGGCCTTTCGTGTCGCGCTGGACGAACGGAATTTCCGCGTCCTCGAGCTTCTCATCGGCCTGACCCAGCAAATGGTCGAGGGCGAGCTGCTGCAGATGGAGCGGCTGGGGAAACCCATCTCCGAAGGCGAGTACAACGACCTTATTTACCGCAAGACCGCCTGCCTGTTCGAAGTGTCGATGCGCCTCGGTGCGGTACTGGCAGGCGCCGACCAGACCACCGAAGATGCCATGGGAGAATACGGCCGCAACCTGGGGCTCGCGTTCCAGATTGTCGACGACGTACTCGACCTTACCGCTACCGAAGAGGTGCTGGGCAAGCCTGTGGCCAGCGATCTCCGCGAAGGCAAGGCCACGCTGGCCGTCATTCACACCCTCGAAAATGGCAGCACGCCGGCGGAGCGAGCTGCCATCCAAAAGGTTCTGAGCGATCAGAACTTCGAACGCGTCTCTCCCGAAGAAATTCTGCGGATTCTCAATCGCAACCATTCTGTGAATTACGCCATGCAGGCTGCCTTCGGCTACTCCGCGGCGGCCCAGGCCGCGCTCGCCGCCGTTCCTGACTCCGAATACAAGCGCGCCCTCCAGTGGATGCCGGAGTTTGTTGTGGCGCGGGAAAAGTAGCCCGCACTCGCTGCCAGTGTCGTGGCCTTCCGCTGTACGCTAATGGCAATGAAGCTTTCCCAATTAGCGCAGGCGCTCGGAGTTGAGTTGCGTCCGACTGGCCGCCCTGCTGGTGATGACGTCGAGGTTCAGGACGTCGCCGCCATTCATTCCGCGACGCCAGCATCGTTGGTCTTCGCCGAGGACGCGCAGAGTTTTGCCGCCGCGCTGGCATCGCGTGCAGCGGCCATCATCGTCTCCCCGAAGTTGACCGTCTCTGCGTCGGACAAATCCCTGCTCCTCGCTGCGCAGCCAAAGCTCGCCTTTGCCCGGGCTGCACGTCTGCTCAAACCTGCGGTTCCGGCTTCTGGCCTTGATCCTACCGCTGTCATCGATCCGACAACGACCCTGGGAGAGCAGGTCTCGGTTGGCCCATACGCCGTTATTGAAGCGAATGGGCTGATCGGAACGGGCACGCGCGTTGGAGCGGGAGCGGTCATTGGCGCGGGTGTAAAAATCGGCGCCGATTGCCACATCTATCCACGCGTCGTCATCTACTCCGGAACCGAACTGGGCAATCATGTCGTCGTCCATGCTGGAGTCGTGCTCGGCTCCGACGGCTTCGGCTACGTGCGTGACGCTGTCACAGGCGAATATCTTCAGTTTCCTCAGCAGGGCCGCCTTGTCATCGAAGACGACGTCGAAATCGGCGCCAACACCACTATCGACCGCGGCGCTCTGGAGGAAACCCGGATCGAGCGCGGCGTCAAAATCGATAACCTCGTCCACCTCGGCCACAACGTGCGCGTCGGACGCAATGTCGTCATCGCCGCTCAGACAGGCGTTTCCGGCTCCAGCAGCATCGGCGACGACGCAGTGGTCGGCGGCCAGGTTGGCATCGGGGATCACGCCCACATCGGCGAGCAGGTCATTCTCGGCTCCGGCTCCGGTGTGCTCACGCACAAGAAGGTCAAAGGGCCGGGCATCGTCTTCTGGGGCCGGCCGGCCCGTCCTCTGCGCCGGTACCTTAGAGAATTAGCCGCACTCGCACGGCTCGCTCGCACATCGAATGACAAGGAGGAGCGATAGTGGCGGTCATCGTCGTTGGCGGACATTCGCGCAACATCGGCAAGACCTCGGTGGTTGCGGGGCTGATTTCTCGTCTGCCTGAGTTCCACTGGACCGCCTTCAAGATCACCCAGTACGGTCACGGTTTTTGCACGGCGGACGGCAAACCCTGTCAGTGTCAGACAGCTGATTCCTGCGTCTCTGTCAGCGCCGAACACCAGCCGGCGAGCGGCACCGACACTTCTCGCTATTTGGCTGCTGGCGCCACTCGCTCCATCTGGGTCCGGACCCGTATGGGCATGTTGGCTGACGCCATGCCGCGTATCGAAAAGGAACTCGCGGCTTCCGAAAACGCGATCCTCGAATCGAACAGCATTCTTGAATTCCTGCGGCCCGACCTTTACCTCACCGTCCTCGACTCGACCGTCGCCGACTTCAAGGATTCGGCTCGGCGGTTTCTTCCTCTTGCCGATGCGGTTTTGGTTTCGTCGCCCGGCGAAGGGTCCGCGGCTACAAACCTCCCGTCGGACGGCAAGCCCTGGTTCCAAATCTCTCCGCCGACGTACATTAGTGGCGCGCTGGTCGAGTTCGTGCGCGAGCGGGTTGCGGCGGCAGCGACCCGGTAAGGTGCCCCCCCTCCCCCCGTATCGACAGCCCTTGAAGGCGCGTAAGTATATGAATTTACTGGGTTGGTCATATTTGGGGTCACGCTTATGCATTTGATTCCAGGGTACTTGCGGGTTTCTATTGTGTTTTCAAATCGATGCGGGTGGCCTGAAAACGGGTGGCGTCTATGTATTTGATTCGAAAATGCAAGTTGTCAATCAATCTGATTCCAAAGTACTTAATTGTGGGCTTGGAGCTGGGGGCTCCGAGCGGGGAGCAAAAAGCGGCCGGCTCCGGACAGTGACTCCGGGCAATAAAATGGCCTCGCTTGAGCGAGGCTTCGTCCGGGGTTTCGCCCCCGGCCGCGGGGAGAGTTTTTTCTTTACCCCCTATTCTTAGAATACCAAGTCCGGGCCAAAAAACTGCCAACTTTTTTGGAGTGGGCTGGCGCGTAAGTCGCGTGGAATGTTGGGTCATTACTTTGGATTTCCGCCTGGGGCCTTGACAGATTATCCTCATGGCGAGAGGACACTCATGGCGACAGCCTCGCAGATTTCAGAGAAACAGCCTCATCGGGTCCCCCTCGAGGTCTATCTTCGCTGCTCCGATTGGGAGCCCGACGCCGAATACGTTGACGGCGAGATCGAGGAGAGGCCGGCCGCGACATACGATCACTCCTCCTGGCACAGTGCCATTCTCGGCTTTTTCTCTGACCGCGGGCCGGAATGGAATATCAGAGTGAGGCCGTCGCTACGCGTCCAGGTGTCCGCAACCCGCTTCCGGGTGCCCGATGTGACCATTCTGGACCGGAACCAACCGGTCGAGCAGATTGTTACTCATCCTCCGATCGCGGTCTTGGAGGTTCTTTCTCCCGAGGACAGACACGCCCGATTCACGCGCAAGTTACAGGACTACGAAGCGATGGGGATTCGGCAAATTTGGGTGATCGATCCGGAGGGCCCGTCGATCCAGCGTTATCGGGACGGTCATCTGGCGCCGAGCAGTTTGTTCGATGAGCCGGAGAGAGGAATCCGCTTCGAACTGCGGGAAATTGAGGCTCTTCTGGATTAGTGTCCTGAAGTTCCACCGGACTGAAAAGCCCTTTTTTTTCCGAGATGGGGTTTCGCCGGGTTAAAACCCGGCGCTTTCTCAAGCTCCTCGTGCAGGGAGGGGTGGGATGGGACTTGTTTCGCATTGGACCTAAGGCGGGCGCTTCGCGCTCTCCCGGGTCTCAAGATCGAGACCCGGGCCAGCCGGCCAGCACAGCCAGGAAGACCTGCAACACGCGCTCACGTTTCATGATGGCCTCGTCTGTCGAGAGTAAACCTCACGGAGGGCTGATGGGTGCAACTCTTATGACCCGAATGGGGAGCGAAGTCACAGTCTTTCGTGTTCTGGGGGTAAGGTCGACTGACATAACGAGTCCGGTAACACATCGCCCTCCTGTTTACTGATGCGTAATTTCCGCTGATGTCGGTATTACGGCATCAGGTGGAGGGCTAAGGGGCGTCGGGAGCTTGCCTGCAATCGAGCGCCTCTGTCCTGGACTTGCCTTTGAGCTTATTCACAGCAGCCATGTAGTCTCTCGGATGAGCTTCGTATATGTCGCTCGCCAATCCGCAGAGCCATGGCCATTCGTCTACGTCCACGAAGTCGAAGGAGTGAATCATTTCAAGGAATCTGGGTAGCCTCTCAGGATTTCGCTTGAGTGCGCCCGCCAGGCAAGTGTAGAACGCGTTGTAGGCGTTAGTCACTGCCATGTCCTGCCTCTGCACCACACCCTGACGATCATAAATATCCTGCGCATCGTAGAGCGACTCCATCTCCGTCCCGTTGCTTGGCATTGCATCGAACAGGACAGAATCGGCATTAACTCCCCGCAGTTCGCAATACTTTGCAGCATGGACGGCATTGTGAGGGAAATCTTTCGGATCCCGCTCCCACTGGGTGTCTAGCTTCGTCAAATTGGTCGCCCTAGCAAGGGTTCCCAGGGAATCGCTGATCGACATACGAAGGTGGCCTTGCGTATCTTGCGATTGCGAAGCGGCAGCTACGAGGAACAGGAAAAGCGCAGCGAAGGTCTTTGCCACCAGCCCATTGTAAAAGCAGAATGCCGTAATGTCGGCAATTGGGAAGTTTCGGCTGGTTGATTTCCGGCTTTGCTACGATCCGAAGGGCTCACGCTTCATCGAGCCATCGCGCTGCTTCACCAGCATCTCGACTTTGCCTTCGGCTTCTTCCAGCTGCTTGCGGCATTCAGCGGAGAGGCGGGTGCCCTCTTCAAACAGCTTCACAGAATCCTCGAGACTCAGGTCGCCGCGCTCCAGGCTCGCGACAATCTCTTCGAGCTTCGTCAGCGATTCCTCAAAGCTGGCCAACTCGGGTCTCCTCGGGCTTTGGGACGGGGGCAGCATTGCTGCCTTTCACGCGAGACGGCAGCACAGCGGCCAGAACCTCGGCTGCGGCGCTGTAGCGTCCGAAGGGGGCGCTTACCTGCACACCCTCGACCATGGTTCGGGCTGCTGCCAGCATTTCCTGGGCGATGCGAATGCCCTCGGCTCGCGCAGCTTCCGGTGACGATGCGCGCTGCATGCGCAACAGAATTTCATCCGGAACGCTGACGCGGAGATCGTTCTTCATAAACTCGGCATTGCGCAGGCTGGTGAGCGGCCAGATGCCGGCAACCATGGGGATGCGGAATCCCTCGATGCGCTTGAGAAACGTCTCAAGAACTCGCAAATCGAAAACCGGCTGGGTGACGCCGTACTCCGCGCCGGCTTCAACCTTCCATGCGAAGCGGCGGACTTCGTTGTCGAGGTCGGGCACCCCCGGGTTGGCGGCGACGGCAATGGTGAATCCTGTCGACGCGCCAATGGGATTGCCGCCAATGTCCAGCCCGTGGTTCAGCCGGTGCACAATATTCACCAGCCCGATGGCGTCCACATCATAGACAGCGGTCGCGTCAGGATAATTGCCGAGCTTGGGCGGGTCGCCGGTGAGGCAGAGAATATTTTTGAGCCCGATCGACGAGGCGCCCAGCAGATCGCTCTGAATGCTGAGCACGTTTCGGTCGCGGCAGGTGTAGTGCAGGAGGGTCTCGATCCCGGTCTTCTGCTGGATCTGAATGCAGAGGCTCTGCGCGCTCATGCGGGCCGAAGCGCGCGGCGAGTCGGGCACGTTGATGGCGTGAATACCCAGGTCGGCCATCTCCTGCGCGCCCTTGAGCTCTTTCGCGCAGTCGATTCCGCGCGGCGGAACAATCTCAATCATCGTGACAAATGTGCCCTCGTGCACCAGCTTGCCCACGCGCGAGCGCTCCTGGATGGCCGCGGGCGGTGTCTCGGTCACAATCGGTTCCTTCCGGGTAGCCCGCTCGCCGGCCGCTGTCTGCGCTTCGGTCGCCCGCATCGCCGACTTCATTGCCCGAATGTGCTGCGGCGTCGTCCCGCAGCAGCCTCCCAGGAACTGCACGCCGGCCTTGGTGAATTTGCGCGCGAAGCTCGCCATGTACTCCGGTGAGCATAGATAGATATTGCGTCCCTCGACGGACCGCGGCATGCCCGCGTTCGGCATCGCCATCATGGGGAGAGTCGTTACCGCAGCCATCCGCTCGATGGCGGTCAGCACCGTTGCCGGCCCCACGCTGCAGTTGCAGCCAATTCCATCCACGCCCCACGACTCAATGCGGGCGGCCGCGGTCTCCGGCGAAGCTCCGTCCAGACAATTGGCTTCCTCATCGACGGTGACCATGACGACTACAGGAACGTCCGGCGCTGCCACACGCGCCGCGAAGACCGCCTGTTCCGCCTCATTGAGGGCGACCATGGTTTCGATGATCAGCAGATCGACGCCAACGCCGGGTCCGCCACTGGTCAGTGCACGGATCTGCTCGGCGAAGGCTTCCCGCGCTTCGTCGAGTCCCGTTTTGCCCAACGGCTCCAGATGCACACCCAGAGGTCCGACAGAACCTGCCACCCAGGCTGTGCCAGCCTGCTTGTCGGCCAGCTGACGCACGGCCTGGCGGGCGATCCGGACTCCTGCCTGGTTGATTTCGGCAACCTTGTCGCGCAGCCCATACCTCTGCAGGCGAAGCGCATTCGCGCCAAAGGTGTTGGTCTCGACGATCTCTGCGCCAGCCTGCAGATACTCCTCGTGCACGCTCCGCACCAGCTCCGGTTGTGAGAGGTTCAGCTCATCGAAGCACCGGTTGATGAAGACGCCACGAGCGTAGAGTGAGGTGCCCATCGCGCCGTCGCATAGAACGGCGCGCCGGCCAAATAATTGCTCCAGACGGCTGGTCATTGGGGGAATACCTGATTTATGGTATCAGGACGCCCAGTACGGGATGCACGCCGGCTCTCGCATGCACCCGTACCATTAACAGTCGCCACCAGGAGGGATTTTCGCCGCGGGCTCTCCCGCATACGATGACCCCTCCGGGAACTCAGCGTCGAACCGAATGTCGGAGTCCGCCCTGTTATACTTGGGCTTTCCCACGAGATCGTCGTAAGCCATGCGCATGGTGAGGTTCTAAGGTTTTGAAGAAGAGAAGTTCGCTGTACTTCGTTGCTGTCCTCAGCTCGGTCTTCGTGGTCTGCAACGTCATCAGTTCATGCGGCCAAAATTTCTATTTTGCCGGGCGCACTCTGCCTCCCAGCGGCGTGCTCAATCGGGTGCTGGTTGCCGAAGAGAATCCGAGCGCGTTCGCCAGCGGCGCGCTGCCTTTCATGGATGCGTACTACGACATTCGCCATGCCTACGACACATCTTCGGGACAGTTCACCATCAGCAGTTACTCCGGCAAGCTGCCCCTCACCATTCAAAACATGCCGGAGCAACAGGCCGGGGCGGTCTATGGTGAAGGCGACGGCAGTCTGACTCTGATCAGCTATGCGCAGGAGAAAGTCAGCGCCAGCGTGACTATACCCGGGGGTCTCTCGAGCACCACCGAGGGCAGCCCCTACAACGGCGTTTTCATAAGCCGCGACCTCGGATATGTCTATGCCGCCAATCCCTCCGCTCACGTCATCAGCGTTGCGAACCGCAATAACGGCGCCTCCCTCACCCTGAACGTACCCAATGCCTACGGTATCTCCGTCAATCCGGGCGGTACGCTGGCTCTCGTCTTTATCCAGAATGCGACTCAGTCCGCCGGCCAGACGGTTAACGTTGCCGCCCCTCAGAGCTTCGCCGTTTACAGCATCGTGCAGCTCACGGATGCACAGCAGACGGCTGCCACGAACAATCCAAATTACCTGGGCGCCCAGGATTGCGAGCCGCAGAAGCTGCCCACGTGGTGCGTCTTTCCCGTCAGCACCGGGCCCTCCGCTACCTTCGATCACCCCATCAAGGCGGTGTTCTCGCCCGATGGCACGACCGCCTACGTCGTCAACTGCGGTCCGGAGTGCGGCGGCACGACCGCCAGCCTGACCACAATTCCGATCACCGCTTCTTCGATTAACTCCGGCAGCAAAGGAGCAAGCGGCATCGCCCTGGTTGCGCAGAGTAATATCGCAATCCCCGACGGGGCCACCAACGCCATATTCAACGGCAATACTCTGTACATTGCCGGCCAGCAATACCAAGCCTCCAGCGGGCTCTTTGCCGGCTTTCTCACTATTCTGAATACGCCTGCCGATACGATTGGCGGCACTTACTCCATCAGTGACGGTACGCATAACCGCATGGTCTTCGCCGACGACAATACTCTCTGGATCGGCTCCTCGCAGTGCAATCAGGGGGTCCGTTATCAGCAGGCACAATCCGGCGCCGGCATTCAGTTCGGTTGTATCACCATGTTCAATACCGCGACCAACGCCGTAACCATCGACTCTTATCTGGGCGACGGGACCGGCATCGCGGACGTCGAGGGTTTGCACAAGGTCTATACCACCGAGGGCGGTCAGATTTACATTTACAGCACCACCAATATGGCCCAGCTGGACAATTCCAACGTCACCATTGCCGGTACCGCCATTGATTGTGCCTACATGGACGCCGGCACCGACGACGACAACACCATCTATTGAGCGACTTCTTCTCTAGCGCAGGAATCTGGCATGGCGGAACAACCGATCGCCCCGGCATCCGCGGCTGACGTTCTTGCCATCGCCGCCCATCGCGACGACGTGGAGCAAACCTGCGGCGGCACTCTGCTCCGCATGCGCTCCCTTGGCGTCTCGACCGCCATTCTGGACCTGACCCAGGGAGAGGGGGGGACGCGCGGCTCCGCTGACGAACGTGCGGTTGAAGCCGCTGAAGCGGCGCGCATCCTGGGGGTGGATTGGCGCGAAGCCCTCGACATCCCCGATGGCCGCGTCGAAAATACCTGGGAGAATCGCCTTAAGGTTGTCGCCGTCCTGCGCCGCGTCCGTCCTCGCGTCGTCATTCTTCCCTATTGGACCGCCCGCCATCCTGACCATTCCACCGCCTCCACGCTCGGTTATGAGGCCTGTTTTCTTTCCGGCCTGGCGAAGATCGAAACCGGAACTCCCCCGCACCGCCCCTTCAAGATCGTCTACGCCAGCCTCTATGCTGACGTCCGCCCCAGCTTCGTGGTCGACATCACCCCGTTCATCGAGGACCGTCACCGCGCGTTGATGGCCTACCACTCGCAGTACGCCAACCAGTCCGCAGGCAGCGGCCTGTTTGTTCCCGAGGAAGAGATTCGCGAGCGCACCTTCGCTGAGGGCCGCCACTATGGAGCGCTGGCCGGCGTGCGCTATGCCGAGCCCTTCGTACAAAAAGAAATCGGTTTGGTGGACGACCTGACGCTCATCCCCGTGCAGTCCCTCTAGCGCGAACGTCCGCGCTAACCGCTCTTCAGCTAACAGGACTTTAGCTAACCGGACCATAGCCGCGTCCGCGCTTTCGTCATCTGGACTTGCCCAATGCAACCGTGTACAGTGGCCTGCGGTACTGTCATCTTTGTTTCCCGGGAAGGAACCGCAGAGCGTGAATCTGACAACCATCGACTGGCTCATCATGTTGCTGTATTTCGTTTTTGTGCTGGGCATCGGCTTCGCACTCAAACGTTTCATGAAGACCAGCAAGGATTATTTGCAGGCCGGACGCTCCCTGCCCGCCTGGATCTGCGGCCTGGCTTTCATCTCCGCCAACCTCGGGGCCCAGGAAGTCATCGGCATGGGGGCCTCCGGGGCCAAGTACGGCATCGTCATCAGCCAGTTTTACTGGATCGGCGCCATCCCCGCCATGATCTTCGTCGGCGTCTTCATGATGCCCTTCTACTACGGCTCGAAAGCCCGCTCTGTCCCTGAATTTCTTCGCCTGCGCTTCGACGAAAAAACCCGCGCCTGGAACGCCTGCACCTTCGCGTTCATGACCGTCCTCTCCTCCGGTATCTCCATGTATGCCATGGCGCGGCTCATTCAGACGCTGCACGTCTTTGACAGCCTTTTTATCCACCTCGGCTGGCCCCTCCAGTGGATCTTCCACTTATCGATCATCCTCTCCGCCCTCATCGTGCTCTGCTACATCTTTCTCGGCGGTCTCACCAGCGCCATTTACAACGAAGTCCTCCAGTTCTTCCTCATCGTTGCCGGATTCCTGCCACTGGTATGGGTGGGCCTGAAGAACGTCGGCGGATGGAGCGGCCTCAAAACCTCTCTTCCCCAGGCCTATATGCACTCCTGGCAGGGTCTGGGCAGCGCCCACACCAATCCGCTCGGCGTGGATTGGTTTACTCTCGTCGCCGGTCTCGGCTTTGTGCTCTCCTTCGGCTACTGGTGCACGGACTTCCTCGTCATTCAGACCGCCATGGCGGCCAACTCCGAGGAATCCGCTCGTCGCGTGCCTCTCATCGCCGCGGTA
>Ga0182018_10000672_pt1 | contig 42890 bp, 31 predicted proteins | sample 812P2MmetaG_FD_120490 | JGI IMG/M metagenome (GOLD analysis project Ga0182018, IMG submission 120490) | Permafrost microbial communities from Stordalen Mire, Sweden - 812P2M metaG | ecosystem: Environmental > Terrestrial > Soil > Wetlands > Permafrost | place: Sweden: Stordalen | collected... | reverse complement strand
GCTCCAGCCGGCAGCGGATGAAGTTCATCGCCGGCGAGCCGATGAAGCCGGCGACGAAATGGGTCCTCGGATGATGATAAAGGTCCTGCGGCGTGGCGATCTGCTCGATCAAGCCGCCGTTCATGACCACGACGCGGTCGGCGAGCGTCATCGCCTCGACCTGGTCATGGGTGACGTAAACGGTCGTGGTCTTGACCAATTGATGCACGCGCTTGATCTCGGTGCGCATCTGCACGCGCAGCTTGGCGTCGAGGTTCGATAGCGGCTCGTCGAACAGGAATACTTTCGGATTGCGCACGATGGCGCGGCCCATGGCCACGCGCTGGCGCTGGCCGCCGGACAGCGCCTTCGGCTTGCGGTCGAGCAGTTCGGTGATGTCGAGAATGCGCGCGGCGTGGTCGACGCGCTTCTTGATCTCGTCCTTGGAGAATTTGCGCAGCTTCAGCCCGAACGACATGTTCTCGTAGACCGACATGTGCGGGTAGAGCGCGTAATTCTGGAACACCATGGCGATATCGCGGTCCTTCGGCGGCAGGTCGTTGACGATATCGCCGCCGATATAGATGTCGCCGGAGGTGACTTCCTCCAGCCCCGCGATCATGCGCAGCGTCGTCGACTTGCCGCAGCCCGACGGCCCGACCAGCACGACGAATTCGTTGTCCGGAATGTCGAGATTGATGCTACGCACCGCTTCGACGTCGTCGTATCGCTTGACCACATTACGCAACGCGACTTCGGCCATTGCAAATCCCCTCTATCGATCCGTCATCCTGAGGTGCGAGCGAAGCGAGCCTCGAAGGATGCTGCACTGATCGGGCCGTCGCCCTTCGAGGGCCGCTATGCGGCCACCTCGGGGTGACGGAAATTACCCTTTCGTCGCTCCCGCCGTGAGGCCTGCGATGTAATAGTCCATCAGGAACGCGTAGATCACCAGCGGCGGCGCGGCGGCGAGCAGCGCGCCGGCCATCAGCATGCCCCACTTATAGACGTCGCCGCGGATGAGGCTCGTCACCGTGCCCACCGTGAGTACCTGCTGGTCCGCCGAATAGAGGAACGTCATTGGATAGACGAACGCCGCCCAGGACACCGTGAAGGCAAAGATCATCGCCGCGATGATGCCGGGCAGCGCCACCGGGATGAAGATTTTGGTGAGCATCTGCAGGTGCCCGGCGCCGTCGATGAGCGCCGCTTCGTCGAGCTCTTTCGGGATCGACTGGAAATAGCCGATCATGATCCAGGTGCAGAACGGCACGGTGAGCGTCGGATAGACCAGCACCATGCCCCAATAGGAATTGAGCAGCCCGAGCGCCTTGACGATCTGGAACAGCGGGATGAACAGCAGCGTGTCGGGTACGAGGTAGGTCAGGAAGATTCCGGTCGCCAGGATGCTCGAGCCCCAGAATTTCATGCGGCCGAGCGAGAATGCGGCGAACACGCTGACCACCATGGTGATCGCGACCGTGCACACCGTCACGACGATGGTGTTCCTGAAAAAGATCAGGAAATCGGTCTGCGTCAGCAGGATGCGAAACTGATCGAGCGTGACGCCGTCGGCGATGAGCCACGGATTGGTCGCCATCCGCGCCATCTCGGAGTCGCTCTTGAACGCGGTGATGATCATGTAATAGGGCGGGATCAGGAAGAAGATCGCGAACACGACCAGGAACACATAGGACGTGATCAGCGCCCAGCGGCGATTGCGGCTCAGGCTGGAGCGAAGACTAAAGCCCCCTCCTTTTCCTCCACCGCTCGCGGGGGAGGGAAGGGAGGGGGTAGGAGCGGCGAGGGCGGCCGTGCTCATCCGATCTCCCGGCCGCGCTTGCGTACGCCGCGCAGGATGAGGACCGCGGCCACGGCGAGGATCGGGAACATGAACAGCGAGGTCGCGGCGCCGAGCGGCAGGTCGCCGGAGCGGATGCCGAGCATGAAGGAATAGGTCGCGAACACGTGCGTCATGTTACGCGGACCGCCGGCGGTCATGATCTGCACGATGTCGAAATTGGCAAACGTCACGATCAGCGAGAACAGCACGGTGATGGCGATGATATTGCGCATCATCGGCAGCGTGATGTGTACGAATTTCTGCCAGGCATTGGCGCCGTCGATCGAGGCCGCCTCGTAGAGCTGCTCCGGTACCGATTTGAGCGCCGCCAGATACATGATGAGGAAGAACGGCGCGCCGTACCAGACATTGACGAGGATTACCGAAAAGCGCGCCCAATACGGACTGCCCAGCCACTGGACGTCATTGAATCCGAGGCTCTCGAGAATGTAGTTGAAGGCGGAATGGGTGGGATCGAACAGCCACCACCAGCCGAGCGACGACAGCGCGAGCGGGATGACCCACGGCACCAGCAGCATGCCGCGCCATTTGCGCTGGCCCTTGACAGGCAGATTGTTGATTAGATGCGCGGTGATGAGCCCGATCAATGCTTTGAAGAACACGGCGCTGATCGCGAAGATCGCGGTCTGCTCCATCACCATGCGGAACACGTCGCGCGACAGGAGGAAGCTGAAATTCGAAAGCCCGATGAAGCGGGTCTGCGCCTTGTTCAGCATCGACAGATAGATCGAATAGAACGCCGGATAGACGACGAGGCCGACAATGATGACGATCAGCGGCAGGCACATCAGGAAGGCGATGGTCGAGCGCCGGCGCATGAAAAGCTGCAGGCTCCGGCCCCGGCTGGCCGGCGCATGCAGGCCGACGCCCTGCAACCTGCCTTGCATCCCCGGCGACCATGTCTGGACGGTATCGGCCATGTGCCAATCCTATCTATCCGTCATTCCGGGGCGCGCGAAGCGCGAGCCCGGAATCCATAGTCCCCGCCGGGGTTATGGATTCCGGGCCCGCGGGCTTCGCCCGCGTCCCGGAATGACAATTACACGCGCAGCGTGCCTTGGAGCTCGTTCTCGGCCCACTTGATCACGTCGTCGATCTTCTCGTTACCCTGCGTGACCTTGGCGACCATCACAGTGTTGATCGCCTGGTTGTAGATCTGGGCGCCGACTTCGGAGCGCGCCGGCGCGCCGGCGATTGAAGTCTGCTCGTCGCCGCGCGGCGGATAGCCGTAAACGGTGCCGAGCGGCGGTCCGACGGTCTTCCAGGTGGGAAGATCGTACATGCTCTTGAAAGACGGCAGGTCGTAACCGTACGATGCCTCCACCAGCTGCGCGATCGAATCCTTCTGCGAGATGTAGGTCAGAAGGTCCTTCGCCGCCTGCTTGTTTTTCGAGAACGACCACACGCCATAAAATTGCGGCAGCTGCCCGACGAAACGGCCCTTCGGGCCGCGCGGCATCGGATGCGTCCAGCATTGCTCCGCCACTTCCGGATGATCGCGCTTGGCGACCGCCCAGGCGCTCGGCGGATTCATGATGCCCGAGCCCTTGCCGGAGATGAGCCAGCGGTTGTTGCCGGCGTCGTCCCAGGCGTAAACCTCCGGCGGGTTCGCCGCCATCAGCTTCTTCAGGTATTCCAGCGCCTGGCGCGTTTCGTCGGAGTCGATCTTGATGTTGTCCTTGGCGTCGACCATCACCACGCCGTAGGAATTAAACAGCGCGCCGACCCAGTCGACGGCGTCGCTCGATTGCCCCATCGCCAGCCCGACGGGGAAGCCGGCATCGTGGAGCTTCTGCGCGGATGCGAGATAGGTGTCCCAATTCCAATTGTCGACTTTCGCCCGGTCCCATTTCGACGCGTCGGCGGGGAAAATGTCGCGAAGGTCGATGCCGGCATGCTGCTGGTAGAGATCGAGCCGCGAGCAGCACGGCTTGACCTGACTGCCGACCGCGGTCGGCACGCCGCGCCAGGTGCCTTTGATCTTGGCAAGGTATTCGACGACCGGGCTGATCGGGCCGTATTGCTTGATCAGTCCATCGACCACGTCGTCGAGCGGCTCGAGCACCTCCTGGTGGATGCGGATGTTCCAGTCGCGATGGGACATGATGTCGTGGCCGGTGCCGGCTTGGGCTTCGGCGGCCGCGGTCAATTTGTCCTTCTCGCCCTGCGAGGTGATGTAGTCGATCTTGACCTCGCAGTTGTTCTTCGCGCCCCATTCGTTGCAGAGCTTGGTCAGAGTGGCGTTGGCGCCGGGCACCCAATGGTCCCACACGCCGAGCGACAATGAGCCGGCGGCGTAGCTGGTTTTGACATAGGGGGCGGCAAAAGCGGCGGCGGAACCGAGTGCCGCGCTCTTAAGCAGGCTGCGGCGGGAAGGGGTCGAGCGGGCGAGCGTATTTGATTCTGGCATGGTGTCCTCCAAAACGTTCCTCAACGGGGGCGCCATAATTATTCTTGGTTTTGGCTGGCGTGAGGGAAAACATACTCTGAACGTGCAATGCGGGCTAGTACAGCTTTTGTGCAGGGAGAATTGGCCGCGGATCGAAAGTGGGCAAAAGCTACTGCCCACTCCGAATGACCGCCGTCCGGTGTCTGGTTGCGGCCGCAACGGCATCGCTTTAAGCGGTTGAAATGCCTGCGAATGCGCTTGACGCTCCCGTGGGCCATTTGGCCGATTTGGCCGCTGATTGTCCGCGCCTGAGCCACCGGGTAAATCAGGCCGTATCGTGAGCCGCCGAATCGGAAGAGAGCCTGGGCTATGGACATTGCCGTGACCGACACCGTCATACGCCGCGCGGGTGTTCTCAGCACGATGGTCGACGGCTGCGTGGTGCTGCTGGATTCCGACCGCCAGGTCTTTGTCGGGTTCGACGATGCGGAATCTATATCTGGCAAGCGGTCGAAAAACCCACTGCGGTTGCCGACCTGTGCACGACACTGTCGGCGCGCTACACCGCGGAGCGTTCCGTCATTGAAGGTGATGTCGTCAAATTCCTCGATCAGCTGGTGCAGCAGAAGCTTGTCGAGGTCGCCACCTGATACGATAGTGCGCGGCGTGCCGCTCCGATGACAGACAGTTTTCTTTGCGGCTGGCGCGTCCGCTCCGAGCTGCGGCTTCCCGAATTGGCGCCGTGGTCGGGCGACGACCGGCCGCCCGACGTCGTCATCCGCTTCGGCGAGGTGCCCGGCCGGCTGGACGATCTGGTCGAGGACGGACCGTTCCTGCAAATCGATCGCCGCGGCACCTGCCTGCTGCGGCTGGACAATGTCGCCGCTTACCTGGTCACTGGGCCGGGCGAGGTGATTGTTTCGCCAGTGCCAGGCGTAGGCGATGCCGAAATACGCGTGTTTTTACTGAGCTCGGTATTCGGCTATCTTTGCCACCTGCGCGCGCTGTTTCCGCTGCACGCGTCGTGCGTCGCAATCGACGGCAACGCTGCGGCGTTTTGCGGTCCATTGGGAGCGGGCAAGTCGACGACCGCCGCACAGCTGGCTTTGCGGGGACATCGGCTCCTCGCCGACGATGTCTGCGTGATTGACCGGCCTCATTCCCGCGCTCTCGTGCCGCTCATGCCGGCCGAATGCCCCGTGCGCTGAGCTCGTGCGGCTCTCACGGACCGGCATCGCGGATGAAATGCGGATCGAACACACGCGTCGCGTGCTTGGCGAATAGAGGCGATCAGCCATCGGGCCGGATCAAATGCAATCGTGGAACCACACCCCGTCCCACTCGCGGTGCCAAAAGCAGGAATACCAACCGTGGCCCCAGCGGAATGGAAAATAATAAGATGGAGTATAATAATTAGGCCCTGCCGCTGTGCCGACGACTCTGGCGCCGGCTGCGCCGTCACATCTGCGGCTTCCGCTCAAACGGTGATGCCTGTGGCTATATCGGACCCGGCGCGCTGTCGCGGCCTTGGATGTCACAGTCGTTGAAGGAACTGCCTGTTGTTGAGAGGAAGTGGTTGCACTTGGTGGGCCTCCAACTGATGGCGCGCCCACCTCAGATTCCGGAAGGGCGCTTGAGTTTCCCGGCGAGACAGGGGTCGCGCTCGATGGCGACGCGGGCGTCACGGGCGATTGAGGCGCGGGGGCTTCGCTCGACGGAGGCACGGGGGGCTCGGGCGATTGAGGCATAGTGGTGTTTGGAGGCGACGGATTGAAGACCGGTGGCGGTGGTGGGGGAACGGGATTCACAGTCTGCGCTTGTGCATGTTCGATTGCTACGCCGAAGAAGGCCACCCATCCGGCCACGGAAAACATTGCCAGTGTCATCCGCACAAATCTCGTTGCTTGCATCGCGTTTTCCTTCGCGCCCGATGTTCGGCTGTCGCTATTGAATTGACCACATCGGCGCGGCGTTGTCCTTCACAATGACGCGCGCCGTCTGGACGTCGATCGACTAGGGCGACGGGAATCGGCGCAGGCAGGGGACGGGAATCGGCGCAGGCAGGGTATGTCTTTTTCGATCTTTCCATCGGCTTCCCAGGTCGAATTTCTGGGAAGATTGGAGCGGGCGAAAATGCAGCGATTCCCGTAGTTATTGGCGACCCCGGCTGGATTCGAACCAGCGACCTTCAGCTTAGAAGGCTGTTGCTCTATCCCCTGAGCTACGGGGCCGTGCGAAGCTGATCATACAATAGAATCTCCGCCCCAAGGTTTGGTAAAATCCTACGGCAACACCGGCCAATCCTTTCGAGAAGTTAAGTTTGGCCGCGCCCGCTCGGCCACGACCTCGACACGATCTTTGCCTCAAGTTCTAAGGTGGGACAGAATTGGGTGCGTCTTGGGAGGACTTCACCGATGTTCTCGTTTTTTCGCGCCGGCCTTGCGGCAGCGGTCGTAACCGCTTGCCTGGCCGTTGCGTCATTTTCCGCCGCGAATGCCGCGGATAAGCCCTTTACCAACGACGACCTTGCCAATAGCGCAATCGAGCTCGAAGCCCAGATCAAATCCGACGCCGGCACGCCGGCGAAAACCGTCGACCAACTCAAGCACGACGCCGACCAGGCCTTTGCGAAAAACGACTTCCGCGCCGGCATGGCGGTGCTCGGTCAGATCGTTGCGGCGCAGCCGAATGACGCGACCGCGTGGCTGCGCCTGGCGCGCACCATTCAGCAAATCCGTCCCGCCGACGACCGCGAGCGCGACATGCTGCTCGATCGCGCCTCATCGGCCGCCTACATCGCCTACCAGCGTACCAGCGATCGCAACCAGGAGGCCGACAGCCTTGCCTTTCTCGGCACGCTGTTAAGCCAGCGCCAGATTTGGCGCCCGGCGCTCGATGCGCTGCGGCTCTCGCTCGAAGCGCGCGAGGTTGCCGACGTGCGCGGCCAATACGAGCGGCTGCGCGCCCAGTACGGCTTCCGCGTGCTCGATTATACCGTTGACGCCGACACCGCGTCGCCGCGGGCCTGCTTCCAGTTTTCCGAGGATATCCCGCCGCGCACCGACTTCTCGCCCTTCGTCGTGCTCGCCGGCACCGACAAGCCGGCACTCTCTGTCGCCGAGAAGCAGCTCTGCGTCGAGGGTTTGACGCACGGCCAGGATTACACCGTGACGTTGCGCGCCGGCCTGCCCTCGGTGGTGCATGAGACGCTGTCGAAGTCGTCGGATTTCGCGATCTATGTGCGCGACCGCAAACCCGCGGTGCGGTTCTCGACCGCGGCTTATGTGCTGCCGCGCACGGGTCAGCAGGGTATCCCGGTCATCAGCGTCAATACGCATTCCGTCGCCGTCGAAATCTACCGCATCAACGATCGCAATCTCATCGACACGATCAACGGCGTCGGTTACGCCAACGGCGATTTCCAGACGAGCCTCGACCGCGACGAGGTCGACCGGCTGAAAAACTCGCGCGGCACGCCGGTGTGGCAGGGCGATCTCGCCGTCGAGGCCGGCGCGCTCAATGCCGAGGTCACCACCGCGTTCCCGGTCGACCAGGCGGTCGGCACGCTGCAGCCCGGCGTCTATGTCATGGTGGCGCAAGCGCAGGAGCTGAAGAACCTCGACAATAATTACGACTCGCTTGCGACCCAGTGGTTCATCGTTTCAGATCTCGGCTTGACCTCGTTCTCCGGCAACGATGGCATTCATGTCTTCGTCAATTCGCTGGCGACGACCGACGCCAAGAGCGGCATCGAGCTCAAGCTGATCTCGCGCAGCAATGAAGTTTTGGCGACGCGGAAAACCGATGCCGGCGGCCACGCGCTGTTCGAACCGGGTCTGGCGAACGGGGAGGGTGGCTCGGAGCCCGCGCTGGTGGCCGCGGCCGATGCGCAGGGCGATCACGCCTTCCTCAATTTGCGCTCGTCCGCTTTCGATCTGACCGACCGCGGCGTCTCGGGCCGACCGGCGCCGAACGGGCTCGATGCTTTCGTCTATGCCGAGCGGGGCGTCTATCGTTCCGGCGAAACGGCTTATCTCACCGCGCTGTTGCGCGACGCGCAGGGCGCGGCCGCGCTCAATATGCCGCTGACGCTCGTGGTCGAACGGCCCGACGGCGTCGAGTTCAAGCGCGCGCTCATTTCGGACCAAGGTTTGGGCGGCTATACGCTGGCTTTGCCGATCAATGCCGCGGCGCCGACCGGCACCTGGCACGTGCATGCTTTTACCGATCCGAAACGTGCGCCGGTTGGCGAGACCACCTTTCTGGTGGAGGATTATGTCCCCGATCGGATCGAATTCGATCTGACTTCGCCATCCACCCAGATTTCTCAGAATGCGCCGGCGGAGCTTAATGTCGCCGGCCGCTTCCTCTACGGCGCGCCGGCGGGCGACCTCGATCTCGATGGCGATCTGACGATCGCAACTGCGAAAGAGCGGTCTGGCTTTTCCGGCTACCAGTTCGGGCTCGCCGACGATGAAATGGATCCCACCCGGCAGTCGCTCGATGATTTGCCGTCGACCGACGATGCCGGCAACGCCAAGTTCAAGGTCAGTCTCGACAAGCCGCCGTCGAGCACGCATCCGCTCGAAGCTCAGATCGCCATACGCATGTCCGAACCGGGCGGCCGCGCCGTGGAGCGCAAGATCACTTTGCCGGTGACGCCGAGCGGCAACATGATCGGCGTCAAGCCCTTGTTCTCCGGCCGCTCGCTCGCCGACGGTGCCAGCGCCAATTTCGACGTCATCGTCGCCGCGCCCGATGGCAAGACGGCGGCGCAGAGCGGGCTGCACTACCAGCTTTTGCGCATCGACACGCATTACCAATATTATAAGCGCGACGGGAACTGGAATTTCGAGCCGGTCAAGACGACGACGCGCGTCGCCGACGGCAGCGTCAACACCGCGCCCGACAAAGCTGGGCGTATTTCGCTGCCGGTGAAGTTCGGCCGTTATCGGCTCGATGTGTCGACGTCCGATCCAAACGGTCCGGAAACCTCGGTCGACTTCGATGCCGGCTGGTATGTCGACGCCAATGCCGACACGCCCGACATGCTGGAAGTCGCCCTCGACAAGCCGGAATACCGCGCCGGCGATACGATGACGGTCGCGGTCACGGCGCACAGCGCCGGCCGCGTCACGCTCAATGTCGTCGGCGACAAGCTCCTCGCCACTCGAACCGCGGACGTGAAAGAAGGCGTCGCGCAGGTGACAGTGCCGGTCGGCCGCGACTGGGGTTCCGGCGCCTATCTCGTTGCGACGTTACGCCGTCCGCTGGATGCGCCGGCGCAACGCATGCCGGGCCGCGCTATCGGCGTGCAATGGTTCGCCATCGATCGCGCGGCGAAGACGCTCACGGTCGATCTGACTGCACCGGCGCTGCTGCGGCCGAATTCGAGCCTGCACATTCCGGTCAAGGTCACAGGGCTCGCAGCCGGCGAAGACGCTAAGATCGTAGTTGCCGCCGTCGATGTCGGCATCCTTAACCTCACGAATTACAAGCCGCCGTCGCCCGGCGATTATTATCTCGGCCAGCGCGCGCTCTCCGCCGATATCCGCGATCTCTATGGCGAGCTGATCGACGGCATACAGGGCACGCGCGGTCAAATCCGCAGCGGCGGCGACGAGGGCGCGCAATTGCAGGGCAGTCCGCCGACCGGGCCGCCGGTCGCGCTCTATTCCGGCGTCGTCAGTGTCGGCAAGGACGGCAGCGCCGAGGTCGCCTTCGATGTGCCGGCCTTTGCCGGAACGGTGCGCGTCATGGCAGTGGCGTGGAGCAAGGATAAGATCGGTCAAGCCACAACCGACGTCACCGTGCGCGACCCGGTCGTACTCACCGCGACGCTACCGCGTTTCCTGCTGCCCGGCGATCGCTCCACCGTGCATCTCGATCTCGCCAATGTCGAAGGCCAACCCGGCGACTACACGATCGCGCTGTCGACCGCGGAAGCGATCATCGCCGGCGCCGGCGCCACGCAGACGCTCACTTTACGCGCCGGCGCGCGTGGCGCGATCGATGTGTCGATCACGGCCAATGCCGCGGGCAGCGGCACCGTCAAAGTCAGCGTCACCGGACCGCCGGGCTTTGCGCTCGAGCGCAGCTACGAGCTCGCGGTGCGGCCGCCGGCCCAGATCCTGGCGCGCCGCACGGTAAAGCCGATCGCCAAGGGTGACAGCCTGACGCTGTCGAGCGACATGTTCGCCGACCTCGTTCCCGGCACCGGCGCCGTTTCGATCTCGGTCGGCGCCTCGACCGCGCTCGACGCGGCGGGTCTGTTGGCCGCGCTCGATCGCTACCCGTATCGTTGCTCGGAGCAGATCACGAGCCGGGCCTTGCCGCTGCTTTATGTCAGCGATCTCGCCAATGAAGCCCATGTTGCGCTCGATGCCACCACCGATCAGCGCATCCGCGACACCGTCGACGCGTTGCTAACGCGGCAAGGCGAAAACGGCTCGTTCGGCCTGTGGGCCGCCGGCGGCGATGACGTTTGGCTCGACTCTTACGTCACCGATTTCCTCACCCGCGCCCGCGAGCGCAAATTCGCGGTGCCCGACGCCGCGTTCAAGCTCGCGCTCGACCGCTTGCGCAACGCCGCCGCCGATCTCACCGATCCCGGCAAGGACGACGGCAACGATCTCGCTTATGCGCTCTATGTGCTGGCGCGCAACGGCGCGGCGCCGATCGGCGACTTGCGTTATCTCGCCGACGCCAAGCTCGATATGCTCAAAACGCCGATCGCCAAGGCGCAGGTCGCCGCTGCGCTCGCCATGGTGGGCGACCACGCGCGTGCCGAGCGCGTTTTTTCGGCGGCGCTTGGGGCAATCGGCACGCAACCGCAGCCCGACCTCGGTGGCCGCGAGGATTATGGCTCGACGCTCCGCGACGCGGCGGCGGTGGTCACGCTGGCGGCCGAAGGTGGCGCCAGCGGCGCCACCGTGCAAACGGCGGTGCAACGGGTCGAGGCCGCGCGCGCGACGTTGCGTCCAACCTCGACGCAGGAGGACGCCTGGCTCCTCCTGGCGGCGAGCGCGATGGCCAAGGACGCAGGCAAGGTGTCGCTCGACGTCAATGGCAAAGCCATTACCCAGCCGCTCTACCGCACGATCCAGGCCGGCGATCTGAAAGAGCCGCTGCGCGTCACCAACAACGGCGACGATGTCAAGGCGGTGGTGACGGTCACCGGCGCGCCGGTCACGCCGGAGCCGGCGGCCGAAAACGGCTTCAAGATCGAGCGGCAGAATTTCACGCTCGACGGCGACCCGATCGACACCGCGCAGGTCAAGCAAAACACGCGCATCGTCGTGGTGTTGAAGATCACCGAGGCCCAGCCGCAATTCGGCCGCGTGATTCTCGCCGACTATCTGCCGGCCGGATTCGAGATCGACAATCCGCATCTCGTTTCGTCCGGCGATACCGGCACGCTGCCGTGGTTCACCGATGCGGCGGACCCGGTGAGCACCGAGTTCCGCGACGACCGCTTCACCGCCGCCTTCGAGCGCAAGAGCGACGATCCCGCCGTGTTCAGCGTCGCCTATGTGGTGCGCGCGGTCGCGCCCGGCAAATATGTCCGGCCGCAAGCCAGCGTCGAGGATATGTACCGGCCGGACCGCTTCGGCCGCACGGATAGCGCGACCGTCGAGGTCACGGCGGGAAAATGAGCAGAACACGCATCGCCGTTATTGCCGGATCGCTCGCCTGCATTTCGATGCTGGCGGTCACACTGTGGCGGATCGAGTCGCTCGGCCCGGCGCCAATCGGCAAAGATTTAGAATTTTCGACGCGTGTACTCGATCGCAACGGCCGGCTATTGCGCGCTTATGCGACGAGTGACGGCCGCTGGCGCTTGCCGGCGACGACAGCCGATGTCGACCCGCGCTTCTTCGATGTGCTGTTCGCTTATGAGGATAAGCGCTTCCGTTCGCATCACGGCGTCGACCTATTCGCTGTCGGACGGGCCGCGTTCCAGCTCGCGAGCAGCGGCCACATCCGCTCCGGCGCCTCGACGTTGACCATGCAAGTGGCGCGTTTGCTCGAGGGGCGTCACGGGCGCGATCTGCCCGGAAAACTTCGCCAGATGGTGCGCGCGGTGGAGATCGAGCGCGTTCTGACTAAGGACCAGGTGCTATCGCTCTACCTCGAGCTCGCGCCCTATGGCGGTAATATCGAGGGCATCCGCGCCGCTTCGCTGGCTTATTTCGGCAAGGAGCCGCGGCACCTTTCGCTCGCTGAAGCAGCCCTTCTCGTCGCGTTGCCGCAATCACCCGAGTGGCGCCGACCCGATCGTTCCCCCGAAGCCGCGCGCGCGGCGCGAAACCGCGTGCTCGACCGGTTTGCTGAAACGGGCGCGGTGCCGGCCGACGAGATCGCGCTTGCCAAGGCTGCGCCAGTACCGACCGCGCGCCGTTCCATGCCGATGCTGGCGCCGCATGCGGCCGATGAGGCGGTCGCGGCAACACCGGCCGATCACGAGCTTCGGCTCACCATCGACGCCGACTTGCAGAAGAATCTGCAAGACCTCGCGCACGAGCGAACGCGCACGCTCGCCGCAACGCTCGGGCCCACTATCTCGCTCGCCATTCTCGTTGCCGACAATGCGACCGGCGAAGTGCTGGCGCATGTCGGCTCGCCCGCTTATTTCGACACGCACCGTGCCGGCGAAGTGGATATGACGCAGGCGCTACGTTCGCCCGGCTCGACGCTCAAGCCCTTCATCTATGGCCTCGGCTTCGAGGACGGCTTCATTCAACCCGAAACGCTGATCGAGGATCGGCCCGTGAGCTATGGCGGCTATACGCCGAAGGATTTCGATTTTGGCTTCAAGGGTACGGTTTCGGTCCGCGAGGCGCTGCAATTTTCGCTCAACGTGCCGGCCGTCGCCGTGCTCGATCGGGTCGGGCCGAGTCGCCTTGCCGCGCGGCTCACCCAAGCCGGCGCCGTGCTGGCGCTGCCGGAAGGCGCCGCCCCGGGGCTTGCCATCGGCTTGGGCGGGGTCGGCATAAAGCTTTCCGATCTGGTGATGCTGTATTCCGGCGTTGCGCGGCTTGGCTCGGCGTTGCCATTGAACGAGCGCTCGGAAACGTCGCCATCGCAAGCGCGACGGCTAATGGACCCCGTCGCGGCTTGGTATGTGAGCAATGTGCTGTTGGGCTCGCCGCCGCCAGAAAACGGCGTTGCCGGACGCATCGCGTTCAAGACCGGCACCAGTTACGGCTATCGCGATGCGTGGTCGGTCGGCTTCGATGGCAAGCACACGATCGGCGTCTGGGTCGGCCGGCCGGACGGTGCGCCGGTGCCGGGCCTGATCGGCCGCGAGGCGGCGGCACCGATCCTGTTCGATGCTTTCGCCCGCATCGGTGGACCGGCGGCGCAATTACCACGCCCGCCCGCCGGCGTGCTCGTCACATCGAATGCCAAATTGCCGCCGCCGCTGCGGCAGTTTCAGCCGGGCCGGCTCGCGGGCGCGACCGCGCATCCGCCGCTGCACATCATCTTCCCGCCCGATGGCGCCCGGCTCGATCTGTCCACCGCCGATGGCAAGCCTCAGCCGGTCGCGCTCAAAGTCGCAGGCGCCGTCGCGCCGCTGACTGTTCTCGTCAACGGCGTGCCGGTCACGAATGAGGGGAGGGGGAGCCTGTTCTTCAATCCCGACGGTCCCGGCTTTTCACGCGTGACTGTCATGGATGCCTCGGGAGCCGCTGACAGCGTCGTCGTGCGGGTTGACGACGGAGCAACTGTGCCGGTGCGGGCGATAAGTGCCGCAACCGAGACACAGCATTAGGCTGATCCCAGCGTGTTGCGCGGCGCTTTCCCGGTGGCGGGGTTTTCTCTATTGTCGGCGGCCATTTAGAGCATTTTGAAGCGCATATGAGCACGACCAGCAGCCGGGTGCCGCGGACCTACTGGCCTGCCAAGGGCTTTTCCGCACTTTTCGACTACGCCGCGGGCTCGAGCCGCCGCGCGGCCATCGTGCTGGTATTTGTTTCGCTGATCGCCTTCCTGCCCGGCTTCTTTCAGATTCCGCCGGTCGACCGCGACGAGGCCTATTTCGCGCAAGCGACCAAGCAGATGATCGAGACCGGCGATTACGTCGACATCCGCTATCAGGACGACGTGCGCTACCGCAAGCCGGTCGGCATCTATTGGCTGCAGGCGGCCGTGGTGAACACCGCGAGCGCGCTCGGATTGCCCGACGCGACCACTACCATCTGGCTTTATCGCGTGCCGTCGCTGATCGGGGCCATCGGCGCCGTGCTGGCAACCTACTGGTGCGCGCTCGCCTTTGTCAGCCGGCGCGGCGCGGTGCTGGCCGCACTGATGATGATGGCTTCGGCTATTCTTGGCGTCGAAGCCAGGCTCGCCAAGACCGATGCCGTGCTGCTCTTCACCGTGGTCCTAGCCATGAGCGTTTTGGCGCGCGTCTATATGGCGCCGCGCCGGAACAGCCCGCTGCCGGGACTGGGCTTGCTCGCGGTGTTTTGGACGGCGCTCGCCGTCAGCATTTTAATCAAAGGCCCGCTTATCCTGATGGTGGTCGGGCTCGCCGGCGCCACCTTGTGCGTACTCGACCGCTCCGCACGCTGGCTGTTGGCGTTACGCCCGTTACCCGGATTTGCGTGGCTCCTTCTTCTGGTGCTGCCGTGGTTCATCGCGATCTATATGCGCGTCGGCGACCAATTTCTGGTCGGATCCGTCGGCGGGGATATGCTCGCCAAGATCGCGAACTCACAAGAGGCGCATGGCGCGCCGCCTGGACTCTACTTTCTTCTGTTCTTCGCGACCTTCTTCCCCGCCTCGATGCTGGCCGGATTGGCGGCGCCGGCGGTTTGGGCGGTGCGGCGCGAACCGGCAGCGCGCTTTTTATTGGCATGGCTCGTTCCGTCGTGGATCGTGTTCGAATTGGTCGTGACCAAGCTGCCGCATTACGTGCTGCCGCTCTACCCCGCGATTGCCATTCTCATCGCCGGCACGGTCGAGACAAAAGTCCTGTCGCGGCGCCCGTGGCTGGTGCGCGGCGTCATGTGGTGGTTTCTGTTCCCGGTCATCTTCAGCATTGTCGCGGTGATCGGGGCGGTCGTGCTCGATCGCGATCTTGCGCTATTGGCGTGGCCGTTTTTTGCCGGCGCGATCGTTTGCGGCCTGTTTGCGTGGCAATTATACGATGATGACGGCGCCGAACGCGCCTTCATGCGCGCCACGGCCGCGCAGGTGTTGATGGCGATTGGCCTTTATGCCGTGATCTTACCGTCGCTTACGCCGGCGTTTCCCAGTGTGACGCTGGCCGAAGTGCTACGCGATTCCGGTTGCGAACATCCGGTTGCCGCCAGCGTCGGCTACGAAGAGCCGAGCTTGGTGTTTCTAGCCGGCACCACGACTCGCTTCACCGACGCGACCGGCGCGGCCGATTTTCTGCGCGAAGGCAGCTGCCACTTTGCCTTTGTCGATGCTCGGCAGGAGCGCGATTTCGCATTGCGCGCCGAGGCGATCGGTTTGCGTTACGGCCGCGGACCGCGCGTCGAGGGCTATAACATCTCAAACGGCAAGCCGATCACCATTGCGGTCTTCCAATCGGCAGCCGTGCCGTGAATGTGCCCGATGCACCGTCGCAACAGTCGAACGCGATGAAACGAGCACGGCCGGCCGCCGGCGCAGCGCAGCTCGTATCGGCGCTGGCGCAAAACGCGCAGCGAAACCTTGCGCAATGGGTTCTAGTCATCGCGCCGCGGCGAGCGACCCAGTTTCGGCCAACGATGCCCGCCGTCGCCGCGACTGTCGTTACGCTCATCGTTGTCATTGCATCGATGTTTCTTTTTGATACCGCAGCGAGCGATTGGGCGCGCGCCTTGCCGCAATGGTTCAGGAATCTATTCGAGATAATCACCGATTTCGGCCTGTCCGGCTGGTTCCTGGTTCCGTTCGGATTCATTCTCTTGTGTCTCGCGGCGCTGATCTCGGCGAGCCTGCCGCATCTCACGCGAGGCGTGCTGACGGCGCTCGCCGCGCGGTTCGGGTTTTTGTTTCTGGCGATCGGCGTGCCGGGCCTCTTCGTCACCATCGTCAAGCGCCTGATCGGCCGCGCCCGGCCCTATGTCGGCGCTCATGACGACCCGTTCGCCTATATGCCGTTCATCTGGCGCTCGGATTACGCCAGCATGCCGTCGGGCCATGCCACGACATCGGTGGCCGCGGCGATTGCGATCGGCGCGATCTGGCCGCGCACGCGCTGGGCGATGTGGCTCTATGCGCTTGTCATCATGTTCAGCCGCGTCGTCGTGCTGGCCCATCACCCAAGCGATGTCATCGCCGGCGTGATTGTGGGCGCCGCCGGCGCATTCCTGGTGCGCCGCTGGTTTGCGGCGCGGCGTCTGGTTTTTTTTGGCAGCGATCTGCGGGCCACTCCTGGACCGTCGCTCCGGCGGATCAAGGTGGCTTTTCGCGAGGCGATTGCCGGCCTGTAATCTATATCTTTGAAAACACATGCATTTCCGCCCAATTGAACCCGAGCGGGATGCCCTTTAGAAGCTTGCCCCATGGCTCAAGACAACATGGCGCAAGACAACGGGCGCGATCCTGCTCCCGCAATATCGGTAATCGTGCCGGTACGAAACGAAACCGGCAATATCGCGCCGCTCGTCGCGGAGATTGCGGCTTCGTTGCAAACCCGCGCCTTCGAGATCGTCTACGTCAATGACGGCTCCAGCGACGCGACTGAGCAGGAATTGTGCGGCTTGATGGCGCAGCATCCGTGGCTTCGCCAAATCCGGCATGAAAAATCCTGCGGCCAGTCGGCGGCCATTCGCACCGGCGTTGCGATGGCGCGCGCACCCATTGCGGTGACGATCGACGGTGACGGTCAGAACGATCCGGCATTCATTCCGGCGCTCGTCGCCGCCCTTGAAGCCGGCGCACCGCGGATCGGTCTGATCGCCGGCCAGCGCACTGGCCGCAAGGCGACGGGCTTTAAGAAACTGCAATCGCGCATCGCCAACAGCGTTCGCCGCGGCGTGCTCAGAGACGGCACGCGCGATACCGGCTGCGGCTTAAAAGCCTTCCGCCGCGATGTGTTCCTGTCGCTGCCTTACTTCGACGGGCTGCATCGGTTTCTGCCGGCGCTGGTGCGCCGCGAAGGTTTCGACATCGGCTATGTCGACGTCGTCGACCGGCCGCGCCGTCATGGCGTGTCCAATTACGGCTTTTGGGACCGGTTGTGGATCGGCATTCTCGATCTCGCCGGCGTGTGGTGGCTCATCCGCCGCAGAAAACGCGTTCCGCAAGCGCAGGAGGTGACCCTTGCTCGTTGATATGTCGCACGCGGTCGGCGCCTATCTGGTGGACGTGTTTTTCACCCGGCTCGATTGGTGGGTGATCCTCGGCATTGTGGCGCAGCTGTTGTTCACGATGCGTTTTGTGGTGCAGTGGATCGCCTCCGAGCGCGCCGGCCACAGCGTCATTCCGCTGGCGTTCTGGATTTTTTCGATTTTCGGCGGCTTGCTTCTTCTGGTCTATGCGCTCTACCGCAAGGATGCGGTGTTTATCGCCGGCCAAGCCTTCGGCGTCTTCGTCTATGCACGTAATCTCTATTTCGTCGTGCGCGATCGTAAGGCTGCGGTTTCGGCGGCGTAGCTTATAGCAGCTTGTAGCAACCATTAAGTCGGCTATGACCACGCGTCGATCCGCTGGACTCAGACTCTGCAGCTCAGACTCCGCAGCTCAGACTCGCTGAGAGGCCCCCTCATCCTCGTCGCTTCGCTCCATAGCCGATGCTTTGCATCGGCGTTTTATTTAAGAACGGCGTCCAAAGGACGCCTATGTTCTCCCCGCACGCGGGGAGAAGTGAAAAAGCGAACCCGTTCTCGCGGCGCGCCTCCGCACCCGAGTCATGCCACGCCAACGCAAGAAAGCCCTTCCAACTTCCTCCCCGCGCATGATCCCGAAAAGTGCACTTGCGATTTTCGGATAAGATCATGCGCAAAATGAAGGGAGGCGGAGCGCCGATAGACGCTTACGCCTGAGTCCGCATCGCCACAGACAAGTTCACGCCGTCGGCGCAAATCATCTGCCGTGCGGCGCGCGCCCGTCCTCTAATCCTTCCCCAACGGCGGAGAAGGCACAGCGAGGGGGACACGCTCGCCTTTCGGCGCTCCACCGCGGCACTTCGCCGAGGTTTTACCCTCGGCTCGGGCCGCGCTTCCTGGAACCACTGGATGCAAACGGGAGGACCCTCTCCGGCACCAGTGCAGCGAGCACCTCGCAGACCGGCCGATGCCCAAAGCCGCCCGCGCAGTGTATCGCCGCGCCCGCGGGAACCGCCCCCGCTCCGCCTTTAGGAGTACCCTCGCGAGGCGTCCTTCCTCGAGCGGGATTTTGGTGATGTAACTGGAATGGAGACACATGTCAAGACCTTCGTCACAAATAAAGTGACAGTCTATAGGGCGGATTAGCCGGTCTTGCTTCGCCCACCGAAGCGGGTTCGCGAAGGCGGGGAGGCGTAATCGCCGCTCACGTACTATTGCGCCCTACCGGCTACGCCGGGGTCTTTAAAGTGTGAGGCCTCTTCATCGGCCTGTTGCCGATAGAATTCCATCTAGCGTCGGAACTCTTCTTATTTCATTTCAAGAGTGCCGGGATGTGACTTTCGGCTTCTTCGAAGGAGCGAAAGATCATTGCCCAAGCGATCAATTCGACCTGTTCCTTGGTGAACGAAAGCGTCTGTAAAACAGTGTCATCCAAGATGCGAGTTACGTAAACATGAGCTGGCCATTCTGTGACTGGATAAAGAGTATAGCCTCGGTGTCGGGTGGAGAGGATCAGCCGAGAGATATCGCGATCTCCGAGCCCAAAGGGCTGGCCAATAAGCATCGGCTCGACCTCAACGAGCATATAATTGTCTCGTGCCGGATCACGTAACCGTGCCGACGTCCAACATGCTCGCGGCTGGCGAAGCGGCCGATAATCGCCGGCCGAACTAAGGAAGAAGTCAGGGGACGCCATCTTATTAGGCCTCTCCAATTGCAGTCCCGCATGCCGCCAGGCTCATGCAATATTCGCCTAACACAAGCCGAAGGAAAAGCGCGTTCCGCTGCTTGGCTGGTTTTACGCCCGTGCTGCCGCCGCAAGCGCCGCAAACCCGCGTTCGAGATCGGCGATGAGATCCTCGACTGCTTCAAGCCCGATGTGAAAGCGCACCGTCGGTCCGCCGGGGGCCCAGCGCGTCGCACTGCGGATCGGTGCGCAGTCGAAGGGAATGGCAAGGCTCTCGTAGCCGCCCCACGACGCGCCGATGCCGAACAGTTCGAGCGTGTCGAGGAAGGCGTAATACGCTTTCTGCGGCACCGGCTTGAGCACCATGCTGAACAGACCCGACGCGCCGCTGAAATCGCGCTTCCAGATGGCGTGTCCGGGATGGCTCGGCAGGGCAGGGTGCAGCAGGCGCAACACTTCCGGCCGCGCTTCGAGCCAGCGCGCGATGGCGACGCCGGACTCATAATGCCGGTCGAGCCGCACCGCGAGCGTGCGCAAGCCGCGCAAGCCCAGATAGGTGTCGTCGGGGGCTTCATGAAGGCCGGCCAAGCGCACGGTATTTTTGAGCGCAGCCACCGTCGACGCATTAGCCGAGATGGTGCCGAGCATCACGTCGGAATGTCCGCCGATATATTTGGTGCCGGCCTGGATCACGAGATCGACGCCGTGATCGAGCGGCCGGAAATAGAGCGGCGTCGCCCATGTATTGTCCATCAGCACCACCGCGCCCTTGGCATGCGCGGCTTTGGCGATGGCCGCCGTGTCCTGCATTTCAAAGCTGAGCGAGCCCGGAGATTCGAGATAGACGGCACGCGTGTTCGGCCGCAGCAACTCGCCGATCGCGCTGCCGATGAGCGGATCGTAATAGGTTGTGGTGACGCCGAGCCGCGTCAGAATCTGGTCACAGAATGTACGCGTCGGACCATAGGCGCTGTCCGTGATGAGCACATGATCGCCGGCATGCACGACCGACAGCAAGGCGGCCGAAATCGCCGCAAGCCCGGACGGCACAAGCGAGACGCCCGCGCATTTCGGCCCTTCGAGCTCCTGCAGCGCGAGTTCAAGCGCCTCGGTGGTCGGCGTGCCGCGGCGGCCGTATTGGTAACGCGCGCGATGGGCGAGAAAGTCCTCGGCGTTCGGATAGAGGACGGTGGAGGCATGATAGACCGGCGGATTGACGAATCCGTGATAGGAGGCGGGATCGCGTCCAGCCGTGACAACCTTGGTGTGCGAGCGCCGGGATGGGGGGCGGTTATCGTTGCTCGTGTCGTTCATCTAAGTTTCTTGCTCGTCTATCGGGCGCCCTGCAATCCGGCCGGTTACGCGGGTGCCCCGCCGCCATTACCTCGGCATTGCCGGCTCTCGTCAACCCCTTGACCTTAAAGCGCGATCGTTCTCAGATGCCGGTAGATGGAAATGTCGCTTCGTGCGCTCCCGATTGCCGGGCTTTAGCGCACGCCTCATGCTTGAAAGGGCCGATCATGAAACGCGTCGCCACGGCACTCGCACTTGCAATGGTGCTTGCATTCGGCACGCCAGCGGCATTTTCGCAAACCCTCAAAGCGGTGCAGGACCGTGGCCAGCTTATCTGCGGCTCCAATGGCACGCTGGCCGGCTTCGGCATGCCCGATCCGCAAGGCAATTGGGTCGGTTTCGACGTCGATTTCTGCCGCGCCATTGCGGCGGCGATCTTCAACGATCCGACCAAGGTAAAATTCGTGCCGTTGACGGCGGCCGATCGCTTCACGGCGCTGCAATCCGGCGAAATCGACGTGCTGTCGCGCAACACCACCTGGACGTTGTCGCGCGATACCTCGCTCGGCATCGACTTTGCGGCGGTCAATTACTATGACGGCCAAGGCTTCATGGTGCGTAAATCGCTGAAAGTGAACTCGGCGCTTGAGCTCAACGATGCCTCCGTCTGCGTTCAGCAAGGCACCACGACGGAGCTCAATCTCGCCGACTATTTCCGCGCCAACAATATGTCGCTCAAGACCGTGACGTTTGCGACCGCGGATGAGGCGGTCAAGGCCTACGACACCAGCCGCTGCGATTCCTATACCACCGATTCGTCGGGCCTTTACGGCGAACGGCTGCGGCTGACCGATCCCAGCGAGCACATCGTGCTGCCGGAAATCATCTCCAAGGAGCCGCTCAGCCCGGCGGTCCGCCAAGGTGACGATGCCTGGGAAGATATCGTGCGCTGGACGCACTATGCGATGGTCAATGCCGAAGAGCTCGGGGTGACGCAAAAGAACGTCGACGATATGCTCAAATCCAGCGCGCCGGATATCCGGCGCCTGCTCGGCGTCGAGGGACAGTTCGGCTCGGCGATGGGCCTGACCGATGATTGGGCCTATCGCATCATCAAGGCCGTCGGCAATTACGGCGAAAGCTTTGAGCGCAATGTCGGCCAAGGCTCGCCGTTGAAGATTGCGCGCGGGCTCAACGCGCTGTGGACCAAGGGCGGCTTGCAATACGGTATACCGGTGCGTTGAGCGCGGCCGTGCTCGCCGGCCGTCGTCGCCGCGGGCTTGCCGATGCCTAAGATCGTTTCGTATTCGTCACGCAACTCGCGCCGCGCGGGGTACATCGCGCTGCAAGCGGGCCTCGTCGTCATTGTCGGCGGGCTTGCTTATGCCGCTGTCGTCAATGCGGCGCAGAACCTGGCGCAAGCGCACATCGCATCGGGCTTCGGCTTTTGGAACAATACCGCCGGCTTCGATATCAGCCAGACGCTGATCGCTTATTCATCCAGCACATCGACGTTCGGCCGCGCCTTCTGGGTCGGCCTTCTTAATACGCTTCTTGTCGCCGGCATCGGTATCGTGCTCGCGACGGTGCTCGGTTTTGTCATCGGCATCGCGCGGCTGTCGCGCAATTGGCTGGTGGCACGTTTGGCCGGCAGCTATGTCGAATTGATCCGCAACGTGCCACTCTTGTTGCAGCTTTTGTTCTGGTACAATGCCGTGCTCAAATCGCTGCCCGAATTGCGCGGCAGCGTGGCGCTTCCCGGCGGCGGTTTTCTCAATAATCGCGGGCTGTTTCTGCCGCGGCCGGAGTTCGGCGCAGGGTTTGGCTATGTCGTCATCGCGCTATTGTTCGGGCTCGCGGCCACAATCGCCTTGCGCCTGTGGGCGCGCCGCCGTCAGGACCGCACCAGTGAACCGGTGCGTATGCTTTGGTTTGGATTTGGCCTGATCGTCATTTTGCCGCTCGCTGTGTTTGCGCTCACCGGCGCGCCGCTTCGTTTCAGCTTTCCCGACATGGGCCGTTTCAATGTCATGGGCGGCGTCGAAATCCTGCCGGAATTTGCCGCCCTTGTCGTCGCCTTGACCGTTTACACCGCAGCCTTCATCGCCGAAGTCGTGCGTGCCGGCGTACTGGCGGTGGCGCATGGCCAGACCGAAGCGGCACAGGCGCTCGGCCTGCGGTCGCATACGACGCTTCGGCTGGTGGTGGTGCCGCAAGCGATGCGCGTGATCGTGCCGCCGCTGACCAGCCAATATCTCAACCTGATCAAGAACTCGTCGCTGGCTGTCGCTATCGGCTATCCGGATCTGGTGCAGGTGTTCGCCGGCAGCGTGCTCAATATAACCGGGCAGGCCGTCGAAGTGATTGCCGTCACCATGGCGGTCTATCTCACTATCAGTCTCGTCATCTCGCTGTTCATGAATCTTTATGGGTATGCGCTCAACGTCGCGGGGCGCTGAGGGATGACGGCGACCGCCAATACCGCTTACCTCCGCACCACACCGGCGGAACGGCTGCCGCCGCCGGCCGCCCATGGCGGCCTTGTTGGCTGGCTGCGCGCAAATCTGTTTTCATCGCTCGGCAATACTGTGCTCACGCTAATCTGCGTGGGGTTCATCGCCTGGGCGGTGCCGCAATTGCTCCGGTTCTTCGTGTTCGATGCGGTGTGGTCGGGAGCGGATCGTGACGCTTGCCTGGCTTCCCCGGCAAATCCGGAGCCGGGCGCCTGCTGGGCTTTCGTGCGCGTCTGGTTTTCCTATTTCGTCTATGGGTTCTACCCGTACGGCTTGCGCTGGCGGGTCGATCTGTTTTTTGTGGCGCTGGCGTTCGGCATCGCGTGGCTGGCTTGGCTTTCGGCGCCGCGCCGCGACATCGGAGCGGTCTATTTCTTTATTGTGCTGCCGATCTTGTCCTATGTCCTTTTGAGCGGCGTGCCGCTCATCGGTCTTGCCAGTGTTCCGACGTCGCTGTGGGGCGGCATTCTCGTCACCATCGTCGTGGCGACGGTGGGAATCGTGGTGTCCTTGCCGCTCGGCATATTCCTGGCGCTCGGCCGCCGCTCCAAGATCCCGGTGGTAAAACTGTTCGCGGTGACTTTTATCGAATTCGTCCGCGGCGTTCCGCTGATCACGGTCCTGTTCATGGCGAGCGTGATGCTGCCCTTGTTCGTTCCGGAGCGGTTCGCGCCGGAAAAGCTGGTGCGGGCGCTTATCGGCGTTGCGCTGTTCGCGTCGGCTTATATGGCGGAAGTGGTCAGGGGAGGGCTCGCCGCCGTCCCGCGCGGGCAATACGAAGCGGCGCAGGCGCTGGGGCTGCCGCATTGGCGCATGATGGCGCTCATTATCCTGCCGCAGGCGCTGCGGGTGACGCTGCCGAATATCGTCAATACCTTCATCGCGCTGTTCAAGGACACCAGCCTGGTCTTCGCCGTCGGTATCTTCGATTTCCTGCGCACCATCGAGGCCGCGCGCGTCGACCCGCGCTGGGCCACTCCAGTCACCAGCGTCACCGGCTACGCTTTCGCCGCTCTGTTTTATTTCATCTGCTGCTACGGCATGTCGAGCTACGCGCGCGGCGTCGAATCGCGCCTGGCGCGCGCCCACCGGCGGTGAGGGGAATTCCGATGGAAAACTCTCCCGGCGATCCGCGCGGCAATGTATCGAGAGCCGAAACGGCGGTCGAAATCATCGCGCTTCACAAATGGTATGGCGAATTTCACGTTTTGCGCGACATCAATCTGACCGTGGCACGCGGCGAACGCATTGTCATCTGCGGCCCGTCGGGCGGGGGCAAATCGACGCTGCTCCGCTGCATCAATCGGTTGGAGGATTGGCAGCGCGGCAGCATCGTCGTCGACGGCATCGAGCTGACCGACGATCCGAAGCACATCGTCGCCGTGCGCCGCGATGTCGGCATGGTATTTCAGCATTTCAACCTGTTCCCGCATCTCACCGTGCTGGAAAACTGCACGCTGGCTCCGATCTGGGTGCGCCATATGCCGAAGAAGGACGCCGAGGAGCTCGCCATGAGCTATCTCAAGCGCGTCAAAATTCCGGAGCAGGCTCAAAAATATCCGGCGCGGCTCTCCGGCGGCCAGCAACAGCGCGTCGCCATCGCGCGCGCGCTGTGCATGAACCCGAACATCATGCTGTTCGATGAGCCGACTTCGGCGCTCGATCCGGAAATGGTCAAGGAAGTGCTCGATACGATGGTGGAACTGGCCGGTGACGGCATCACCATGCTGGTGGTTTCCCACGAGATGGGGTTCGCGCGCCAAGTCGCCGACCGAGTCATCTTCATGGATGATGGACAGATCGTCGAGATCAACGAGCCAAAAGGCTTCTTCGACCATCCGCAGCACGAACGTACACGGTTGTTTCTGCAACAGGTGTTACGTTGAGCGGACGCGATACGACGCTGGTAGTACGTAAATTCTCGGCAATGGATAAGAGAAGTACTTAGACTGCACTGTATTAGTTTACACCAATTCGCTAAATTATGAAGATTACGGAGTTGTAATCTAGCTACAGGTGAACCTGTCGAAAGTTTAACTTGTTTTATTGCTTGCTCGGCTCATTATTTTCCTCACATCTGAGATCTGAGGAGGATCACAATGCTCAAGCCAATCATTGCCGCGACGGCGCTCTTTGCCCTCGCCGGCACTTCGTACGTGTATGCGCAACAGGGTTTTGGCGGTCACGGCGGTTACGGCGACGGGGGTGCCCGCGCCGAGCATCATCATCATCGGAGCCCCGCGGACATTGCCGCTTTCACCGACGCACGCATCGCCGCGTTGAAGGCGGGTCTCGAACTGACGCCGGATCAAGTCAAGAACTGGCCGCCGTTCGAGCAAGCCGTGCGCGATATGGTCCAGTTGCGGATCCAGCGCATCCAAGCGCGTCAGTCCGGCGATCAACAGCCGCCGACGTCGCCTTTCGACCGGCTGTCGCGCCGCGCCGACAACATGTCCAAGACCAGCGCCGCGCTTAAGAAAGTCGCCGATGCCGGCGCGCCGCTTTATCAGAGCCTCGATGACTCGCAGAAGGGCCGCTTCATGATGCTGGCGCGCATTTTGCGGCCGCATCACCAGATGCACGCGTTCAACGAGCGTGGCGATGGCGGACGTAACGGCCAAGATGGCGGACACGGGTGGGGACATGATCGCCACTTCGGTCAAAACGACCATGGTCCCGGCGGCAGAATGCAAAATCTGTCGGGCGACCAGAGCGACCAAGGTGCTCAGGGTTCGCAGCTCTAAGCCGTTAGCTTGAAATTACCGGCGCTCGCTGACTTCCCCCCTCCCTGCAGCGGGCGCAAAGTGGAAGCCGCAGGACTTGCTCCTGCGGCTTTCGCATTTCCGAATTTCGGAGTTTGTCTTCGCGCAAGGCTTGCTTTTGGTGCAACGCTTGCTTTTGCGTAAGTCTTCTTCAATGGTGCAATCGCGAAAGACGGTTGCAGTAACGCGGAAGGAAGTATCCATGACGACGCGCCGCAGATTTCTCAGCATGACTGCCGGCGCGCTGTCGATTCCTGTTGTGCCGAAAATTGCCTTGTCGGATTAAGATTGGCCGTCGCGGCCGATTCGCGCGATGGTGCCTTTTGTGCCGGCCAGCAGCATCGACATTGTCGGGCGCATTGTCCTCAACCCGGTGTCACAGCGGCTTGGGCAGCCGATCGTCGTGGAGAATCGCGGCGGGGCGGATGGCACGATCGGCTCCGCGGTCGTCGCTCAGGCGGCGCCGGACGGGTACATGATTCTCATCAACGCATCGGCGCATTCCGCGGCTCCCGCGCTCTATCCGGAACTGTCTTATGACGTGACGCGTGATTTTTCCGCCGTCATCCCGTTCGGCAGTGCGGCGAATGTCGTGATTATCGCCGGAGCGGCTGCGCGTGAGCGCCGGCTTCAATGCCACGCGCGTTCCGTTCAAAGGCGGCGTTGAGGCCGTGACCGAGGTGATGACCGGCCGCGTCGATTTCGCCTGCATGGGAATCCCCTCCGCGATTGGGGAGATCAACGAGGGCAAGCTGCTGGCGCTTGCCGTCTACTCGGCGAAGCGATCGAGCGCGCTGCCGGACGTGCCGACTACGATCGAGGCCGGCTACCCGGTTTCCGATTACAATTACTGGTTCGGTATGTTCGTACCGGCCAAGACGGATCGTGCCATCGTGGAGCGATTGCGCAAGGAAACCCAACAGGCGATGGCCGAGCCGGCGGTGATCGATAAACTCAAATCGCAAGGGATGGAGCCTTTGGTGCTGTCGCCCGCGGAATTCGACGAACTTATCAAAAAGGAAGTTGCGGCGAACATAGTGCTGGCGAAAGCGGTCGGTATTAAGGTCAACTGAACCGCGCTAACAATGCGTCAGCGGCCCGTTCGCCTGCTTCCAGGCATCAATGCCGCCGGCGATGTGACAGGCGGTCTTTAAGCCCGCATCCTGCGCCGCCTGCACCGCCATCGCCGAGCGCTCGCCGAAGGCGCACAGAAACACAAGGCGCTTGCCGGACGCTGCCGCCAATTCGTGCAGCATGCCGCCAGCGCCGATATTTTCCGGCAGTGCCGGATAGGGCGCGTGCAGCGAGCCCGGAATGACGCCGTGCTTCTCGCGCTCGCTTTTCTCGCGCAGGTCGACGATTGCGATTTCGGGTCGACTGCGCAATGCGATGGCTTCGGCCGCGGACAAAGCCCAGCCTTGGCGCGCGACTTCCTCCTGGTGCAGGCCGACATGCATATTGGCCGGCACCGCGACGTCCATCATCTTCGGATTGGGCAATTTCAGGTTATTCATCAGCGCGGCATATTCGTCCATCGACTTCACTTTGAGCCGCGGATTGAACAGTTTTTCCTCGCCAATCGTGGAGACCGTATCGCCCTTATAATCGTGTGCGGGAAAGACCAGCGTCGCGTCGGGCAGCTTTAGCAGCTTGTTGAAAATGGAATCGTATTGCGCGCGCGGATCGCCGTTCTGAAAATCGGTGCGGCCGGTGCCGCGGATCAAAAGCGTGTCGCCGGTGAAGACGCGATCGGCCAGCAGGAACGAATAGGAATCGTCGGTGTGGCCGGGCGTATAGAGCACGTTGAGGCGCAAACCTTCGATCTCGATGCGATCGCCTTCCGCAACCCGCATGGAGACGACGTCGGCATGGCTCTGTTCGCCCATCACGGTGATGCAGTGGGTGCGATCGCGCAGCGCGCCGAGTCCTGTGATGTGATCGGCATGCAGGTGCGTGTCGGCGGCTTTGACCAGCTTGAGGTCAAGCTCACGCACGAGCTGCAAATAGCGGTCGACCTTCGCCAGAACCGGATCGATGATCAGCGCTTCGCCGCCCTGCCGACTGGCGAGGATATAAGTGTAGGTGCCGGACGTTGCGTCGAAGAGCTGGCGGAAGATCATGTGAGTCTCATAGCAGGAGCTTCGATCAACGTGTTAGCAACGGCAGACCGAGTATCTCCCAATACGGTATGGCGACGCAAAGTCCGACAAGGATTGTGAGGCCAAGCATCGCCAGTCCCAGGCGGCTCACATCGGGGCCGCGGAAATATCCGGTCTCATAGGCAATGAGATTGGATGCCGTCTGGACCGGATAAAGAATCACGCTATCCGTCACGATGGTCACGATCAGCGCACAGACGATCGGATTCATTCCCGCGCTATGCGCGATTGTCATCGTAATCGGAATAAGCAAAGCGACACAGGCGGCAAGGTTCGTAATGGCGAGGTGCATCACAGCCGCCGCAATGATGAGGCCTACGAGAAGCACCGCGGGTGGAGGTGTCGACCCCGTGAATAGAAGAATGAACCCATGGCCCATCCAATCGACGGTGCCCGCCTTGATCATCGCCTGTGATAACGAGAGCGACGCACCCACTGTGAGGACAAGACCCCAAGATAGTCTGCCTTCAAAATCCTTCCAGCTCAAAACTCCGAATTTCGGGCAACACAGCAACAGAGCGCCAAGCAAAGCGGGAATCGCCGGCGAAAGCCCGTGCAAAAAATCGGTCAGCCAAAGCATCGAAACTAACGCCAAAATCATAATTGTCGTCAGTTCTTGTCGGGATAGGGGGGTGGCTGGCGCAGGACGTTCGCTGACGACCCGACCACCTTCGAACCGGCCGACCATGACACGCAGCGCGATTCCGCCGAGCAGGATCAAGGCATAGTACGGCACCGCCATAAGAGCGAACCAACGCAGCCATGAAAAGTCGCTGATGATCGCCGATGCCGTCATCGATGTGACGCCGCCGGTTAAAATGGCCGAAGACGCCAGCGGGTTTAAAACGCCGAGCGCCAACATGAGCGCACGTCCGGTTCGACTTGACTGAGCTATGCCCATGGCAGTCAGGGTGTCGCGGTACGCCGGAATCAGCACCGCGTTGCGCGTGATCGCCGAAGGCATCAAGAAGGCCAGGCCCGGAAGCGCCGCGAGCATTTGGATATACAGGCGATTGGGACTGCCGCCGGCGCTACGTACCAAAAGGCTTGCGATGCGTGCCGCCAGCCCGGTGCGTTCCACCGCCGTGCCGAGCGCCACGGCGCCGATCAGAAAAAACACCACGGGCGCGGCGAAGCCGCCGAAGGTTGTCGATCCTGGCGCGGCAGGAGTGGTCCCTAACAGCACCAGCACGAAGATCCCGGCAAAGCCCAGCGGCACCGCTTCAGATGCCCACAACGCAACTCCCGCAAGGGCGACACCAAGCACGGCTTGTCCGGCGTAGCTCAGTCCGGCCGGCGACGGAGCCAAGAGCGCCAAGATGTAGATCGACAGCGCGATGGCGATCCACCTTAGCGCACGCGTATCGCTCAGGAGTCGGACCATGATCAATTTCCTCGGTCCAGCGAGCCGAATCCCGGCGACTTAACGGAAACCGGAAGCGGCACACCATCGTATGTTAGAATAAAAGAGCACGCGAGGCACCATTTTAGAGGTGTTACTCCTCGTAAATCATCTTCCGCGTCATGCCGCCGTCGACGACGAAATTGGCACCGGTGACGAAGCCGGAGCGTTTGCCATCGAGGAGCCAGGCGACGATTTCAGCAATGTCTTCGGGCTTGCCGACGCGGCCCACCGGGTGCTGCATGTGGTCCTTGCGGCGCAGCGCGCCGTAATTCTTGGTCTCGATCCATCCCGGGCTGACGCAATTCACTCGCACGTCGGGACCGATGCTGATCGCCAATGCGTGGGTGAGCGCAACCAGTCCGCCTTTGGTCGCCGAGTAGGATTCGGTGTTGGGCTCCGACATCAGGGCGCGCGTCGAGGCGATGGTGACGATAGCGCCGCGCGCCTTGCGCAACGGCTTCTCGGCCGACCGCGCCAACAGAAATGCCGCGGTCAGATTGGTGTCGATGACGCGATGCCATTCGGTGAGCCTCAGCCGGCGGATCGGCTTGCGGATCATGATGCCGGCGTTGGAGACCACGCCGTCGAGCCGCCCGAAGCGCTGCATGAGCGCGTCGACCGCGTCCGACACGGTTTCTTCATCGCGCACGTCGCCTTCGATGCCTAAAACGTCACGGTGACGCGCCGGGTAAACGCGACGCAATCCGCTGTCGGGAAGATCGACGATGCAGAGCCGCCAGCCGTCTGACAGCAAATGATGCGCAACGGCGCGGCCGATGCCCTTCGCTCCTCCGGTCACCAGAGCGACGGGTTTTGCCTTCGCCATCTTTGTCAGCTTTTCTTGCGCATGATCTTATCCGATCTTCCTTCGCCCGCCGAAGCGGGCTTCGCGAAGGTGGAAAACCGGTATCCACTTTTCGGGATCATACGCTTTTATTTATCGCGCTCGACCGGCAGATCGGGGCGCGAGCCCCATTCCGCCCAGGAGCCGTCGTAGAGACCCTTCGGATCCTTGCCGATGGACTCCAAAGCGAAAGTCAGGATCGCGGCGGTGACGCCGGAGCCACAGCTGGTGATGATCGGCTTGTCGAGATCGACGCCAGCTGAGGTGAACGCCGCCGTGACGCGCTCGCGCGAGGCAAGCCGGCCATTCTCGAGCAGACGGTCGTAAGGCACGTTGAAGGAACGCGGTATGTGGCCTGACCGCAGCCCCGGACGCGGCTCCGGCGCCTTGCCGGCAAAGCGCTCCGCCGAACGGGCGTCGACGATCTGCGTGTCGTCGCCGGCTTGCGCCAGGCGCACGTCGTCAAGCATGGCAACGGCGCCGACATTCATCTCGGCGGTGAATGTCTTCGGCGGCCGTTTGGCGTCGCCGGTCTCGGTCGGGCGGCCCTCGGCTTTCCATTTCGGCAGGCCGCCATCGAGGATGTACACCGATTTCGCGCCCATAATGCGAAACGTCCACCAAACACGCGGCGCGGAGAATAGCCCGGTGCTGTCGTAGACCACGACGGTATCGCCGTCGCCGATGCCGAGCCCGCCGACGACCTCGCCAAATTGCGTAGTGCCGGGCAACATGTGCGGCAGTTCGGTCGAATGATCGCTGACCGCTTCGATATCGAAGAATACAGCGCCGGGGATATGGCCGGCACGATATTCGGCATGTGCATCGCGCTTTTGCGTCGGCAGAAAATAGGAGGCGTCGACGACGCCCACGGTTCGATCGCGCAAACGCTCGGCGAGCCATTCGGTCGAGACCAGCCAACGGCTTGTCGGCGACGGGGCAGGGCTGTTTTCGGGTCTCAACATGATTGCTCTCAAATCTCTAACGCGGGGGAACTCGCCAAGTTCATTCGTGAGGCTCACTCATAAGGAACCTTGATGTTCGACTTGCGCTCGAGCCAGGCGGGTACCGGAAGCTGCTTTTCGCGCAAAAATGCCGGATTGAACAGTTTGGACTGATAGCGCGTGCCGTAGTCCGCCAGGATGGTGACGATGGTGTGGCCGGGGCCGAGCTCCTTGGCGAGGCGGACGGCGCCGGCGATATTGATGCCGGACGAGCCGCCGAGGCAGAGGCCCTCGTGCTCGAGCAGATCGAAGATGATCGGCACCGCTTCGGCGTCCGGTATTTGATAGGCGACGTCGATCGGTGCGCCTTCGAGATTTTTGGTGATGCGGCCCTGGCCGATGCCCTCTGTAATCGAGGATCCTTCGGACTTCAGCTTGCCCGTGGTGTAGTAGCTGTAGAGCGCGGCGCCCATCGGATCGGCGAGGCCGATGCGGACATTCTTGTTGAACGATTTGAGCGCCATGGCGATGCCGGCGAGTGTGCCCCCGGTGCCGACCGCGCAGATGAAGCCGTCGACCTTGCCGTCGGTCTGCCGCCAGATTTCCGGACCTGTCGTGTCGATGTGACCTTGGCGATTGGCGACGTTATCGAACTGGTTGGCCCAAATGGCGCCGTTCTTTTCGGTTTTCGCCAGTTGCGCAGCGAGCCGGCCGGATATTTTGACGTAATTGTTCGGATTCGCATAGCCGACCGCCGGCACTTCGATCAATTCCGCGCCGCACAGCCGCAACGTGTCCTTCTTCTCCTGGCTCTGCGTCTCGGGGATGACGATCACCGAACGGAATCCCATGGCGTTGCCGACCAGCGCGAGCCCGATGCCGGTGTTGCCGGCGGTTCCTTCGACGATCAATCCGCCGGGCCGCAGCTCGCCCTTTTTCACCGCGTCCTCGATGATGAATAGCGCGGCGCGGTCCTTGACCGACTGGCCCGGATTCATGAATTCAGCCTTGCCCAGGATTGTGCATCCGGTCGCCGCCGAAACGCGTTCGAGTTTGATCAACGGCGTATTGCCAATTGCCTCGATGATTCCGTCGCGTAGCTGCATCGTCGCAAGTTCCCGAGCGGGGGGCGACCCTAAATGACTAAGACTCTCGAAACAAGGCTGCGAAAACTCCACCAAACCTCGAAAGAGGTCCGAAACGGTAACGGCGCAAGACGGCTCGACAGTTGCCGGGATTCATCGATTGTTTCCAACGGCGGAGTTATCCCGGTGACGACGGGGGTTCCAGCACTCGTTGTTCGTGTTGGGCGAATGTGGTTGAGCGTGATGAATCTCGACGTCAATACTCTTTTTCTCGTGACCATCTACGTGGAAGCAATCCTTGGATTGCTGCTGCTGTTCGTGTGGGTGCAGAACACGTCGATTTACGCCGTGGCGTGGTGGGGCTTTGCCGACTTGTTGCGCGCGGGTTCGGTCGCGCTATTCGGCATGTACGGGTCGGTGTCCGACCTGATTTCGATCGATCTTGCCAATACGATGTTGTTCACCGCCTTCGCGTTGACCTGGACCGGCGCGCGCGTGTTCGATCATCGCCGGCCGCTACCGATCCTGTTGTTTGGCGGCGCCGCATTATGGCTCGTCGTGTGCCGCATTCCCTCCGTCGCGGCATCCTGGGACATACGCGTGCTGCTCAGCTCCGGCATCATCACCACCTATACTTGGGCGACCGCTTACGAGTTCTGGCGCGGGCGTAGCGAGCCTTTGGTCTCGCGCTGGCCGGCGATCTTCATGCTGTTCGCGCATGGCGCGCTTTATCTGTTGCGCACGCCGTTCGGCGCGATGCTGCCGTGGTCGCCGGGAACCCAAGTATTCGAAAGCGTCTGGCTCACGGTGCTCAGTTTCGAGGCGCTTTTGTTCACGATTTCGATCGCCTTCATCCTGCTCGCCATGGCGAAGGAGCGCACCGAGCATCGCCACAAGACTGCCGCGCTTGTCGACCCGCTCACTGGCATCTCCAATCGCCGCGCCTTTCTGCAGGACGGCGAAGCGCAGCTCAAGCGGCAAGCAAACGATCCGTGCCCGACCGCGGTTATGCTGCTCGACCTCGACAATTTCAAATCGATCAACGATCGGTTCGGCCATGCCATCGGCGATCGCGTGCTCCAACTGTTCGCCGACGTCGCGGGAAATTGCATGCGCCGTATGGACTTGTTCGGCCGGCTCGGCGGTGAGGAGTTCGCCGCCTTGTTGGTCGATACGACCCGCGAGAAGGCGATGGCGGTCGCCGAGGAAATTCGCGCCGCTTTCGCCAAAGCGACAAGCGAGGTTGACGGCCGGCCGGTGGTCGCCACTGTAAGCATCGGCGTCGTCATCAGCTACGACGCCGTGCTCGATATTTCGGCGCTGTTGGCGCAGGCCGATCATGCGCTCTATCGCGCCAAGGACAACGGCCGCAATCGCATCGAGGTCGCGTCGATCGAGCTCATCCTCGATCGCGTCAAACGCAGCGGCCCGGACGTCGTCACCGTGCCCGCCGCCAAATCGGTCGCCCGATCAGCGGCGTAACGCCGACGATCCGCCGTCGCACCTTTACTTGACCTCCGCGGGTGTCGCGGTCGCTGGTCCCTCGCCGACGATAAGCAGAACCGCGTCTTCGTCCTTGGCGCCGTCGAAATGCACCTGCTGCCCGAAATGGGTCACGAAAGTGCCGGCCGGCATGGGCACGGTCGCATCGGGATCGTATTTGGTGCCGGTGCCCACCCACCATGTGCCCTTGAGCACGGTGATGAAGCGATCGTGCGGATGGAAATGCGGGTGGCTGAAATGGTTGCCCGCAAGCCACTTCGTCATAACGACGTATAGCCCTTCTTTGGTAGGGTCGCCGGCCAGCACTGCGTTTTGAACGCCGCGATTGTCGCCGGTCGGCGTCTTCCACTCGATCTGATCGGGTAACTTAAAGGTCACCGCCGCGGGATTGAGCTCGGCCGCCGCGCGCGCGAGTTCGGGCGACAGCAAAGGCGCGAATACCGGCAGCAACGCCAACGAGCGCCTAGTCAATGACGTCATGACATCCTCCCTCGATTTACGCGCTGCTGCGAGCGCCTGACGGGTGAGGTTATCGCGCCGCGTCGCGCTATGCGAGATGGGATCATGCCCAACGCCCGCGCGCCGAAATGTTCCTTGCGAGCGAGCAACGAGGCAATCCAGCATTGACGCGGCCGAACTGGATTGCTTCGTTGCAATCGCAATGACGCGGGTCGGCGACGAGGCATAAATGAAGCGTAGCAGCGATCGTATTCTCACCACGCATGTCGGCAGTCTCATTCGGCCGCCGGCTTTACAGGATTTTTTGCGATTGAAGCAGGCGGGCAAGCCGTACGATCGGGCCGCTTACGACACGTGCTTAGAGCAATCCGTCGCCGAGGTCGTGCGCCAGCAGGCCGAGGTGGGCATCGACGTCGTTAGCGACGGGGAATTCGGCAAATCGATCAGCTGGTCGCAATATGCGCTTGAACGGCTGAGCGGCTTCGAGCGGCGGCCGATCAAGCCGGGCGCCCATCCGTTCGCGCGTGGGGTCGACCGGGAGAAATTCGCTGAGTTTTATGCCGAGCTCGACGCCCGCGAAGGTGTCGCGACAACAATCGAGGCCGTCTGCGTCGGGCCGATCGCTTATACCGGGCAGGCCGAGCTGGCGCGTGACATCGAGAACTTCAAGTCGGCGCTCAAAGGCGTCGACGTCGCGGAAGCATTTTTGCCCGTCGCCGCGCCGGCAAGCGTCATTCCGGACCGCAAGAACGAATATTACAAAACCGAGGAGGAATTGATCCGCGCGATCGGCGCCGCGATGCGCACCGAGTATCGCATGATCATCGATGCCGGTTTTGTCCTGCAACTCGACGACGCGCGCGCCGCCGTCACCTATGATCGCATGGTGCCGCCGGCAAGTTTTGCGGATTACCGGAAATGGCTCGCGCTGCAAGTCGAGGTGCTCAACGAGGCGATCGCCGGCTTGCCGGCCGACCGCATCCGTTATCACGTCTGCTGGGGCAGCTGGCCCGGTCCGCACACCACCGACGTGCCGCTCAAGGATGTCGTCGACCTCATCCTTGGCATGAAGGTCGGCGCGTTGGTCATTGAAGGGGCCAATCCGCGCCACGAGCATGAATGGCGGGTGTGGGAAAGCGCCAAGCTGCCGGAGGGCAGGGTTCTTATTCCCGGCATCATCAGTCACGCGACCAATGTCGTCGAGCATCCGGAGCTTGTTGCCGAACGCATCGTGCGGCTCGCGCGCCTTGTCGGGCGCGAGAATCTATTGGCCGGCACCGACTGCGGCTTTGCCCAGGGACCGTTCCATCGCCGCGTTCATCCCAGCATCATGTGGGCGAAGCTCGACGCGCTGGTCAAAGGCGCGCGGCTTGCGAGCGCCCAATTGTGGCGGTGAGCATGATCCGGGAAAGTGGAAGCCTTTCCGAAAAGATCATGCTTGAACAATAACGCGTGCGCTATTCGGCGGCGACGGCGTGGACCGGCTCGGCTTGCTCGGTGTCCTCGATAGCCCCACCCTCGCCGCCGAACAGCCATCGCTGCAAGCGGTCGAGATACAGATAGACCACCGGCGTCGTGTAGAGCGTGAGCACCTGGCTGAGCGCCAAGCCGCCCACCATGGCATAGCCGAGCGGCTGGCGCATTTCCGAGCCAGCGCCATTGCCGATCGCCAGCGGAATGCCGGCGAGCATGGCCGCCGCAGTGGTCATGAGGATCGGCCGGAAGCGCAGCAGGCAGGCCTCGCGGATCGCGGCAAGCGGCTCCATGTGGCGTTCGCGTTCGGCCGCGATAGCAAAATCCACCAGCATGATTCCGTTCTTCTTGACGATGCCGATCAAGAGGATGATCCCGATGATGCCGATCACCGAGAGATCCATATGGCCGATGCTCAATGCGAGCAGCGCGCCGATGCCGGCTGAAGGCAGCGTCGACAGGATCGTCAGCGGGTGGATAAAACTCTCGTAGAGCACGCCGAGAATGATATAAACGACGATCAGCGCCGCCCCGATCAAAGCCGGCTCGCTGCGCAGCGAGGTCTGGAAAGCCTGCGCGTTGCCCTGGAAAGTCGGAATGATGGAGGACGGCATGCCGATTTCGCGCGAGGCTTGGTTGACGGCATCGACTGCCTGGCCGAGCGCGACGCCAGGGATCAGGTTGAAGGTGATGGTCACGGCTGGAAATTGGCCTTGATGGGAAATCAGGAGCGGTCCCACTCCGTTGCTATCCACATCGACGAGCGAGGACAGCGGCACCGCGCCTCCGGTCAGCGGCGACTTGACGTAAAGTCGATCGAGCGCGGAGAGGTCTTTTTGCAGATCGGGCAGGATTTCCAGCACCAGAAAATAGGTCTTCAACTGGGTGAAATATTGCGTGATCTCGCGCTGGCCGAAGGCGTCGTTGAGCGTGTCGTCGATCGCCTGAGGGGAAATCCCGAAGCGGGAGGCTTGGTCGCGGTTGATGGTGATCTGAAGCTTCGGCGCATCGGCCTCGAGGTCGCTGGCGACGTCGGTGAGTTGCGGCAGGGTGCGCAGCTTTTCCAACAGCTTGCCCGACCATCCGTTCAACTCATCGATATCGGTATCCTGCAACGTGTATTGAAAAGCGCCGCGGGCGATGCGGCCGCCGACATTGATGTCCTGCGTCGCCTGCAGGAACAGGTTGGCGCCCTCGACCTTGGCGAGTTGCGGCCGTAAGCGGTCGATGATCTGCGATGCGTTGAGCTTGCGCTGGTCATGCGGCTTGAGCACGATGAAGTAGCGGCCGGTATTTGCCGAGTTAGCGGCGCCGGTCGAGCCGGTAAACGAGCCGAAACCCTGGACGTCGGGATCGCGCAGGATGATATCGCCGATATTGTGCATCAGGCGCATCATCTCGTTCGGCGAAGTTTGCTGCGCGGATTCGGCGAAGCCTTGAATTATTCCGGTATCTTGAATCGGGAAAAAACCCTTCGGGATCTCGATCGCCATGACAACAGTGAGCGCCATGGTGAAGAAAAACACGCCGAGCGTGATTGGCTGGTGGCGCAGCACGATGTCGAGCGTGCGCCGGTAGAAGGAAATCATCGCGTCGAAGCCGCTTTCGATTGCGCGATACACCCGGCCATGTGATCCAGATTCGCGGCGCATGAAGCGCGAGCACATCATCGGCGCCAGCGTCAGCGACACCAGCGCCGAAACCGCGATCGAGGCCGTGACGGTGAGCGCGAATTCGCGGAACAGTCGGCCGATGATGCCGCTCATCAGCAGCAACGGAATGAACACCGCGATCAGCGAGCAGGAGATCGACAGCACCGTGAAACCGATCTCGCGCGAGCCTTTGAGCGCCGCCGTAAACGGCTCCTCGCCGTGCTCGACGTGACGGTAAATGTTCTCCACCACCACGATGGCGTCGTCGACCACGAAACCGACGGCGATAGTCAGCGCCATCAGCGATAAATTGTCGATGCTGAAGTTCATCATGTACATCGCCGCAAATGAGCCGGCGAGCGCCAGTGGGACGGTCACGCTTGGAATGAGCGTCGCCCAGAAATTGCGCAGGAAAAGGAGAATCACCATCACCACGAGGCAGACGGTGAGCAGCAGTGTGAATTCGACGTCGGACACGGAGGCGCGGATCGTCACCGTGCGGTCGAGAAGCGTCTCAACCTTGATGGCCGGCGGGATGCGCGCCGTCAGCTGGGGCAATTCGGACTTGATCGCATCGACGGTGTCGATGACGTTGGCGCCCGGCTGCTTGTAGATCGCCAGGATGACGCCGTCCTTGTTGTTCTGATAGGCGGCGACCGTGCGATCGACCGGTTCGGCGACCGCTTGGCCAACGTCGCGAACCCTGATCGGCGCGCCGTTACGATAGGCGAGCACCACGTCGTTGAACTTTTCGGCGCTGGTGATCTGGTCGTTCGCGGCGATGGTAAAGCTGATCTTGTCGGAATTGATCGAGCCTTTGGCGGCGTTGGTGGTGGCACTGACCAGCGTGCCGCGGATATCTTCGAGCGTGATCCCGCTTGCCGCGAGCTTGGCCGGATCGACCTGCACGCGGATCGAGGGCGTGCGGTCGCCAAACACCAGGACCTGCGCGACGCCGTTAGCCTGCGAAATCTGCTGCGCCAGGAAAATGTTGGCGTAATCGTCGACATTGATCAGCGGCATCGTGTCGGAATGCACAGAGAGCAGCAGTATTGGAGCGTCCGAAGGATTGACCTTCTTGTAGCTCGGCGGCGTCGTCAGCGATTGCGGCAAGGTCTTGGCGGCGACCGTGATCGCCGCCTGCACGTCCTGGGCGGCCGAATCGATATTGCGATTGAGATCGAACTGGATGACGATCGTGGAGGCGCCCTGCGAGCTTTGCGACGTCATTTGCGTGATGCCGGCGATCTGTCCGAACTGCAGCTCGAGCGGCGAGGCGACGGAGGTCGCCATGGTTTCGGCGCTCGCGCCGCTCCAGGTCGTGGTGATCTGGATGGTCGGAAAGTCGACCTGCGGCAGCGGCGCAACCGGCAGGAACGGGAATGCGACGATGCCGACGAACGCCAGCGCCGCCATTAACAGCGTGGTCGCGACCGGCCGCCGGATAAACGGCTCGGAAATGCTCACGTCGCATCCCCGTGCGTCGCAGTGCTCGGTGCGGTGATAGTGACGGGCGAATTGGCTTGCAGCTTGTATTGCCCGTCTGTCACCACCCGATCGCCGTCATCGACGCCGGATGTGACGATCGTGCGGTCGCCGGTGGTGGTTGAGGTTTGGATCGGTCGCGGCTCAACGGTGTTGTTCGGCTTCAGCACCCAGGTGAACAGCCCACCCGGTCCGCGCTGAACGGCAAGCGGCGGTATCACGACGACGTTTTTGCGGGTCTCCAGCAGCAATCGCGCATTGACGAATTCGCCTGGCCACAGCTTCTCGTCCTCGTTGCTGAACATCGCTTTGAGGCGATAGGTGGCGGTGGTTTGATCAATCAAATTATCGATCGTCGCGAGCTTGCCCATGCTCAACAGGCGGACATTGTTGCTATCATAGGCGGCGACTTCGACGTCACCGCGCGCCATCGCGTCACGGACATCATCGAGTGTTTGCGCCGGCAGCGTGAAAACGACGCCGGTGGGCTCGGTCTGCGTCAGAATCGCGATCGGGCCCTGGTCGCCGGCGTGCACGATGTTGCCGGGATCGACCATGCGCACGCCCATGCGCCCGTCGGTGGTCGCCACGATATCGGTGTAATCGAGATTGGCCTGGGCAGTTTCGATATTGGCCGCGTCGGCATCGATCGCGGCCTTGGTCTGGTCGACCTTGGCTTGCTGCTGATCGACGTTTTGCTGCGTTTCGAAGTTCTTGATCACCAGGGTCTTGTAACGCTCAAGATCTTTTTCGGCGGCGATCAACGCCGCTTCGTCTTGGGCCTTATGCGCCTTCGCTTGATCGAGGGCTGCCTGGTAGAGGCGTGGATCGATCTTCGCCAGAACGTCGCCTTTCTTGACGCGCTGACCCTCCTTGAAGAGCACATCCTGCAACTTGCCGTCGACCTGGGCATGGATGCCGACCGTAAACAGCGCCTGCACCGTGCCAAGGCCCGTGAGATAAATCGGCACGTCTTGCCGCGAGGCGGTGGCGACGCTGACCGGCACAGCCGCGCGCGTCGAACGGGCCGCATGGGCCGGATCGGGGCCCTGCGTCCAGTACCAACAAATCGATCCGATAATGACAAAGGCCGCACCGCATGCGGCGATTAGGACGATACGGCGGCGGCTCCGCCAACCCGTATCGCCACGGCTCGTCTCCACGAGTTCCCCCCTAAAAACGCGTCAAAGTGCGCCATTATAGGCTGTTGATGGCACTATACTTGTACTCGCTGGCAGTGCGAATACCTTTCTGACAGATGAAAAGGTCTTCACTTGTACTCGCTGGCAGTGCGAATACCTTTCTGACAGATGAAAAGGTCTTCATCTTGCGTTGCGGCGGCATATAATTGACTGCGCGGTGCGTATCTTTCGCATAAACACCGCCCGCTGAAGCCGCAATTTCGGATTGCGCCTTTCCGAGCGGACGCCAACGGAATGGTTCATGGCGTCAACGAATTTGATAGGTTAGGATTTTCGCGAGCCAGTGCCTGGAGGAGATCGATCATGCTCGACGTCACCAAACGACCAGCAATAGCCCCGTTCGACACCGAGCGGCTCGACCGCTTGATGGACGAGGCCGGTATGGATGTCCTGGTCGCGACCTCGAAGCACAACGTTCAGTATCTTTTGGGCGGGCATCGCGCCTTCTTCTTTGAATCCATGGATGCGATGGGATTGAGCCGGTACCTCCCGGCCTTCGTTTACGTGAAGGGCGAGGCGCAAAAAGCCGGCTTCTTCGGCCATCGGATGGAGCGGTTCCAGGACGAAGTGAAACCGTTTTGGGTTTCCGAACTCAACGTCAAAAACTCCGGCTCGATCGACACGATGGAAAAGGCCGTCGATTACGCGCGCCGGCTGGCGCCCAAAGCGAAACGGATCGGCGCCGAGCTCGCATTCCTGCCGGCCGATTCAACCGACGTGCTGCGTAAAGCATTCCCGAACAGCGAAATCAAAGACGCGCTGTTCGTGCTCGAGCGCTTGCGCGCCATCAAAACGCCGGACGAGCTCGAAAAACTGCGTATCGCATCCGATGCGGTGATCGATTCAATGGAAGCCGTCATTCGCACGCACGGCGCCGGAGCCACCAAGGCGGAATTGGCCGAGGCGCTGCGCCGCGAAGAGACGATGCGCGGATTGACCTTCGACTATTGCCTGATCGCGGCGGGCTCCAGTCACAACCGCGCGCCGTCCGACCAGCGCTGGGAAAAGGGCGACGTGCTCTCGCTCGATTCCGGCGGCAATTACCACGGCTATATCGGCGACGTTGCCCGCATGGGCGTCATTGGCGAGCCCGACGCCGAGCTCGTCGATCTCCTCGCCGAAGTCGAAGCCATCGAGCAAGCATCGATGAAGCCGATCCGGCCCGGCGCGCTAGGCAAGGAAATCTACGCGGCGGCGAATGCGGTGATGCAGAAATCCAAGGTGCACAATCACACCGAATTTCTTGCCCACGGCATGGGGCTCGTCAGCCACGAGGCGCCGCGGCTTACCAATTCCGGGCCGGTGCCCTACGACGCTTATGACGCGGATCGGCCGCTCGAAACCGGCATGGTGATCTCGGTGGAGACCACGCTGCAGCATCCGCAACGCGGCTTCATCAAGCTCGAAGATACCGTTGTGGTCACGCCGGCCGGATTCGATGTTTACGGCAATCGCATCCGCGGCTGGAATCGCGCGGGCGGCGCTTAAGTCTGAGCTTTTTGCCGTCCGCTTAGGTCGGGTGTTGCTTTGTTGCAGCCGCGCGATCGGGCAGCAGGCCCATGTCTCGGCGCAACCTGTAAAGATAGCCGTGGCAAACAACGCTGGCTAACACCCACGATATGCCCGTGAGGTAGACGATCGCCGGGGCGAGTTGGGGCGAAAGCGCGGTGAGGATCCAGTACGTCGCGCCCCATATGCCCGACGAACATCGTGACGGCTACATCCATGGGCTACTAGACCGAAAGCACAAGGCCAAGATCAGTGCGTTCGCTCTCGACAAGCTCCGCTCTGGCGGCGAACCAGATCTGTGTCGCAAGATATTTTATGACGCGCTGAACGCCGCTTTTGACAGCAAAGAAAGAAGCTTGTCGCGCCGCAGCACCGACCACAAATTGGAATCGTAGCGGCGCTTCCGAAGGAGCTCGCTGCAGTCAGCAGCATTTTACAAGACCCCACTCCTCACAGCATGCGGGATGGCGACGGTTACCGTGAATATCTCCATGGGACGCTACCGGCTAAGGACGGCGGCAATCACGATATTGTTCTTGCTCTTGGAGGCAAAGGAAATAACAACACGGCGATTTGCTCGACCAACTTATTGCGAGATTTCGGCACCGTTGAACACGTCTTTATGGTCGGTATATCCGGCTTGGTCGCCGTCCTTTTGACAGACATCGCACGAATGGTTGATTCAGAGTCCGTTGGGCAATGGCTGGCAATAGTTATTGTCGCTGCTATTTGGATTCCCTACATAAAAGTATCAAAGAGAGTCGCCAACACTTTTGGGGGACACGCGGTTGTCGCAACTTAGCGATTGTTGAATTGCGCCAATAAAAACTGATTAGACACTTCCCCCGCGGGGCACCAAGAGTCCCGAAGTAACCATGCCAATCTTTATTGAGGCACGGTTAGGCACGCAGCCTGACTCGCGTCCAGAATTTCGATTTGAAATTTCTCGAATACATTGACTAAGACGCGCCCTCGCAAATATCCGGCCAGATCCGCTTCATTTGTGAGCCAATCAGGTTTTTGCGCAAGGATTTCGTCACGCCGCTTGGCGTCTGCATTCAGATCCACAACTCGGATTTGGAGTTGGCCATCGGCATAGGTCAGTTCATTCGGTTCGTGATAACTGCGCGACAAATCTTCGATGACATGAAGACGTTTGATCCCGATCGAACCGTCGCGATGGTTCAATTGATGACCGATGGCGACCCGGCGGGAGATGACGTTTGCAAAGCATACTCAAGGATATGCGGAAGCATTGAGGGGCGGCCCGCGCTTGCCCGGCGTCCTAGCTAATTCATGGGATGTCGATGACTAACAGCAGAAGCCACAGTAGTATCGTCACAGAACTGAACGTTGCTAGAGCGCTAAATGCAATACCAACAAGCGGCCAGTGG
>Ga0182018_10000671_pt1 | contig 42902 bp, 32 predicted proteins | sample 812P2MmetaG_FD_120490 | JGI IMG/M metagenome (GOLD analysis project Ga0182018, IMG submission 120490) | Permafrost microbial communities from Stordalen Mire, Sweden - 812P2M metaG | ecosystem: Environmental > Terrestrial > Soil > Wetlands > Permafrost | place: Sweden: Stordalen | collected... | reverse complement strand
GCGCGTGAAGGCGGGAAGCATTTCTACGTCCGCGAAGAGCTCGCGAACGAAGGGAAGCAGCATGCAGTTTAAGTTTAACAGGAACCGCCACGCGGCCCGCGGAGGCGAACTTTACTTTAGGAGATGAACGGCGGCCCGACTTATGCGTGGGATGGCGATATTGTGCCAAGCGCCAGCTAACTGGCTGAGCGTTGAGGCTTCAAACGGTCAACTTGCGTTTGGCAAGAGCTCGGAACCAGGGTGGTGAGAAGCGATCCTGGGTGCAACCCAGATCTCAGCCAACAGGAATGCTTTGAGAGTTGGAGAGGCAAGCGGTCGGAAGGCAGCGCGCTGACTGCCTCCCACTACCCGATTCGTGAGTGCAGCAGCGCTTCGCCGCACCCGGAGCCTGCGCTACGGCTCGTACACCAGCAGGTGGAACGTACCCGGTACCGGCGCCGCCCGCGGATGCGGGTGTTCCTGGGTCGGTTCCGGAGCTTTGCCGAACTCGGCCGTATCCACGAAGATGCGCTTTGTCCGCGGATCGTACGCCATGGTCTTGGCGCCGAACTCGGTCTTTACCTTGCCCGCCTCGCTGTAGTGGTCAGGCGAGTCCTCGTGAAAAATGTGGACCCAACCCTCGCGAGTGGACACGAAGATCAGCCCGGTTTTCGAGTCGTACACTTCAGCATCGGCGCCGCCGCTGATGGGAAATGACTGAACCACCTTGCCGTCATCGGCACTCATTATCACCAGCATCGCCGGTTCCCGGCCCGCGACAAACAGCCGTCGATGTTCGCGGTCCATCGCGATCGGCGCGGGCGCGCCGGCGGGCGCAATTGGCCAATGCGCCTTCACTTTCATGCTGCGGGAATCAATCGCCAATACTTCGCTCTTATCTTCCAGATTGTTGTAGATGGTCCCCTGCCCGTCGGCAACGGCGAATTCCGGGCCGCCGCCCAGATCAACGGTACCCACAACATCTCCCGTGGAGGGATCAATGGCCGTCGCGTTGTGGCTGTCGCCATTAAAGGTGAAGACATGCTTCGAGGCGGGATCGTAAATGATGCAGTCGGCGTCGGGCGCGGCATTGGCCTCACCCACCACCTTCAGCGTCTTGAGATCGAATAGGATCGCCTTGCCCTGCGCGCCGTCACTGATGAAGCCCCGTCCCGCTTCCGCTACCACTGCGACACCGTGGCTCTGCTTCAGCCCGGAAATCCTTCCCTCTTGTTTCCCCGTATCAGCATTTACCACCAGCACTTCGGTCCCATGCGACAAGTACAGGCGGCGCGAGTCGGGATCGAAGGTCATGTAATCGAAATACTCCCGGCCTCCGGGCGCAGCGCCGAATTTATAGATATTTGCCAGGTGGTAGTTAATCGAGGTAGCGGCGAAAGCCGCCACACCGAGCATCATGGCGCCATTCACGACGGCGCCCGGCATCCTGGCGCCGCGCAGGATGCGATTGCTAAATATCGATCGCATAAACTCTCCCTTTCACTGCTGAAATGTGGGAAACTGGATCGGTTGACCGGCTTCACAATTACTGCAACCGATAGTAACGGTTCAACCTGAATCGAACCTGAAGGGCTGGCGGGTGGCCAGCCGGTCGCAGCACAGCGTAAATAAAATGGGGGCACTCCCCGCGTTTCCTGCAAGAGCCTGCCCTGAGCGGAGTCGAAGGAGCGGGACACGATGCTCTCTGGACCGCAAGCTTCATCCCACAGGAATCGGTTGGCGCTAGACTGGAAGCCGCCTGTGAGAGCAGAAAGCAGGGATGCGAAAACAGCGCGCACTCGCTTCCGTGCGAACCGTAAGCATGGCGCCACCCCGCCCGGTCCCTTTAGGAGACAGCACATGTGGAGAGTTTTCGCGATTTTCATCCTTGCGCTGACGGCGTGGGCTCAGGAACCGCATCCTATCCTCGCACTGGGTTCGCCAGCCCCAAACTTCGAACTCCCAGGGGTGGATGGAGCGATCCACCAGCTCGCGGACTACTCTTCCAGTGCAGTCCTCGTCGTGGTGTTTACTTGCAATCACTGTCCTATCGCACAAATGTATGAGCGTCGCATCACCCAGCTTGCGGCGGATTATAGGGGCCGCGGTGTCGCTGTGGTTGCGATTCAGCCGAATGATCCGACGGCAATCAGGATCGATGAACTGGATTCCTCCGATATCAGCGACAGCCTCGAGGAGATGAAAATCCGGGCACAGCACAAACATCTGACATATCCATACCTTTACGATGGGGAAACACAATCGGTAACCGAAGCCTATGGTCCGCAGGCGACACCGCACGCATTTGTTTTTGATCGCGATCGCCGCCTCCGTTACGAAGGCCGAATGGACAATAGCTATCGCATCGAGTTGGCCAATACCCACGACGTGCGCGATGCCATTGATGCGCTTCTCGCGCATCGAGAAGTAGCGGTGAAGCACACTGGCGTCTTTGGCTGTTCGACCAAATGGAAAGAGAAGCAGACCTCTCGTCTGGAGGCCCTTGGCAAAATCGAGTCTCGACCGGTGCCACTGGACCTGGCTTCGGCTGCAGACTTAAAAGCGTTGCGCGCGAATCCAACTGGCAAAACGCTGCTGGTAAGCTTTTGGGCAACTTGGTGTGGCTCCTGTATCCACGAATTTCCCGATTTCGAGGACACGTTCCGAATGTATGGCGGGCGCGACTTGGAGTTAGTCACGGTGGCGGCCAACATGCCGGACGAGAAAAACTCGGTATTGCGTGTGCTTCAGAAGATGCATGCTACGAGTCGAAATCTGCTGTTTGCTTCCGAGGACACAGCCGCGCTGCAGGCCGCCTTTGATCCGGCCTGGGAGTCAGCCGTGCCCTATACGGTTCTGATTGCTCCTGATGGGAAGGTCCTTTATAAGAAGCAGGGCTCTGTGGACATGTTGGAATTGCGAAGAACGATCCTGGCGAACTTGCCGTCAGACTACGAGGGTTTTAATAAGTATTGGTTGGGGCAGTAGATTCATCATCGGACCATCCGTCACAACCACACGCCATTGCCAAGGCCCTGGATCTTGGGTGACACTCCCGGCAAATCCGGATCGAGACATGACGAGAATATTTTGCATTCTCCGATAATAGTGTAATGTTCGCCAGGGAGAGGACGAGCCGTGTGTTTTTCAGCGACAGCGAACTTTGTTGGCAGCGGATTTCTGGGCGCCGCCGGCATGATCACATTGACGAAGGTGAAGCACCGGCGCGAACTGCTTTTCGCGGCGCTGCCCACGCTATTCGCTGTTCATCAGTTCATCGAGGGATTCGTCTGGCTGGGATTGGATGGGGTTCTTTCGCCTGCGGTGGCGCACGACATGGGCTCGGCGTTCATGCTTTATGCGCAGGGACTTCTCCCTTTTTTGCTGCCACTGAGTGTGCTGCTGTTCGAGCCGAACGCTAAGAGCCGCAGGGGGATGCTGCCGTTCCTCGTGCTCGGTGGAGTAACTGCGGTCTATATTTTGTGGGCGCTGACGGCATTCCCGCTCGAGCTCTACGTCAGGGGAAACAGTATCGTGTACGTCAATCAAGCGACCAACAATACCGCGGTTGGGCTGCTCTATGTGATTGCCACTTGTGGCTCGCTGTTTTTTTCGAAGATCAAGATGATGGTCGTCTTCGGGACGGCAAACCTCGCGATACTGCTGACTGTCATGGCAGTCAAGCGGTACGCGTTCACCTCGCTGTGGTGTGCGTATGCCGCGATCGCCAGTGTGATCATTCTCGCTTACTTCTGGAGAAGCACCGAAGAGCGGCCGTTCAACTACGCCTAGGAAGACCATCAATCAGCGTGGGCACTACTCGGTCGTACGGCAATTATGGGCCGGACTCGCTTCGCTTCGCCGGACAGCCCAAGCGGCTGCCGCTCCCTGGGCGAAGCTGACGGCGCCTCGGGCAGTCAGATTCAGTGACTCGATCTGCCGCGAATGCTAAGCTCGGCCTCCGCCGACACATCGGCCAGCGTGACGTGCAGAGCGTGCTGCTTCGCGTCATAGAAGGTTTTCAAGGGATACGTGCTGCTGGAAAACTTCGCTTCGGCATGTGCGGACGGCCAGTCATAAATCACCACCTCGACGAACTTCCACCAAGGTGCGTACGAGCCTTCCCGCGCGTGGAACTTCAGACGCATGGAGTGGTCCCCGGACTCACAAGTAAAACTCTGGCGAAGATACTCGCCGTGCTGATAGCGCAAGCTGTGGCCGTCATCGAGATAGATCGAACCGTTACACTGCGGTCCGGGATAGACCTGAAGCTGCAGGGGACCGCTGGGTGTTTCGTCCGTGCTCTGAATCAAGGGCTGGAGCGGCAGGATGCTTCCGCCCCGAACATATACCGGCAAGGTGTCGAGTGGGGGATGGATTTCGCGAGGCAGGGGAATTGCCCCAGATGAGTTGACGACATCGACGATCGAAGGCGGTTGGGACGACGTGGCCATCTTGAGTCCAGTCCAGAAGTCGTACCACTGTTGATCTTTCGGAAAGGAGACGGCGTAATCATCGAGCATTTCAGCGAATGGGGGCGGAGCGATCAGCAGGCTGGGGCCGAGGAGAAACTCGGTATCGAGATGATCGAAGCCGCTCGCGAACACCTCCGGAAACTCGAGAAAGACCGGCCGCATGAGAGGAAGCCCAGTGTGCGAGGATTCGTCGGCCAGCGTGTAAATGTAGGGCAGCAGACGATATCGGATTTCGATATAGCGGCGGCGAATGGCTTCCTGCTCCGGCCCGTTGTTCCAGATTTCGTGAGGTAACGAGCCCTTAGTGGCATGATCGCGAAAGAAGGGAGAGAACGCGGCAAGTTCGACCCAGCGAGTGAGCAGCGCCGGAGACGGTGAACCGTTAAATCCGCCGACGTCCGCGCCGACAAAGGAGATTCCGCTGATGCCCAGATTGAGCACCATCTGCGTGGCTAGACGAAGATGGTTCCAGGTCGCGGAATTGTCGCCGGTCCAAGTGAATCCATAGCGCTGGCCGCCGGCATACGTGGCACGGGTTAAAACAAACGGGCGCTCGTCGGGACGCAGTTTGAGCAGCCCCTCGAAAGTGCCGCGCGCATTTTCCAGTCCAACGATGTTGTGAATCTCGGCGTGCGTGGCGGTGCGCGTGATGAATCCCGGCTCTTCGATGCGATGAACGGTGTTCAGCGGCATTGTCTTGTCGGGTCCGTCGAAGACCGAGGGTTCGTTCATGTCGTTCCAGAATCCGGCGACGCCGTCTTGAACGAACTCGTCATAGAGGCCGCCCCACCATTCGCGGGTTTGGGCGCGGGTGAAATCGGGAAAGACTGCGGGGCCAGGCCACACGATTCCAACGAACTCCGAGCCGTCGGGATTCTTCACGAACTGGTCGCTGGCATGGCCGGTGTCGTAAGGCGCATAGTTCTGGTTGGGAGCATGCGCGATGTGGAGATCGGTGATGTTGACCAAGTGAAAGTGCTGTTTGCGCAGATCGGAGACGAGTGCCGGAAAGTTGGGGAATGTTTCGGGATTTACGGTGAAGGGCCGATTTTTGTACTGATAGTCAATGTCGAGGTAGAGCACGTCGGAGGGAATCTTGTCGGCGCGCAGGCGATTGGCAATCTCCCGAGCCTGGGATTCAGGAGTGTAGCTGTACCGCGACTGCTGGAAGCCGAGCGCCCACAGCGGAGGAAGCGGAGGTGTTCCCGTAAGGTAAGCATAGCCTTCGACAACCTGTTTCGGCGTCGGGCCATAGAGCACGTAGTAGTCGAGCGGGCCGCCTTCGGCACCGAAGCAGTAGGCATCACGCGCCTGCTTTCCAAAGTCAAACCATGTGCGCCAGGTGTTATCGAGGAATACTCCGTAACTGCGAGTGCCATTGATGGCGAGAAAAAACGGAATGCTTTTGTAGAGCGGGTCGACCGATTCCTGGGGCCCGATGTCGGTATTCCACAAGGTGTAGGCCTGACTTCTGCGATCGAAGGAACCGGTCTTGTCGCCCAGGCCAAAGTAATGCTCGTCGACAGGCATTTGCTTCGCGACCGAGAAACCACCGAGTTGAAACTTGATGGGGCGTCCCACGGCGTCGGCAGAGATGACGTTGCCCGCGAGATCCCGAATAACGAGGCGGAGCGGATTGCGCTCGATGCGGACGTCGAGCAACGAGGTACGGAAACCCACGGAGGGCGCCTCCTCGGTCGGCCGCACGTCGACGGATTTGCTGCGCGGGCCGGAGAGGACCGACCAGGATGCGTCTTCGGGCAAAGTACTCTCCGCCGAGATGCGCACGCGAATGATGTCGTCGCGAAGCGCCGTGACCCGTAAAGTCGCAGAGCCGGCACGAAGCTCGACGCCATCGCGCAGCGCCTGGGCGCCGGTTACGGAATCGAGCGTAGTCGAAGGTTGTGAAGCAGCGGCGGTCTGTGCCGGCGCGGAACTCATTGCGGCGACCGTTATTTCGAGGAGTACGACCAGCAAGCGCGGGCGGAAAACTGGCATCAGTGGCCTTTTTCAGAAACGATTCCCTTCTATGCGGCAACATCATATTAACTCCAAGGGGAACAATTCGATGAACACCGCTCCGCCGAGTTGGAACCCACCCAAAATGGGCTAAAAAAAGAATTGACAAGGAAAGCATCGCAGGTGTATTTAACCTACTAGTTATTTAACTTACTGGTTCATTACAGACTGATCTTTTATTCCATGACTGATCTAAAACCAGACATACACGATCGATTGAGTGAAACCTTCGGAGCATTGGCCGATCCCACCCGGCGGGCGATTCTGGCGCGGCTGGCGTTGGGGGAAGCTTCGGTCACGGAGCTGGGCGAACCGTTCGAGATGAGCATGCCGGCGATTTCCAAACACCTCAAGGTGCTGCAGCGCGCCGGGTTGATCGCTCGCGGGCGCGAGGCGCAATGGCGGCCCTGCCGGCTTCAGGCCCGTCCGCTGCAAGACGTGGCGGGATGGGTGGAACACTATCGGCGCTTTTGGGAGGAAAGTTTCGATCGATTGGACGACTACCTGCGGGAACTCAAAAAACAACCTTCGAAAAATAGAGAGTCTAAAAAATAATAACTTGGCGAAAAACATTTCGAATGCGGTAGAGGACCACGGGAAACAGAACCCGTTTGAGATCACGCGGGTGTTCGATGCCCCGCGGGAGCTTGTGTTCAGGGCGTGGACTGACGCTCAGGCGCTGGCGCGCTGGTGGAGTCAGGGGCTGCTTGATCAAGGTCTGTCAGTTGGATCTTCGGCCGGGCGGAATTTTTCACTATTCGATGCGACGGCCGGACGGACAAGAAATGTTTGGAAAATTTGCGTATCGTGAGATCGCGGCGCCGGAGCGGATCGTTTTCGTCAATTCGTTTGCGGATGAAAAAGGCGGGACGGCTCGGTCTCCCTATCATCCCAACTGGCCGCTGGAGATACTGAACACGTTGACGCTCACCGAGCACGCAGGCAAGACGACGCTCAACCTGCGGGGAGGGCCGATCAACGCGACCGAGGAGGAATGCAATATCTTCCAGGGTTTCCGGGAAGCCATGCAAAAGGGATTTGGCGGGACATTCGATCAGCTCGACGAATATTTGGCGAAAGCATAGGCTCACAGGCTGGGAGGGGCGGGATTTCCCTGCTCCTTCAGACATTTACATGTTTCGATTTACTGAAGAAAGGGGCACATGCATGCCATTGGAGACTGCTCCGATTTCGAAGACGATGTTGTGGACGGGACGAATCATGAGCGCGGTCCCTGTGCTGCTAACGCTGCTCGGCTCGGTGATGAAACTGGCGAAAGTGGCTCCAGCATTGGAGGGCATGGCGCGCGCTGGATTTCCCGAGAGGTTCGCTGTGCCGATTGGGATTCTTGAGTTGATCTGTGTTGCTGCCTATGTGATTCCGCAGACTTCCGTGCTGGGGGCGATCCTGCTCACCGGCTTACTGGGTGGCGCTACGGTCACGACGCTGCGCATTGGAGATCCCACGTTTCCCCTGCCCGTTGTTCTTGGAATGATGGCGTGGGGCGGCCTGTATCTGCGGGATCTGCGGTTGCGCGAACTCATCCCACTGCGAAAAATGTAGAGTGGCAGGCGCGCCCAAACGTGGCTCCAGTGCTCGGACGGACGGGCTAGTCGCCCGTCCCCACACAGCCCTTTCCCGCACAATTTCAGGTTGCTCAACCTCGCAGCAGCGGACGCGTCAGGCAGGTGGGGCCGCCCCTGCCGTTGATGCAGATCTCGCTCCCGGAGAAGGTACGGACGTCGAATCCCGCGCGGCGCAGGCCGTCGTTGGTCTGGTGGTTCTCTTCGATCGCCAGCAAGCTCTTTTCGCCTAACGCGAGTACGTTGCAGGCCAGAGTGTCGCGTTCGGAATCGTCGATCGGGATGAACTTGAATCCGCGTGATTGAAGCAGTTCGACGGTCTCGACCGCTAACCACGGGAGATCGACCAGCGCGGTTTGCTCGTCTAACAGGCTGATCAACGACATCAGATGAAGGCAGGCAGACGGGCCGGCGCCGTGAGGCAGTGGCGCGGATAGGATTTCCACTCCCTTGGGCGCGAGCAGGGCGCGCATTTGCTCGATGCCGGCTGCGTTGCTGCGATAGCCCTGACCGATAAGCAGCGTCTTCGAGTCGAGCCAGACTATGTCTCCGGCTTCGGCGGCCCCCGGCGCCGCGATCGTGCCGAAAGTCGGAATGGCTTGCGCCGCGCAGCAGGAGCCGTGATGCCGGGCCTCCGCCACCCGATTCGCTTTGCCGGGCCGCATTAGGATCAGGCCGAAGTCTGTGGCCAGAGAGGCATCGTGCGCGTAGACAGCGTCGAGAGAAAGATCGTCATGCGCAGGCAGTTCGATAATTTCGGCGCCGGCGGTTTTGAGTTGGTTCACCAGCGCGGTGTGTTGCCACTGTGCCTTTTCAAATGTAGGAGCGTGGTGGAAGCCGAGTTCGCGCCAGGTGGTGACGCGTCGTGGCTCGTTCCATCCTGCGCTTCGAGGCGAGCACACGAGCACGCGCTGGAGTTTCCCCACCATGGAGTGTCCGTTAAAAGCCATGCCGGTTTGGAAAGATGTGGTCAGGGTGCCTCGTTATGTTTGGAATCAGAGGAGCATGGATGATTTTAAAGCAGATACGGCGCGATGCAGAAATGCTGCCTGAGAACGGATCTTCCACCCCGCTTCGGCTGGTTCGCCTTCCACTTGCGCACCAACGGTTTTCGCCGGCGGCCGCATTCGTACGCCGCTTCGCGGCTAGGAGAGGAGCCGACTCATTTCGTCGTCGACAGCTCCAGCTCGCGCTGAAGGCTGCACAACTTCAGTTCCCGAGAGCCTTACTCGGAGACGGAGAACGACACGTGGGCGTCTTCAGGTGGCATCAGTTCGTGCCGAGCGCTCTTGTCTTTTCCCTTGTCTTTGTCTTTGCTGTGGGCATTGCGCTTGCCGAGCCACTGCTTCAGATGCTTCCGCGCGGCCGGCGTGAGCTTGGAAAAGAAGAGTCCGGCGCGGCCTTGATCACTGGCCCACATCACGTCAGCGTGTCCCTGCAGCGTAAAATCAGTGCCGGGGAGCACGCAGCGAAAAGCCAGGTTCGAGGTCACGGGAACCGGTTCGGTGGCCTGTACGGCGAGGCCATGCTCGCCGATATCGATGCTGACTCCGGAAAGCGTTTCGTTTTCGAAGTCCAAATAGACCAGGGTTTTCACCTCGTAACGGCCGGACTTGCGTCGATTGCTGTTCCTGGTTGTCCGATCGGCCTGCAAAGCGTCTTTTAGCTGGTCGGTTTGGAGCGGCCGGTAGAGAATGCGGCTGGCGCCGGACTGAAACGCCTGGCCAGTGCCGGGCCAGGCCCTGCTGGCTACAGCGAGGAGTGCCGGCTTTTGGCTGGGCGGTAACAGCGCCGCCATGCGGATCACCTCTTCGGCACTCGGCATGTCAAAATCAACAATCAGCGTGGCACATCGGCCGGACATGACCAATTCGAGCGCCTCTTGCCCGGAGAGGCAGCTGACTAATTCGATTCCAAGCTCCTGGAGCGTGAACCCCAGGGTTTGGAGGGATCGTTTGTCCTCGCACAGCACAGCAGCAGACTGGTTCATGAGCTACAAAGTACGGGCTGGCGCGTATCCGGTAAATGTCACAGCGGTAATCAGAAAATGGGTTACTGAAGCACTCTATAAACCAGGGAAAATACTGGTCTTCGTTCCCTCGGCTTCACTTCTTCGGCGGCTGCGCTGGGCGCTGTTATAATCGAGAATTGCGCTCATGCCTACCAAGCTACTGATTCGATCCACTACAGTTTTGTCGGTTCGCCGCAACGGCAAGGTCGTTCTTGCCGGGGACGGCCAGGTCACGCTGGGCGAGTCGGTGATCAAGCATTCGGCCAAGAAGATACGGCGGCTATATAACGATAAGATTGTGGCTGGGTTTGCAGGGTCGACCGCGGATGCATTTACCCTGTTCAGCCGCTTTGAGGCGAAACTGGAGCAATATCACGGCAACCTGGGCCGGGCTGCGGTGGAACTGGCCAAGGATTGGCGCACCGACAAGTTCCTGCGGCATCTGGAAGCGTTGTTGCTGGTGAGCGACAAGGAGCAGACGTATTTGCTCAGCGGGCAGGGGGATGTGATCGAGCCCGACGGTGCGGTGGCGGCCATCGGCAGCGGCGGGCCCTACGCGCAGGCCGCTGCTCAGGCGCTGGTGGAGCATACCGAACTCTCCGCCCACCAGATCGCCGAAGAAGCGATGAAGATTGCCGGCAAGATGTGCATCTATACGAATGACAAGGTAACGATTGAGGAGCTTTAGTTCTCAGTTTCCGGTCTCAGTTCTCAGCGAAATCCTGCGCTGGGCAAATGAGAGCTGAAAACTGAGAATTGAGAACTGAACTATGGCCATTTATCTACCCTCTTCCGCCGAAGAAGAACAGCTTGCGCTGGACGAACTGACGCCGCGCGAGATTGTGGTTGAGCTCGACAAACACGTGATTGGCCAGAAGGACGCGAAGCGGGCGGTGGCCATCGCGCTGCGCAATCGCACGCGCCGGCAGAAGCTTTCGCCCGAACTCGCCGAAGAAATCATCCCCAAGAACATCATCATGATCGGGCCCACTGGCGTGGGCAAGACGGAAATTGCACGGCGGCTGGCGAAGCTGGCGAATTCTCCGTTCCTGAAAGTGGAAGCGTCGAAGTTTACCGAGGTCGGCTACGTGGGACGCGATGTTGAATCGATGGTGCGCGACCTGGTCGAGATCGCAATCGACAATGTGCGGGAAGAGAAGTTGGAAGACGTTGCCGACAAGGCCGAACTGAATGCGGAAGAGCGGCTGCTGGATATTCTGCTGCCGCCGTCGCCTCCGCCACGGTCGGAGCAGGCTGCCACCGCGGGCGGCGTGGTGATTGACGGGAATACGGCTTTGACAGAGTCTTCAAGCCGCACGCGCGAGAAATTGAGGCAGCAATTGCGCGAAGGAAAACTGGATGACCGCATGGTGGAGATTGACGTACGGGAGCGAAATTTCCCGTCGTTTGAAATTCTGACCAATCAGGGTATGGAAGAGATGGACGTCAACATTAAGGACATGTTGCCGAACATCTTCGGGCAGCGCACCAAGAAGCGGAAGATGAAGGTCAATGAGGCCTTCGAATATTTGATTCAAGAAGAAGAGCAGCGCCTGATTGACATGGACCAGGTCACGCGCATGGCAATCGACCGCGTGGAGAACTCGGGCATCGTGTTCCTCGACGAGATCGACAAAATCGCGGGGCGCGAAGGCGGCCATGGGCCGGACGTTTCGCGGGAAGGCGTACAGCGGGACATTCTTCCGATCGTCGAAGGCACGACAGTGAATACGCGCTATGGCATGGTACGCACCGATCACATCCTGTTCATTGCGGCGGGAGCGTTCCACGTATCCAAGCCGAGCGATTTGATTCCGGAACTGCAGGGGCGTTTTCCGATTCGCGTGGAGCTGCAATCGTTGACCATGGAAGACTTCGTCCGGATTCTCACGGAGCCAAAATCGTCGCTGGTGAAGCAGTACACGGCGCTGCTTGAGACCGAAGGGGTGAAGCTGGAGTTTACGCCTGAGGCGCTGGATGAGATTGCGCACTTTGCCTTCCGCGTGAATGAGAGCACGGAAAACATCGGGGCGCGGCGCCTGCACACCATCATGGAGCGCGTGCTCGACGAGTTAAGCTTCGAAGCTCCGGAGAAGAAGGGCGAACATATCACGATTGACGCGGAGTACGTGCGTAAGATGTTGACGGACATTGTGAAGGATCAGGATTTGTCGCGATACATCCTGTAGTCGTTCGTACTTTGGAATCCAGCCGTGCGGGCCGGCCAGGGGCATTCTGTTAGTCTGGTTCCTTAGGCATGAGACGCTCCACGCCGAAGCTCCTACTGGCTCTGGGTGCGCCGTTGGTGTTTACGGCGTGTGCGACGATTGCGCCGCCGCAGCCTCCGTCGCTGGACTTGCCCAAACCTCCTTCGGATCTGCGGGCCACCCGCAAGGGCGACCACATTACCCTCACCTGGACTGTTCCAAGCGTCACGACCGATCGGAAAACCATTCGAAGCGTGGGTTCAACCCGGATTTGCCGCGGACTTCAAACGAAGTTGATGCAATGCGGTATCCCGGTGGGTGAGGCCGCTGCGCAACCCACTCCTATCGCGGCCCCATCTTCCAAACAGAAAGCGGCAAGATCGTACACCGACTCGCTTGCCGGGCAGCTTCACGCCGACAATCCTTCCGCCTTCACTACCTACGCCGTCGAAGTGCTCAACGCGGACGGTCGCGGCGCTGGACTCTCAAACCAGGTGCAGGTTTCGTTGGCCCGCACCCTTCCCCCCCCACGGGACTTCGCTGGACGCGTCACCGGTCAGGGAGTCGTACTGACCTGGACGAACAACCTTCCGGTAGCGGGTCCAACTCTACCCTTGCGCTATCTCTATCGGGTGTACCGCCGTTCGGGGGATAGTCCGCAGCAGATTCTTGCCGGCGAGATATCGGCAGGAAGTGAACGCAGCCTCAGTCTTACGGATTCGAGCATCGAGTGGGAAAAGACGTACCAATATCGGGCGGAGACCGCTACGGTGGTCGTCCAGGAAAACAAGCCGGAGCTACAGATCGAAGGAGACGACACGCCGGAAATTAAAGTTTTCACACGGGATGTTTTTCCGCCCGCCGTTCCTTCCGGGCTGCAGGCGGTGTCTTCGGGTCCGGGACAGAAGACTTTTGTCGATCTGGTATGGGCTCCGGTTACCGACCTCGATCTAGACGGCTACAACGTTTATCGTCACGAAGCTGGAGAGGCGGCGGTGAAGGTGAACACGAAACCGGTTCAAACCCCAGCGTATCGGGATGCGAACCTCATCTCCGCAAGACGCTATTTTTATTCTGTCTCTGCGGTTGATGTTCGCGGGAACGAGAGTGGCCGCTCAGAGGAAGCGAGTGAAACAGTTCCGTGAGGACGATGTGATTCCTAGGACTGCTTCCAGAAACCTTCCTCTTTAATTCGGGGTCGCTGCCAGACGAGCGTGGTAGCCCTGGCGGGCCCGAACCTGCAGGCGCTTCCCGTCTTTCTCGGCAGTGACGCTGATAGCGCGGTAGTTTCCATTAGGCTGAAAATCGGTGGGCTTATAAGCGACGAAGTAACGGCTACGGATCAAATCGTGCAGCTTATCGAACGACTTGCCCAGAGTCCGGATATCGCCGGGAAACATCGCCTCGCCTCCCGTGCGCTCCGCCAGTACCTCTAACACCCGGTCGGCATCCGTTTTATCGCCCCGGTCTTCTCGCGTGCTGACGGTGTAGATGGCTACGCCAGTCCTCTCCGCCGTCTGAATGCTCTGCTTCAGGCTGCCATGACTCGAATTGTCTTCGCCGTCGCTGAGGATCACCAACACTCTCGCCACGCGCTCGCTCTCGGGATACGCTGCCAATTTTCGACAGGCGAATGACACCGCATCGAATAGCGCTGTTCCTCCTCCGTTTGCGAGCTTCTCAATTCCCTTTCCCAGTTGCGCTGATTCGGGGGTGAAATCCTGAGTGACGGTGGTGTTCTCGGAAAAACCGGCTATGAAACCGAGGTCCGAAGCGCCGCTTAGCATTGTTTCCACGAACTTGGTGGCGGCGCGCTTTTCAAACGAGAAGCGGTCGAACACCGAACCGCTGGTATCGACGAGCAGCGCCAATCGCAGAGGGAGTTTCGACTGTGGAGCAAATTGCTCTATTTTTTCCGGCGGCTTATTGTCGTCGAGGATGCGGATATTGGACTGCTCCAAATCATTCACCATATGCCCATGACGGGTGACGGTGAAAAACAGCGTGACCCGATCCACGCTGGTACGAATCGTCCATGCCGCAGCCAGGGAGGGAAGACTCGGGAGCGGAACAGCGACCCCGACACTCTCGCTGCCCTCGGAGGCCGTATTGTCCTCGGCCAGCGTGCCGCAGTCTTCGCAATTCCCTCCGTCGGATGCGTTCCCTGCGGCGCTCAACTGCGCCTTCAATCTTTCGCTGTTGGGGAAAGTCTGGGGCCGCAGAGAAGCGACCAGTGTGGTCGCTGGCGACGGACTGGCAGCGGCCGCTGCTCGAACGGCCTTGTTGTGAGAAAGCGTTGCCAGATTCTGACGGGCCACCGGGGCGAACGCGTTCGTAGGGTCCTCGGCGATAAACAATTTCAGTTCGCGCTCCATGCCTTCGAAGTCCTTGAGCGACATGGCTGCCGACGCGGCGACGTAGTGCACATTCGCCATGCCTTTGTGATCGAGCGCGTGGACCAACTTGGCCGTTTCCAGAGCTTGCTGATACTGATGGGTTCCGTTTTGCGCGTAGATCAGAGCCGAGAGGATCCGCGCATCCTTCGGACGCAGGGAGGCAGCTTTTTCCAGTCGTGGTTGCGCCGTTTCAAAATCGTTCATCGAGAGTGCAACCATCCCGAGATTCAGAAACGATCCGGGAAACTTCGCGTCCAGTTGCGCCGCCACCTCAAACTCGCTTCTGGCACGAGGCCTGTCTTCCTGGTCGAGATAGGCGAGCCCAAGGGCAATGTGGGCTGAGACGAATTTGTGATAGACATCGATTGCTCTTTGCAGGTGCTTGATGGCTTCTTTCGAATGCTGTGCTTTCATTAAGGATGTGGCGTCGTTGAACTCCACTACGGCCTTATTGGGGGCTTCCAGATCGAGCGCGGATACGACACCGGATTCGATCAGCTCTTTATTTTGGTTGCGTTGCTTCTGGTTTTGGTGCGCATCTCGGTTGACCTGGTCGAGATACATTTGCGCGAAGTCGATCTGCGCGAACTCGCCATCCAAGCCCATGTTTATATTGGGTATCTGTGCAATCGTGGAAATCTGGAAACAGAGCCCAAAGGCGACAGCCCAGGCGAAACGACGCGGAACCCTCTTGCAAGATTGACGGCGGTGCGTAGGCTGCACAAATGCTCCTGCACAGACACGGGCTTTCGCCCGGAAAGGCGTCGAGGACGGCAGGCGGAGATGCCCTGAACGTCCCTGGGGCACCTAACTATAGCAGATATCCTTTCCTGCCTTCCGGATCCAGCTTCCATTTACCGGAGACACGGGCCGAGAGTCGTCGTCCGCCCTCGGAGGCGCCGATGTCGGCGAAAATATTTCCCTTCTTTGCGCCTCAATTTGCACAGATATGATTAGATAGATAGCGATGAAATATTGCCGATTTCAGTTCAATGGCCAGATTCAATATGGGCTGGTCGAGTCCGTAGGCGGACGGGACGCAATTGTGCGGGTACTGCTGACCGCTCCCGAAGAAGCCGACGGGGACATGGAGAGCTTGCGCACGCGGCGGATCGAGGCCATTGCGCTGGAGCAGGCTTCGCTGCTGCCTCCGGTGCGGCCGTCGAAGATCGTCTGCGTGGGGCGCAATTATCGCGAGCATGCGGCTGAGTTGGGACACGATGTGCCTACCGAACCCCTTATTTTTTTGAAGGCCACTTCGGCGTTACTGCCGCCCGGAGGGACGGTGCGCCGTCCGAAGATCTCGCAGCGGGTCGATCACGAGGGCGAGTTGGGCGTAGTGATTGGCAAGACGTGCTATCAGCCGGCGGCGGATGCGGACATTCGGCAGTACATTTTGGGCTATACCTGCGTGAATGACGTCACGGCGCGCGATCTGCAGAATAAAGATGGCCAGTGGACCCGGGCGAAGGGCTTCGACACGTTTTGTCCGGTGGGGCTGGTGGTGACCGACGAGATCGATCCCTGGGTGGGGGTGGGAGTGGAGACCCGCGTCAATGGCGAGGTCCGCCAGCACGGCAACACGCGGGATTTCATCTTTGCGCTGGACGTGGTAATTCGGCATATTGCACAGGCGATGACTTTGTTTCCGGGTGATTTGATTCCTACAGGGACGCCGGCTGGCGTGGGGCCGTTGCTCGCGGGGGATGTGGTTGAAGTTAGCGTTGAAGGCGTGGGGACGCTGAGGAATTTGGTAGCGGATGAGTAGCAGGAACCTGGATCGAGCCACTGCCCTACTGCAGCCGGAAGCGTTCTTTCATCAGCCTTTGCAGGCGCGGCTTGTAGAGCAGATCGTAGGCGAGTTCTTTGTCGGGGAACATGGCCAGGGCGGCGCGCTTGGCCCCGGCGGCCAGCTCTGAAGCTTCCTCTACGCTGAGGTTGGGGGCCTGGCCGATCACTGACATTACCATGCTGATCATCACTTGCAGGCGGCGGATCTTTCGGGCTTCCTCTTCGCGTTCGCGGACGGTCTCCTGGTCCGCGATTGGAAAATTTTCTTCTTGCCCGGCCCCGTGATGAATGTTCATGGTGTCCCCTTTGCTCGTCCCACAGGTTTGGATGACTCTACGCGCTCCGTCGTTGCGCCTCGGTTAATGCCATTCTGCCGCATTTACGGAACAAAGCAACTACACAAAAGTGCCGTTTAAGGTTACGAGCGGCAGTCGAGTTTCGCACCTTGCGGCGACAGACTCGCGCGGTGCGCTTTGCCGCATGCTGCGGAGCTTTCGCGCCGCCGGACCGCCGAGGCGGCTATCCCCACGATGAGCTGTCGCTGGACAGCCGAGGGGGCTGTCGCTGCATGAGCATTTCGCTGGGGCGTCCCGTCCCACATTCACCGAGGAAGTGTAAAATTACGGTGCAAGGCCGGAGTCGGTCGTTTGTCCGATTCCAGAATTGGAGATGTCTATGGCAGAAGGCAATTCGGCCGGCGACGCGCAGCCGCGTCCTGATCCCCGCGAGAAACTGGTGAAGGTGTTCGAGTCGGAGCAGGAGCCTGAGGCGCTGGTGGTGAAGGGATTGCTCGATTCGGCGGGCATCGACAGTGATCTTACTTCGGCGTCGCTGGTGCAGGATGCGTTTCCCGGCCTCGGCGGGATGATCCTGCTGGTGCGCGAAGAAGATGCGGAAGCCGCACGTCGCGTGATTGCGGAAGGACAGCGGTCGTCGCCCGAGGATGACGACACCGCAGAGATTCAGATTATTGAAGAGCCGCCACCACAGGCGTAACCGAATGTCCGTCGAGATAGAAACGGCTGTCCGTACGTGCATCTCGCCTGAACTAATCTCACCGAACCAGGTGCACAACGCTTTCCACGTGGTACGTTTGCGGAAACAGATCCACTAGATGGACTTGCTCGACGCGATAACCGACGGCGAGCAGGGAAACGAGATCGCGTGCAAGCGTTGCCGGATCGCATGAGACATAAATAATGCGGGGCGCGCCCATGGCCGCTGACAATCTCGCCACGCTTTCTCCTAAACCGCTGCGAGGCGGGTCCAACACCACCAGATCGGGCCTATTCGGGCCAGGCGTGTTAACCCTATGAGGCGGAATTGCGCCCTTCCCTCCGGGCCTCGAATTCTCCGCGCGGGCAAGGTACTGCTCGGCTGTGGCCTGAACTACCTCTCCATTCGAGGAGCGATTGTAGGAGAGATCGGCGGAGGAAGTCTGTGACGACTCAACAGAAACGACGTGATGAAAGTCACCAGCCAGGGCTGTGGAAAACAATCCCGTGCCCGCGTACAGATCGAGAGCGAGTTGGCCCGATTGTCCGGCAGTAACGATTCTCACTAGCTCGTCGGTGAGATGACGGTTGGTTTGAAAGAAAGCACCCGCACTGACTCGATATGCCGCCCGCTGCGTTTGATAGGTCAGATGCGCAGCCCCCATAGCGACTAGCGTTTCCCGCGCCCTAGCCTTGCGATCGCCGGGATTGGTTTCGCGGAAGGCCACGACGCCGGCAATCTCAGGCAAGGCAGCGCGAAATTCTTCCGCCCACTCGCGCACCGAGGATCGGCGTGCCACACCTGCACATCCCACTTCCACCAGGAGTTGGGTATCATCTGCGTTCGCGAAGAATTCGATCTCGCGCACGCCCTCGGGAACTTTGCCCTCCCGGCCGCTGGGCCAGAGCAACGCGATGCCGCGGTTGATCAGGGGCGAACTGATGGGGCACTCTTCGACCGGCAGCAGTTCGTGAGCAGCCATTTTGAAATATCCCGCGGCGAATGGGGGACTGACCTGGACCTGCAAACGAGACCGGTTGCGATAGTTCCAGGGGGGCGAGGAATGCACCTCGATGTCGAACGGCAACTCCAGCTTGGCGGTACGGCGTAGGGTCTCGCGCAGAATCTCTTTCTTGATCTCGAGCTGCTGCTCATAGCGGATGTGCTGATAGTGACACCCGCCACAGCGCCCAAAATATGGGCAAGAAGGCTGAATGCGGTGCGGAGAGGGCTCGATAACGGCGTCAACCGCGGCTCGCGCAAATCCGGGCTTCTGCTCGGTGAGGCAAGCCTCAATTTTTTCTCCGGCCAAGACAAACGGGACGAAAACAGCCTTGCCGCGTTCGCCGGTTTTATTTGCGCGGAGACCGGCGGTGGGAAGATCGGCAGGCAAACGGGCCAGGCCATCGCCGCCATAGATCAGCTTTTCGATGGTAAGGAGCAAGAGTTGATTCTACGGCATGAGGAGGGTGAAACCCGGACTCGCCGGAAGGTTCCGTCCCGCGGCGATTCGCGCGAGATCCCTCGCTCCGTCTGAAAAACGACTGCGCTCGGGATGACGCCAAGCATGGAGGTTGGCAGGCTTGGTATCGAGTCATGAGGAATCGTTGGTCATCATCGCGCGACAGTGGCGCGCGATCTGTTGTTCTTCTTGGGTGGCGACAACTTGAATCTTATCGGGAGTCAGACCAAGAACCTCAAGCCCTTTTGTGGACGCGGATCGAATGCGATCGCTATGCTCTCCGATGCCGCCGGTGAAGACGAGAAGATCCGCGCCACCCAGCAGGGCCATGTACGCCCCGATGGTTTTTCGTACTGACACGGCAAAGACATCCAGAGCCAGCATCGCTTTTGAATCATCGCGGCCGGCGCGTTCTTGCAGCGCCCTCACATCGCCTTCGCCGGAGGAAAGTGCGAAAAGGCCGCATTGATGATTGAGCAGATCTTCCAGCTGGTCGGCGTCGAGCTTCTCATTTCGTAGAAGATAAACCATGACGCCGGGGTCGAGGTCGCCGCTTCTGGTTCCCATCAGAATGCCACCAGTCGGAGTGAGGCCCATGGTGGTGTCAATGGATTTTCCGTTTCGAAGCGCACAGAGACTCGATCCGTTGCCAAGGTGCGCAAAGATGGCTCGTTGAGGAAGCTTTGCGCCGAAATAATGCACCAGCGATTCGTAGGAAATACCGTGGAAACCATAGCGACGAATTCCTGCGTCGAAGTAGCGCTGCGGAAGCGGCAGATGCGACGCGACTTCCGGAATCGTCTGATGAAATGCGTCGTCGAAGCAGGCAAACTGTTTGGCTGAAGGAAAGATCGATTGCGCAGCCGCGATCAGCGACAGAGCCTGCGGAATATGCAATGGCGCAAAGTGGATTGCTGAACGGAGTTGATCGAGGACTTGCGGCGTGATGAGTTGGTGTTTCGAGAGCTTGGGACCGCCGTGCACTACGCGGTGCCCGACAGCCACCGGTGTGTCGTCCTTATGTTGCCCTATTGCCGCGGCGAGGGCGGCCAGCGCATCGCTTTGGGTTTCGTGAATACGGTCGCGCTGCAGAAGCGAGGTTCCATCCGCGGAACGGATGCATAAGGACCCATGGTTTCGTCCAATGCCCTCAGCAGTTCCGGTCAGCAGCGGCTGTTCGTCGGTTGCGCCGCGACGGTAGATACCGAACTTCAGCGAAGACGAGCCGCTGTTGAGGACGAGAATGGGACTGTCATTGTCGGATAACTCTCTCGGGCCCAATTCTTTCGCCATTCCTACCCCGGCCATTTCCAGTTTCGAATTTCTTCTTTATCGATGCCTTCCGCGTGGGCGTAGTTGACGCTCTCGATGATCTGGCCCTTCAACCACTCCTTGACGTGAGCGCCAATCGTGCGCAGGCGCGGAACACGATCGATGACATCGATCGCCAAGTCAAAGCGGTCGATTTGATTAATGATGGCAAGCTCAAGCGGAGTATTAATGTTCCCCTTTTCCTTATAGCCGCGCACATGAATGTTGTCATGATTCTTGCGGCGGTAGCTGAGCTTGTGAATGAGCGAGGCGTAGGAATGAAAGTTGAAGATAACCGGCTTGTCAACGGTGAACAGTGAATCGAAATCGCGATCCGAAAGTCCGTGCGGATGTTCGCTCTCCGGCATAAGCCGGAAAAGGTCGACGACGTTCACGAAACGGATTTTCAAATCACGGAAGCGCTCCTTCAGAATTGCAACCGCCGCGAGCGACTCCATGGTTGCGATATCCCCGGCGCAGGCCATCACCACATCGGGATCGTTGCCGTCATCGCTGGAGGCCCAGTCCCAAATGCCGATGCCTTTGGTGCAATGCTTTACGGCATCTTCCATGGCAAGGTATTGGAGATGCTCCTGCTTATCGGCCACGATGACGTTGACATAGTCGCGCGAGCGCAGGCAATGATCGGCCACACTCAGCAGGCAGTTCGCGTCGGGCGGCAAGTAGATGCGCACCACGTCCGGGCTCTTATTTGTGACCACATCGAGAAATCCCGGGTCTTGGTGCGTGAAGCCGTTGTGATCCTGCCGCCACACCAGAGATGTGATGAGGATATTGATCGAAGGTACCGGCGCGCGCCAGGAGAGTTCCTTCTTCGACTTTTCCAACCATTTGGCGTGCTGGTTGAACATGGAATCGATGATGTGTATGAAGGCTTCGTAGCTGGAAAACAAGCCGTGGCGGCCGGTCAGAACGTAACCTTCAAACCAGCCTTCGAGCGTATGCTCGCTCAGCATTTCCATTACGCGTCCGGCGACATCAAGTTCTCCGCCGTCGGCATCCTCCGGCTTGTATTCGGCGAGCCACGTCTTTTTCGAAGCGGCATAGATGGCTGTGAGCTTGTTGGAGGCGGTCTCATCAGGGCCGAAGACGCGGAATGTATTCATGTTGCGGCGCATCACGTCAGCAAGAAAGTGCGCGAGCACATCGGTCGGTGAGAGGTAGAGAGTACCCGGAGTCTTCAGGTTGACGGCATAAGCGCGAAACTCAGGCAGTTCGAGTTCTTTGCGCAGCAATCCTCCATTGGCGTGGGGATTAGCGGAGATGCGGCGCGAGCCTGAAGGCGCAAGCTCTTGTAGTTCTGGAACCAGCGTTCCGTTGGCGTCGAATAGTTCTTCGGGCTTGTAGCTGCGCATCCAGTCTTCTACGATTTTCAGAGACTTTTTATTCGTGGCCGGGTCGGCCACTGGAACCTGGTGCGCCCGCCACGAACCCTCCACTTTGTGGCCGTCGACTTCCTTCGGTCCTGTCCAACCTTTGGGCGAACGCAGCACGATCATCGGCCATCGGGGACGCGTGGCGTCGCCGGTTGCGCGGGCATGCTGCTGGATAGAGCGAATTTCCAGCGTGCATTGCTCCAGAGTGGAAGCCATTTTCTGGTGCATCGTAGACGGGTCGTCGCCTTCGACGAAATACGGTTGGTGACCGTATCCGATCAGCAGTGATTCCAATTCTTCGTGCGGAATGCGGGCCAAGACTGTGGGATTCGCGATCTTGTAGCCATTGAGATGCAGCACCGGCAGGACGGCTCCGTCACGAATCGGATTCAAGAATTTGTTCGAATGCCAGGAGGTCGCGAGCGGCCCGGTCTCGGCCTCTCCGTCCCCGATAGCGACGGTGACGATGAGATCAGGATTGTCGAAGGCTGCTCCGTAAGCATGTGAGATGGAGTAGCCGAGCTCGCCGCCTTCGTGAATAGACCCGGGCGTCTCCGGAGTGCAGTGCGAGCCGATGCCTCCGGGAAATGAGAACTGCCGGAAGAATTTGAGCAAGCCAGCTTCGTCGCGACTCTTGTCCGGATAAATCTCGGAGTAGTAGCCCTCGAGATAGCAGTTGGCAAGTGTGGCCGGCGCACCATGGCCGGGGCCAGAAATGTACATCACATTCAGGTCGTACTTCTTGATAAGACGGTTCAGATGTACCCAAATCAAAGATTGCCCGGGATCTGATCCCCAATGACCGAGGAGGCGATTCTTAAAGTGCTCCGGCTTCAGCGGTTCACGCAGCAGAGGGTTCTCGCGAAGATAGATCATTCCTGCCGATAAATAATTGCAGGCTCGCCAGTACGCATGGATCTTTCGCAGTTCCTCCGGCGTGAGAGGTGATGAAACTTCCCCTGCATCCGCAATTCGAGGTTCTCCGACAATCATAGAAGATTGGGTCGTCACGAGAAGGGTCCTCCTGTTACGAGCTTAGACTTAGAACCTAAAGATAATTCCGCCTGAAGTTTTACACAACCTGCGGCCCTATGCCGTTTCACTGGTCATGATGAAAAGCGGCTTCATTTCGAAGCTCTTGTAGTGCGGCCGAAGGCGGTCGATGTTGTATTGCTCTTTTACGTTCACGATTTTTTTTGAGGCCGTAACAGTATCGATCGCCAGATTATCGTAGCGGCCATTCCTGAGGACGACAAGTCGTCCGTGGATCTTCCTCAGGAGCAAATCCAAGGCCAGGTTGCCATAGGCCATGGGAACGATGGAGTCGATGGCGTCGGGATCGCCGCAGCGAACCAGATAGCCGAGTTTCTGATTAATCGTGTCGATGGATTTGCCCTGGTTGTATTTGGGAGAAAGCTCCTTCAGTTTCTCGGAAACCAACTCCCCAATGCCGCCGAGTTTCTTGTGTCCGAAGGCGTCAGTGGTTTCAGCCTCGAAGATCATCTCTCCGCCTTGGAACATCGCTCCCTCAGAAACCAGGACAACAGAATAGTGGCTGGGATTTTTTCGGCGATCCGACACCAGGAGCTCGGTGAGGCGCTCGATATCGAACTTGTGTTCCGGGATTACGCAGCGGTGTGCCGCTCCGGCCATGGTAGGCAGCATGGCAGTGAAACCCGCGTACCGCCCGAAGACTTCGAGGACCATAAAACGCTCATGAGAGCCAGCGCTGGTGCGCAGGCTGTTGGTCATGGAAATGGTGCGAGTGACGGCCGTGCTGAAGCCGATGCAGTAGTCCGTGCCGGGAACGTCATTGTCCATGGTCTTGGGAATGGCGACTACCCTCACGCCTTCCTGATAAAGGCGCACACCGTAGCTCAGGGTGTCGTCACCGCCGATAGGGATGAGGTGGTCGATGCCGAGCCAATCCAGATTCTTTAGAACTTCTTCCGTCAGGTCGTTGTTTTCGGCGGTATAGGTAGACTGCAGGTGAGCCGGCACGCTGGACTTTTTCACTTTACTGGGATTGGTGCGTGAAGTATGCAGAAACGTACCGCCGGTGCGGCCGGTACGGTTGACCAGATCTTCCGATAGCGTCTGGAAATTTTCGCTGTTGTCGTAGTCTTTTTCGCGGACAATATCGACCAGTCCGGCCCATCCCCGACGAATGCCAATCACTTCGCAGCCCTCGCGCATGGCGCGAATGGTTACGGCGCGGATGGCTGGGTTCAGACCGGGCACGTCGCCGCCACCAGTGAGGATTCCAATCACACCCTTTTTTGTTTTCACCTTGTCCTCCCGTGTCGCAGAAACCTGCGAGAGTCACATCCGGTTACTTCTCGGTATTCACATGCCTGCGGACCGGAAAGCGTCTAACCCGCATTCAGCGAAGCCAGCAGGAATACTAAAGGGGCGTTCCAGTTGATGGCGACTTCGTTCAGTGAGTAGGCAGCCTGGTCGTCCTTATACATCTGCATTGGCGGACCCTTCGGCAGCAACGCAGCCACGCGGTCCGCGGGATGAGCATTGGGCCCGCCAGAGAGCAACCCGGGCCAAGGAGCGGCAATATTGTCAGCCGCACTTGGCCGATGGTGGGGATGTTGGAAGGCTTTCGATCCTAACTGTGTAACCCAGGACAAGTCGAAGCAATTGCGTCCGATCAGGTAGTGGAGATTTTCCACGGCTGCGTGAGGGAAGCCGTCATTCCTCTGCAGGCGATCGGTCACGATCAGTTGCAGGGAGTGATTGCCCGCCACTCCGTTCGAACCCCAGACATAGTCCGAGAGGGACAGCGTGTTTCCATACCCATTCTGCCGGCTGTTTTGGACCAAATTCTCCGCCGCCCGCACGCTGGAGTCACGAATTTGCGCCAATAACTCACTCGATCCGCCTTTCCGGTCAGCCATCGCGTAGGTCCAGAGCGAGAGGGCCGAAAGGTCATTCCAGGCTGGCGTCTTCACGCGTAGTCCGTTGTCTATCCGGAGATAGGCGACGCCAGCCTCGAATGCCCGGCGATATTGGTCCTCGCCGCTGGTGCGCCATAGTTCTGCGGCAGCCCAGAGCATTTCGTCGCGGCAGTCTTTGTCGCCGTAGTCCCCGGTGCGAATACCGCTGGGATTTTGGAAGCTCACATCCGGATTCTTGCTGGCCCACGCGTAGGCGCGTCGCGCCGCGTCCATGCAGCGGTTAGCATAGGCGTCGTCAAAAGGCCCATAGCAGCGCGCCGCGATCGCGGACACTGCCGCGAGATCGGCGCTCGCGCTCGTGCTCTTGTAAGGAGCCGATCCGGTACCAATGACATAGCTGATCAGATGATCGTCCTGCGGCATGATGAAGCTACAGAAATTCTCGCTGGTCTGCTTGTGCCATACGCCTCCGTCGGCGTCCTGCAGGCTGAGCATCCAATCGAGATTCCAACGAATCTCGGCCAGGAAGTCGGGGAGGTTGCCACCAGACTCAGGAATCTTGAGATCGAGGCTTCGCACCGCCGTGTTGGCCATTTCCCACGTCCAAAGCAGAGTGCCTGTGGATATACCGGAGTTCACCACATAGCGGCCATAGTCGCCGGCATCGTGCCATCCCCCGTGATTCTTGTAGGGACCGCTCTTTCCAGAAGTCGAATGAAACTCCGATGCCAGATGACACACCGCATGCGAATAGCCGTTCCCCAGGTCCACATTGCAGCCGCAGCGCTGGCCGTAGTATCCCCTCATAGTGAGCCAAAGGGCATGGCGATAAACATCATTTCCGATTTCAACGGGCGCGCTCTTGCCCGCATCGGTCTCGAGAACGTACATGCCCGGCTGGCGGACCGGCGAAAAGTCACAAACTTGAACGCGGTCGCCGGAAGCCGCGTCGTCGCGTGCCTCGCCGGGCTTGCCCCGCAGAACAACCCCTCCGCCCTTAACCGCACGTACCGTGAACATCTCTGACGCGGCGCGTAGAGTGGCGAGCTTCGTGGCGTTTGCATGGTATCCGAGTTGATTGAAAACGATGGGGTTGGTATTGGACGCCGCCTCCGCCGCGGCCCCCTTTGAACTCATCCACCACGAATTCATCCGATACGCTGGTGGGGCAGCCACTGCGCCCCCGCAAAGGGCTGCGATTTTGAGGAAATTTCTGCGCTGCATGAGTCCAGTGTATTCCTCAGAGGCACGCAGAGAACTCGGTTGGAACGGCAGTACCGGCGGGCGGAGTTGGAAATGCCACCGAGTTCCGCGGTCTGAGCGACATGGGACTTTGGGTTCTGTCGCTCATCGTCTCCGCGCCCGTTCCATCCGTGCCGGACAAGATTTGACGCAGGAGGGGTCAGCTGCGCAGAAAGTCTTTCACCGGGCAGTTTCCTGCTACGCTGCCTTCTTGCGAGGAACTTTCGCGCCTTTCTTGCGGGCTTCGGAAAGACCGATCGCAATCGCCCGCTTCCGGCTCTTGACCGTTCCGCCTTTTCCGCCGCGTCCTGACTTCAGCGTGCCTTTTTTCTTTCGGTCGATCGCGCTCTTCACGCTCTTGCCCGCCGCCTTTCCATATTTCCGATTGCTCGCAGATTTCCGCTGTGCCATGATCGACCTCCCCAAAAAACTTCGAGGACCCAACGGCTCTAGAGGTTGGCGCTTGATTCCATCGCTTGCAAAATTTAACGCGGGAGCGAAAGGCCTCAAGAAAAATCAATGAGACCAGCGTAGGGTGAAACCACGCCGGCCTCATTGAGGAGCTGTCCGAATAGCCAAGGCTACGCTGCCTTCTGTTTTCCGAAGCGAATTACGACTTTGGTGTAGCCATCGATTCGACGGTCGAATTTCTCATACGCATCGGGAGCTTGTTCGATCTGAATTCGATGGCTGATGATTTTGCTTGGCTTGGCGCGGCCGTTTACGATCAGATCGCGCAAATATTCGTTGTATTTCTTGACGGGCAAGAACTCGCAGCCGTCCGGCTCAAGGCCCTGGATGGAGTGGGGAGTGCCGGTGGGGAAGAACCACAGATCATCTTTGGCCACGTCTTTTACAGCACTCTTGCCATCATTGTCGATTGCCGTAATACGGGCGTTCCCGCTGAGCATCAGGACCCACTCGGCGGCATTATGCCAATGCAGTTCGCGGATGCCCCCCGCCGTCAATCGCACATTTACGGCAGCAATGTCTTTGGAAATCGGAAAGTCTTCAACCGTGACTTGTCGCGACCAGCCACCCTCCTGGATGCGCCGGTGTGCAGACGAGAATGAACTCCAGAATGTCTGCACCTTGTCGTGATCGGTGGGGGGGTGGCATGAAGGTGTTGGGGTTGGAATCTTTGAGAGCCTGGTTTTCCGGGCCGACATCGGTGGCGCTTTTGTCGTGCTGAGCTTGGTCGATCTTCTGGACGTCCTGCGGCGCTTTTGCCTCCATTCGTCCAGCCAGAGCCGCGCTGAGAACCACGGCGGAACTTTTGCCAAGGAACCGGCGACGATCCCATGAGTGGTCGGATGGCTCAGCAGTGGACCTGGACTTTGAGGACATTGGCTCTTTCTTCCTTTTCCATTAAATATCGACGTCAAGGTCGAGTTTACAGGCAAATCCGCGTTGGCGACTCACCGCCGAGAACGATTAGCGTTGGGAATGCGGTGCACGCGGTAACACCACTCTTACCAGGCACCCTCGACCGCCGGTTCGGTTGGAAATTTCGATCCTTCCGCCGTGGGCCTCGGCAATCTGACGAGAGAGGACAAGCCCAACTCCGCTCCCGCTCGGTTTTGTCGTATAGAACGGAGTGAACACATTCGCGGGATTTAAAAGACCCGGACCGTTGTCTTCGATGAGCAGATTCACATCTGCTTCGGTAACGTCCCATCGCACTCCAACCTTTCGATCCACTTCTGAACCTGAACTCGAGTCTAAGTCCGATGTTCGGTTGAAGTGTCTGGTCGGAACCACAGCGGAAGAGAGTTCGAGAACGGCGTCCGCAGCATTCCGCACCAGGTTGATGAGCATTTGTTCTAGCTGATCCGGATCGGCGGTGAACAACAAGTCTGGTCCCGCCTGCACGCCGACTTTGACTCGAGTTTCCAGACTTGCGACTCTCGCCACCAGCTTGGCCAATTCCACTTCGCGCAGCATCGGGGCAGGCATCTGCGCCAGTTGGCGATAGGCTTCAAGAAAACGGTGCAGAGAAGCGGAACGCGCCTCAATAATCTCCAGCCCGTGTTGCAAGTCGTTGCGTACATCGGGATCCATGGCCGTGGTGGAGACTAGCGAATTGAGACTTCCGGCAATCGACTTGATCGGCGCCAGCGAGTTGCTCAGTTCATGTCCTAAGACCCGGATCAGCCTCTGCCAGGCCCGCCGTTCTTCTTCGCGCAAGGCGCGGCTTACATCCGAGAGAACCACCAGAGTGTGCGGCACGCCGTTTTGGCGAAACGAACTTCGCCGTAACAGCCAGCGCGCTTGCGAGTCCTCCTTGAGGTCGAGTTCCACTAGGCTTTCAGTGTCGCCGGCGAGACATTTCTGCAAGTTCAGCTCGGCGGCGCTGCGGCCCAGCATCCGCGCCTTCGATTGCCGTAGCAGGTGCTCACCAGCAGGGTTCACCAGACGTAGGATGGATGCGGGATCGAAAGCAAATAAGGGGGCGTCAATCTCGTCGACCACGCGCTGCAGTAACGCAGTCGCTTCAATGGCGCGGATCTTCTCGTCGGACAGCATGTCGGCCAGGGCGTTTACTTCCAGAGAAAGTTCTCCGAGCGCATCCTCAGCCACGGCATTTCGTGCGCGGAAAGAATAATCTTCCTCCCGCAAGGCGCCGATTACGTTGGAAAGAGTTTGCAGCGGCCGCGTGGTCTGTTCCTGGAGCGCCAAGGCCAACAACCACCAGGCGAACAGTTCGAAGGCGATGAGCGTGAGTCGCGATTCGACAGACCAGGGCTGCATCCAAACCAGCACAACGCTTACCAGAAGGCCAGGGAGAGCAACCAGGAAACAGTAGAGGCCTACTCGGTGTTCGTAGCGGAGTCGAGCTCGTTTTCGCGGCCGGGATGCACTTTTCGGCGGCGAGCTAGACGCCATATTTCTCCATCCGACGGTAGAGGGCTCCGCGGCTTAGTCCAAGCGCCTCGGCAGCCTGGCTGACGTTGCCCTGGTAACGCTGAAGAGCTTTCCGCACCAGCATGGCCTCCACAGCCTCCAGACTGAGATCTTCCAGACCCTGACTGGGGGCGCGCTGCGAACTCAGCGACAGATCCGCCGGCTGGATTTCGTCGGTGCGGCACATCAGGACAGCGCGCTCAATGGTGTGGTCCAGTTCCCGCACATTGCCCGGCCAGGAATACTGCAGCAACGTCTGGACGCTAGCGGAATCAAAGCCCTGCACTGGCCGGCGATAGCGGGCGGCATAGCGAGCGAGAAAATGCGCTGCCAGCGCGGGGATATCTTCACGGCGCTCGCGCAACGCCGGTAGATGGATCTCGACCGTGTTCAGACGAAACAGCAGATCCTCACGGAATTGTCCGGAAGCGCAAGCTGCAGAAAGATCGCTATTGGTGGCCGAGAGCACGCGAACGTTGACCCGACGGGAGCGCGACGATCCCACCCGCTCGATTTCGCCGGATTCCAGAACGCGCAACAATTTTGCCTGCTGGCGCAGGGGAACATTGCCGATCTCGTCGAGAAAAATAGTGCCCCCGTCCGCCAGTTCGAAACGCCCGATGCGATCGGTACGCGCATCGGTGAACGCACCCTTCAAGTGACCAAACAATTCGCTTTCAAAGACGCCATCGGGAATCGCTCCCGTGTTCACCGCTACCAGCGGACGCGGGGCCCGCGCAGATAGCGCATGCAAAGTTTGCGCCACGATTTCTTTTCCGGTTCCGTGCTCGCCCGTGATCAGCACATTCGCGTCGGATGGACCCACTCGCGCAAGGGTTTCGAGTACAGACTGCATGGCCGGTGCGGTGGCGATGAACTCCGGGCGGCCTTCGGCACGAAGCAAGCGGTTTTCCGCCTCCAACCGCGCCGCCCGCTGCAGGGCACGATGCAGTTCCACCTGGGTGCGAAGGATCGAGAGCAGCCTGTCGTTCTCCCACGGCTTCTGCACAAAGTCTCTCGCTCCACGCCGCATAGCCTCAACCGCCAGTTCGACATTGGCCCATGCAGTCATCACAATGACCGGAACCGTGGCGTCCAGGGACACAATTTGCGAGAGTAAATCGAGACCCTCCTGTCCGGAAGTGGTATCCCGGGTGTAGTTGAGGTCGATCAGCACCGCATCATAAGAACTACTGGCGAGGGCTTCGCGCACCAGGGCGGGCGAACGAACTTTGTCTACCTTGTAGCCGTGCGGACGGAGCAGCAACTCCAGCGCTTCCAGGATGTGCTCCTGGTCGTCGGCGGCCAGCACTCGCGGAGGCGCACCCGTCTCATGCTTGAGAGCGGATAGTTCCAGTTCTCCGGATTTGGCCGAAGTGGGCATAGGGATTTACGGCGACTGGCGCGAAACCACGCCCGTGATCGCGTCCTGCAACAGTATGCCATTATGTTCCAAAGTTGCGCCGGTGGTGCGATCCAATTCAACCTTGGCCTTCTCGTATGCGGTTTGCGCGCTGACCAGATCCAGCTGCGCCAGCGCGAGATCGTGCTGGGACGAGAGGGTTTGATAACTTGATCCCGATCCCAACTCTTGTTCTTTTTTCGTGATGTCGAAGGTGCGTTGGGCCAGGTCTCGCGCCTTGCGCGCGGCCTGAACCCGGGCGCCGGTCTGGTCCAGCGCATACTGGGCATTGCGCACTTCGATGCGAACCTGCTTTTTCAGCTGCTCCATGCGCAACTCGGACTGGCGATACTCAAGCTCGGACCTGTACTGGTCCGCTTTGGCGACTCGATTTCTTATCGGAATGTTCAGGTTCAGTCCCAAGTAGTAATCCGGAGAGGTGTTGTTGAAAGCGTTTTGCACGGCGCCAGTAAAATCGATTGGGACCGTCGAAACATTTTGGCCGAGGTTGTAAGCGGGATTCAGCGGCCCGGCGAGACCCGAGCCTCCATAAAAGCCGACCAAGGAGAGCGACGGCAGCAACGCATTGCGGGCTGCCCGGCGACTGATTTGCCGGTTCACCAGGTCGATGTCAGACTCCGCCAGCTCGGGCCGGCTATGCAGCGCTGTGGAGATCAACTCGGCGATCGGCGCGCTGGCCACGGTCTCGACCGTCTGCATCTGGTCCGTAGGAATTACCCTCATCGCTTCGAGCACCGGATCATCCAGGCTTTTCGTGATTGCGTTCTTCATCAGCGTCTCCTGGAGCTGGAGACTGGTGCGAGCCACAGTCAAGTCCTGATCGCGACGTGACACTTCCGCCTCGGCGCGCATTACGTCCATAGCCGGAACGCTTTCCAACTGCAGCTGCTTCTTGGTGTTGTCCAGAGTCTGCTGGGCGAAAGCAAAACTTTGTTCGTTCACCTGTGTCTGCTCGTACGCGCTGACGAGGTCCCAGTAAATGTTCTCGATTTGCGTGACCGTAGCGACCACCTGGTCTTTGAAGGCGATGTCGGAGATTTTCTTGTTGTTCTGCGCAATCCGCAAATAGCGCAGGTTCGGACCGAACCCAAAACCGGCGAGCAATTCCTGCTGAAATTGAAAGCGAAATGTCGAGCTGAGCGTGGGGGAGAGGTTGAAGTATGGACTATTGGTGGTTTGCCGCGAGTTACTGAAAGAGAAACTGACGCTGGTGCCGCTGGCGAAGGATTGCGTGACCAAAGCGTTCACCTGGCCGGTGTTGAGCTGCAGAGAGGGTACGCCGTAAATCTGAAAGTTCGCCACCGGAGAAGTCTGATGCTCTTCTCCACCCATGACGCTGATGAATGGGTCGTAGGACGATACGATTGTTCCGGTGCCCAATGTAGATTGAACCAAGCCGGAAGCGCCGGCTCCGGCCCCGCCGGCGCCACCGCTGGTACCGCCCGCGCCCGCGCCTGGAGCGCCCGTGCCGAAGCCGCCGATGCCGCCGCCCGGAGTTCCCTGGACGACTCCGGTATTAACTCCGCGAAAAGACCCGCCGGCCTGGGTGCGTAAAATGTCAGTCTTCGCAATCGGAAGATTGTAGCGAGCGATGGCCAAATCCAGATTATTCTCCAGCGCGAGATCAACCGCATCCTTCAGTGAAAGAAACAGTTGGCCGTCGCGGATGAGTTGGTCGAGACGCGGTGAATTCGCCAGCACCGGCTCTGGAACCTGGTCAGCCTCGTAGGCGTTCAACGGGTTGTGCGACTTTGGCATTTCATACTGGAGCGGAATTGCGGTCTGCTGGGTGTTTGCGGCGGGCGTTGCTCCCTGGGCCGGCGGTGCCGGGGTCTGCGCCGCCAGGCCCGCAACCAGAGTCCCGCAGGAAAAGCTAGCCGCGATCGCGCGTTTCAGGAATCCGAAAGCGTATGAACTCACGATGCGCTGACCTCCGCTGGCTGGGGGAGTGCGGGATTCGCCGTGTCTCCCACCAACCATCCGTCCCGCAACTGAATGGTGCGGTTTCCGTAACTCGCGTTGGTCTCCGAGTGGGTGACCTGCACGATGGTGGTTCCTTGTTGGTTCAGTCCGAGAAAAAGTTCCATAATCTCCTTGGCTTGACCCGAGTGAAGATTGCCGGTCGGCTCGTCGGCCAGCAGAAGCGGCGGTTTGTGAATCACGGCACGAGCGATTCCCACCAACTGCTGCTGGCCCCCCGACAGTTGGCTGGGGTACAAGTCCTTTTTGGCCACAATCTGAAAGCGATCCAGCGTGTCTGCCACAAGACTCTGCCGTTCGCGGCGCGGGATGTCTTTGTAAGAAAGCGGCAGGTCGATGTTTTCCTGAACCGTGAGGTCGTCGAGCAGGTGATAGCTCTGAAAAACCATTCCGATGTTGCGCTTCGCCAGTTCCGCGCGTTGCTTGCGCTTCATCTGGTGTACCCCCTCTTCGCGAAACCAATACTCCCCTTGCCAGGCATCGTCGAGCAGTGCCAGGACATTTAACAAGGAAGACTTGCCAGCGCCCGAGGGCCCCATGATGGTGATGAATTCACCGGCGCGAATCTCGAGATTAATTCGCCGGAGCACCCAGGTTTGCCCGGAGCCGGCTTTGTAGCTGCGTTCGATATTTTTTAGTTGGATCACTTCATCCTCAATTCATGCATCCGGATTTTTCTACTCGCATCGCAACGCCACCATGGGATCGACGCCGCTGGCGCGCCGGCGGGCCAATAGCTGGCCGCAACGGCAACGGCAACGCCGCTCAGCATCACCACGACCGCGCCAAACGTCAGTGGATCGGAGGGAGGTGTGCCAAACAACAGGCTGGACATTAAGCGAGTCAGAGCCAAGCCTCCCGCCACTCCCGCAGCTACCCCGGCCAAAGCCGGGGCCATGCCGTGGAGAACGATCAATTCCAGAACATCGCGCCGCTGCGCGCCTAACAGCGCCACCGATTTGCCGACGATGCCGGGATCGCCTGCGAAGCGGCCTTGCCACAGACCGAAGCTCAACAGCACTTCGTTCTCTTTGCCGGTCTCTTCTTCTTCCCTCAGGAATGCCCGCCCCAGCAAGGGCTGCACTCCGAGCATTGCAACAATCGCCGGAGATACATGCAACGCCCACAGCTTTTCCGGATTGTTCTTGCCGGTCAGGTTCGGAGTCCAGTACTCCGCCGCTCCAATCTGCTCAAATACGTGATTCTGGTCTCGCCAATCCAGGAAGTTGGCCGGAGCTACCGGATTGCGGCCCTTTTGCAGGATTACCACCAGGCGGCTATCGTCTTTATAAGGAAGCGGGCGCAGCAAGACCGCGTTCACCACGCTGAAAATCGCGGTGTTCGCCTCAATCCCCAGTGCCAGCGTAAGTATGGCCACCACCGTGAAGCCAAGGTTCTTGCGCAGTTGGCGGAGCGCGTAATGGGAGTCCTCGAGAATTCCAGTCATGATTCCGGCCATCGAAATTTCCCTCATCATTCGTACCTCAGCGCCACCATGGGATTGATCCTGGATGCGCGCCGCGCGGGAATAAATCCCGCGATTGCCGCAACCATTCCCAGCAGTAAAACAACGGCGATCAAGGAGAGTGGATCGGTACTCTTCAACCCAAACAGAAAGCTGCTCAACAAGCGGGTGGCGGCCAGCGCCAAAGGAATTCCGACCAGCAGACCGATCGCCACCAGCACCATGCCTTCGCGAAGTACCAATCCCATAACATCGCCGCGCCGTGCTCCGAGCGCCATACGCACACCGATTTCGCGAGTGCGGCCAGCGACGGTATAAGAGATCACCCCGTAGAGTCCTACACAGGCGAGAAGCAATGCCAATCCCGCGAAGAATGTCGAGAGTTTCGCAAGAGCAATCTGGTCGCCGGCGCTGTCTGTGATCAAGGTGTCGAGCGTCTCGATGAATGAAATCGGCAGACGGGGATCGGCGGCTTTGATCTGTCCGAGCAGGGTCGTGACCGCCCCGGATGCTGCGCCACTGACTTGAGCCTCGATCACGATTTGTTCGGGATCGGGCACCTGCTGAAAAGCCATGTAGAACCGCGGCCGGACCTCTTCGCGGATACCGCTGCCGTGGTCCTTGGCATTGTGGGAAACGCCGACGATGGTCAGCGGCTTGTCGCGCCAATCCGGATCGTCGACCATGAATTGGCGCCCGATCGGGTTCTGCCCGGCGAAGAAGTGCTTGGCCATCGCTTCGTTCACTACGGCGACGCGGGTTGATGTAACCGTATCCTGCGCCTCGATGTCCCTGCCGGCGAGCAGGGGAATGCCAACGACTGCGAAGTAATCCGCTCCAACGTAATCCTCCAGCACGCTTCGATCACGAGGACCGCTCGGGATGAAACCGGGCACGATTATGGCATCACTCGATTCAGTCCCAGAGAACAATCCATTCGTGGAATACGTCACGGCGCGTACTCCGGGTGCGGCCGCAAGGCGAGCAACCAGATCCGTCGCCAGCAGCTTCATGTTGCTGATGCTGTAACTCGCGCCGGTAGGATCGAGCCGCGCGATGACCAGGCGATCGCGAGAGTAGCCAAAATCCTGCGTCATCAACTTCTGCAGGCTGCGGACCAGCAGACCGGCGGCAAACAGCACTAACAGCGACAGCGCGACCTGCCCGGCAATCAATCCCTTGCCCCAAGTGAATCGTGAGCCCGGCTCCGGGGTCGCCCGAGTCGCGTTTTTCAAGGCGGGAGTGACGCGTACTTTCAAAGTTTGTAACGCCGGCACCAGACCGAAGACGATTCCTGTCAGCAGCGAGACTGTGATGGTGAAGGCGAGCACGCGCCAGTCTGGAGCCAGCGGAAGGGTGGTATTGGATCCGAGAAGTTCCACCAGCAGCCGCACACCCCAAATCGCCAGCAGCGAACCGATGACACCGCCGAGAAGCCCCAGGACCACGCTCTCGGTCAGAAGCTGTTGCATCAGGCGCCCTTGACGGGCGCCAATCGCCAGCCGGACCGCAATCTCACGACTTCGACTTGAAGCGCGGGCAAGCAGCAGGTTGGCAACGTTTACGCAGGCAATCAGCAGTACCAGACCGACAATGCCCATCAGCAGGAGTAAGGGAATACGGTAGTCGCCACGCAGGGCAGAGATCCCACCGCCGCCCGCAACCACGCGGATGTGGTCGTCGTGAAGTGCTTTCCGATCGTCGGATGAAAGCGCAGCTCCGTAATCTGCTTTAAGCGCCTGCTGAAATACGATGTTCAGATTGGCTTCCGCCTGGGCAGGAGTAGTGTTTGGCTTCAAACGCCCGATCAGCGACAGCCAGGAATTGTTTCCTGAAGTGCGCCAGTGTCGTCCGCGGATAATCTGCGGCTGCATGCTCAAGGGAATAAACAGAGACATCCGTTCGCCTACGACATCGCCGGCGAAACCCGCGGGCGCGACGCCGACAACTGTGACGGGATACCCGTTCAGCCGAATATCTTTACCGATGATCGCGGAAGAGAGCGCGAACTTTCGCTGCCAATATTCATAACCCAACACGACTACGGGATTGGCGCCCTCAACCGTGTCGTCGGCGTCGGAGAACAAACGTCCGGCGGCGGGTTCGAGGCCGAGCACAGTGAAATAGTTTCCGCTCACCATGCGTGCCACAGTTTTTTCGTCTGGAAGTTCACCTTGGCCGGTTTCCAGTTCAACGTGATGGTCCGTGGCAGCGGCGCACAGTCCGGTAAACACTGAGTTCCCATCGCGCAATTCCTTGTACAGCGGATAGGAAAAAACATCGGTGCGTGGGGTTCCGTTGGAACGAGAGTTGGCGCGTATAGGATCGCCCACCACGACCAACTGCTGCGGCTCTCGGACCGGCAGCATCTTCAGTAGAAGCCCATTCACCACCGTGAAAATGCCGGTATTTGCGCCAATGCCAAGCGCCAGAGTGACGACAGCCACAGCCGTGAAGCCTGGGCTCTTGCGCAACTGCCGCACTGAATAACGGAGATCCTGGATCAGTCCATTCATATTGTTCGTCCTTACTCGTACCGCAGCGCTTCCATCGGATCGACCTTCGCGGCGCGGCGCGCGGGAACATAACAAGCGGCGAGCGCAACGAGCGTGAGCACAGCCATGGCCACGGCGACGGCCCAGGGATCGCCGGGATTCACTCCGTACAACAGGCTCGCAGCCGCATGCGTCAACAACAAGGCAGCGATTACGCCTATCGCTTCCCCAATGATCAGCAGCCACATCGCCTGACGTATCACGAGCCGCAGTACGTCGCTATGAAGAGCGCCTAACGCCATTCTGAGTCCGATCTCATGAGTGCGTTGCACCACTGAGTAAGCCATCACTCCATACAGACCGATGGCGGCAAGAAGCAACGCCAGGATCGCAAAACTTGCCAGCAAGATTGTGCTGGTGCGCCGCAAGGTCACCGACTGCGCGGCGAGCACGCCCATTGGCATCGCGTCGAAAACGGGCTGATCTTTATCGACATCCCAGACAGCTTGTTCTGCAGGCTTCAGCAGCGCGGATGGGTCGCCGGTCGCCCGTACGGCAAATCCCAGAAGGTTAGACGGCGACTGTTCCAGGGGACGATAGAGATCGGCATGCGTCGCTTCCTCGGGGCCGAACGCCTTCACGTCAGAGACGACTCCAACGATCCTCCATTTTTCCTCATGGCCAGAATCCCCAAGCTGCAAAACTTTGCCGATCGGATCTTCACTGCCGAAATAACGATGTGCCAGAGTGGTATTGATCATGGCCACCTTTTCAGACTCAGCGCGATCCGAGTCGGTGAATTCACGCCCTCGTAGCAGGGAAATTCCCATGGTCGAGAAATAGACGGGCGTCACCCGACGATTGTCGGCGAACGGCTTCGAATCCCCCTTTCGCACCGGTCGACCCTCGATGGCGAAATCCGTGGTTCCCCAAAATCCGGTGAGCGGCAGAAAGTTTGCTGCGGCAGCCGACTGAACGCCTGGCAGTTTGTTCAGGCGATCTAGGACATTGTTCACAAAATTATTTTGCTTTTGCGGTTGGTCTCTGGGGTATTGGTTGGGGGGCAGGAAAACTTCAAGTCCCAGCACGCGATCGGGGTAAAACCCGAGACCCGTGCGATATACCTGTCGGAAGCTCTCAATCATCAGTCCGCCTCCCATGAGCAAAATCAACGAGAGCGCAATTTCTGCGGTAACCAGTGCGCGCCGGAACCGCGCGGACTTGGAAGTCGATATCAGGCCGCGGCTGGATTCCTTCAGCGCGTCGTTGCCACTAACGCTGGCCGATTGCAGTACTGGGATCACGCCAAAAAGCAGCCCGGTGAACAACGTGACTCCAAAGGCAAAACAAAGAACGGGCGCGTTGATTGGAATGGCGTCGACTTTCGGAATACTCAAATTGGCCACGCCATTGGGGAAAATGGCTAGCAGGAAACCACTAGACCATAAAGCTAGGACTATTCCGAATGCTCCTCCCAGGAATGAAAGCAGAAGGCTTTCGATTAAAAACTGTTGCAGAAGGCGAAACCGGCCCGCGCCAATGGCAACTCGCACTGAAATTTCAACGCGCCTGCTGGCGGCGCGCGCCAGCAAGAGACTGGCAATATTCACGCAGGCGATGAACAGCACAAGCACGACCGCACCTGATAAGGCGAGTAGCGGCGTCCGGATATCGCCAACCAGTTGTTGTCGTACTGGCTCAATCCATGTCTCGTTACCAGCATCCGTTTCAGGATGTTGCGCGGCAATGTGACGCTCCAGCGTATTCATCCGAGTCTGCGCCTGTGAGACAGAAACTCCGGGCTTAAGACGGCCGATCACCCGAATGTAGCGATGTTCATAGTCTCCGGACACCGCCGGAGCAATGGCCAAGGGCATCCAGAGCTCAGTTCGCGAAGGAAAATCAAACTCAGGCGGCATCACGCCTATAACGGTGTAAGACTTGGCATCGAGGATGACGGATCTGCCCAAGATTCCCGGGTCTCCGCGGAATGTGGTACGCCACATTTTGTCGCTGAGCACAGCCACACTCGTTCCCGACTTTGCCTCTTCGTCGGTAAACGTGCGCCCTAGTCTGGGCGCAACCGCGAGGATACGGAAGTAGTTGGGCGAGATCGCATAGCCGAGCACGAGTTTTGGCTCTCCGGAGCCGGTGAGCGTCACCTCGTCGTCATAGGAGGCGGCAATGTCTTCGAACACATCGTTCTTTTGCCTCCAATCGGTAAAGTCTCCCGCGGAAACAGGAAACTGCTGATCGCCGCGCGAGGGATTTCTGCCCCAGATCATTGTCAAATGATCGACATCTCGATACGGTAGAGGCGCGAGCAAAACCGTGTTGACAACAGAAAAGATCGCCGTGTTCGCTCCAATTCCCAAGCCCAGCGTGGCCACCACAACGACGGTGAAGCCGGGGCTCTTGCGTAACTGGCGCAATGCGTAGCGTAGATCTTGCAGCAGCCCGATCATGATTTCTCTCCTCTTATTCGTCGCGCATTTTATTCGTAGCGCAGAGCCACCATGGGATCGACCTTTGTCGCGCGATAGGCTGGAATCAGGCTGGCGACCAAAGCAATCAAAACCAGCAACACTGCCACCGCGATGAACGTGACGGGATCGGTCGGCTTCACCCCATAAATGAGGCCGGACAAAACGCGCCCCAAAGCCAGGGCTCCAGCCACTCCGATTGCGACCCCAAGTAAGGTCGGCTGCATGCCCTCGAAGACGACCATGCGCAACACATCCCCAACGCGGGCGCCCAGAGCCAGGCGTATTCCGATTTCTCGGACGCTGCGTTTCACGCTGTAAGCCAACACACTGTAAACGCCCACCGCCGCCAGCAATAAAGCCAGACCGGCGAATGCGCCCAGCAGCAGCATATTGAATCGTTGCTGCGATAAAGAATTTGCCACCAGGTCGTCCATGGTCAGGATGTCGCGCAATGGCATTTCAGGATCGACCGCATGCACTGCATTCGACACGGCAGCAACCATCCCTGCGGAGCCCGAAGTCGAGCGCACCACAAGCGTCATCGGAATGGAAACCCATCCTCCAGTTGCGGGCACCGAAACCTGCTCCAGGGGGAAATAGAGAGTCGCGCTCGGTCGGGTCTGGTCAAGGCCATCAAGCTTTACATCGCCCACAATTCCGACCACTTCACGAACCGCATCCGGGAAGAAAGTCAAGGTAAGCCGCTTACCGAGAGCGTCTTCTCCGGGCCAGAACTGCCGCGCCATGGATTCACTGATCAGGATTGCCGCCGGCCTTCCCGCGATATCCATAGGGCTGAGGTCGCGGCCGCGCAGGACCGGAATGTGCAGCGCGTTCATGTAGCCTGTCGTGATCAGACGAACATCGACCTCGGGCTGTTCCGACATCGGCAGCGTAGGCCGGCCTTCAATCGCGATGGGTTGATGCGATCCGCCATTGTCCAGAGGAATGTCGTCCACTACACCCGCCGATTCCACCCCCGGCAGCGCTCGTACTCGCTCGAGCACTTGATCGAAGAAGCTGATCTCCTCGGACGGCAAGGGAAATTTCGCCCGCGAGACCATGGCCGTCATGGTCAAAACATGGCGCGAATCAAAACCCGGATTCACGCCATGAAGCATCTGAAAACTGCGGATCATCAAGCCTGCGCCCACCAGCAGGATGAGGGAGAGAGCGACCTCCGACACCACCAGAATGCTGCGCGTGCGATGGCCGCTGGCATCCGCATCGGTGCGCCCCAGCCCTTGTTTCAGAGACTGATTCACGTCGGCCCGAGTCAAGCGGAAGGCCGGAAGAACTCCCGCCAAAATGCCGGTGACTATAGAAATGATGGCCGTGAAGGCAAGGACCTTCGAATCCAGCCCAACTTCCGTAGAATGGGGGACCTTATCCGCCAGGAAGGCCATGATCAGACGGATACCGGCCTGAGCGCAGGTCAGGCCAAGGGCGCCTCCCACCAGCGCGAGCAGGATAGACTCGGTGAGAACTTGACGAGTAATGCGAGCCGAACTGGCACCCAGCGCAGTTCGAATCGCGATCTCCTTTTGGCGGCTGAAAGTTCTCGCCAGTGCAAGGTTGGCCACATTCACGCTGGCGATGAGAAGAACGAAAGCCACGGCTCCCAGCAAAACCAACAACGCCGGCCGCACATCGCTGACTAGATCGTCATGCAAGGGTACGACGATGGCACCCCATCCTTTGTTGTCTTCTGGGTACTGCTGCTCCAGCCGGCTGGAGATGGTGTTCATCTCCGCCTGAGCCTGCTTCAAATCGACGCCTGTCCTGAGGCGGGCAACGACCACGGAATGATGCTCTCCTCGGACCGCTTTCTCCTTGTCGGTCCAAGCCATCGGTGTCCACATCTGGGCAAAGTCTGGAAACTGGAAACTTGCGGGCATGACCCCGGCCACCAGATAACTTTGGCCGTCCATCTTGACGTTCTGGCCGACGATGGCAGGGTTCGAGCCGAAATGCTCCTGCCAGAGTCGATGGCTGAGCACCACCACATTGGAGTGGCCGAGCTGATCCTCCTCAGGGAGAAACACCCGACCCAACACGGGCTGCACTCCCAAGGTCGCAAAGAAACCCGAAGTCGCGGCACAGGCATCGATCTGCTCCGGCTTATCACCGCCAGTCAGGGTGAATCCGTGGTAGGTATAAATCGCCATCCCTTCAAAGACATGGTTCTGGCGCTCCCAATCCAAATAGTTCGCCGCGGAGACGGAGAAGGTCGTCATTCCCGGAAAACTCTTCGGCGGGGGAACATGCCAAACGCGAACCAACCGAGCGGGATCTTTGAACGACAACGGGCGCAGCAGAACTCCATTGACCACGCTGAAGATGGCGGTATTCGCACCGATTCCGAGCGCCAGCGTAACTACAGCGACTGCGGCGAAGCCCGGGCTCTTGCGAAGCTGACGGAGTGCGCAGCGAAGATCTTGCAACAGGCCGGTCATGGTTCGTCTCCTTCTATTCGTAGCGCAGCGCCACCATGGGATCAATCCGCGCGGCGCGGCGCGCAGGAATGTAACTTGCAACCAGCGCCACCATGCTGAGCATCAGCGCGACCGTAATAAAGGTGAGCGGGTCACTGGGTTGAATGCCGAATAAGAGGCGTGCGATCAGCCTTGTGGCTCCGAGCGCAGCGATTAGCCCGATACCCACCCCGGCCGCCGCGAGCCAGGTTCCTTGCCTTACTACCAGGGTGAGCACATCGCCGGTCTGCGCGCCCAGCGCCATGCGGATACCGATTTCACGATGGCGTTGCGTGACGCTGTAAGACATCACCCCGTAGATACCAACGGTGGCCAGCGCCAATGCGAGTCCAGCGAAAAGACTCAGAAGCAGAACGGAGAGCCGCCGTGGGGCAACATTTTCGGCGACAAAGCTTTCCAGGGTTCGCACATCGTAAACCGGCAAATCCGGATCGAGGGATTGAGCGGCCGCGCGCATGGCGTTGGTAATGGCGCTCGCATCCGCGGTGGAACGAACCACGAGATTGCCCCCGCTACCCGGCCGCTGCGCATACGGAACAAAGATTTCGGGCAAGACCGGCTGGTCCACGCCGTAATTTTTGATTTCGTGAATCACGCCAACCACGGTGGTAACCGGAGGCTGCTCGCCCGGCTTGGGTTCGTCCATCAAGACTGGCTTACCAACCGGGTCCTCGCCGGGCCAGTATTGCCCGGCCAGCCGATCATCGATGATGCAAACCTTCGGGGTGTTCTCGCTGTCGCCCTGAGTAAAGAATCGGCCGCGGAGCAATTCCGAATTCATTGCCTCCAAAGCCCCGGGGCTGACGCGGGACATTTCCGCTGAAGGTAAATGCTCAGGGTCGGGCAATGGGCGCCCTCCAATCGCAAATGAGTTTTGCCAACCGCCGAGGAGCGGATTTTTGAATCCGGCGGCTTGCACTCCAGGAATGCTCGCTAGTTTCTCGGTCAGCCGAGCCACCAGTTGCCGGCGCTGGTCGTCCGTCTTGTACTTCACGTCGGGCAAAGAGAAGCGGGCCGTCAAGACGCCGTCGGGCTTGAATCCAGGGTCAGTTCGCAGCACGTGGAACAAGCTTTCGAGAGTCAGTCCGGCGCCGACGAGAAGCACCAGTGAGATGGCCAGCTCACCTACCACCAGCACCTCGCGCAGTCGCTTGCGAACTTTGCCGGTGCCGCTGCCGGCGCTGTTTTCTTTCAGAGCGTCGTTAACATCGGCATGAGAGCTGTGAAGAACCGGAAACACCCCAAAGATGACTCCAGTAAGAACAGAGAGCCCAAGGGTGAAGCAAAGAACCCAGCCGTCCACACTGACGTCGGCGATTCTCGGAACAGCTCCCGATGCCGCACTCGCGAGCCCTCGCGTCGTCCACCAGGCGATCAATAGCCCGAAAATGCCGCCCAGAAACGCCAGCAAAACGCTCTCCGTCAGGAGCTGGCGCGCCAGACGCCATCGCCCCGCGCCCAGAGCTTTGCGAATCGCCACTTCCCTTTGACGCTCGGTCGCGCGCGCCATCAGCAGGTTGGCCACGTTGGCGCAGCAAATCAGCAGCACAAATCCCACCGCCCCCATCAGGATCAGCAGCGATGGGCGGACGTCCTGAACAATGGCGCCGAGCAAAGGTTCCACCGAAATGGTGATTCCCAGATTTGATTTCGGATATTGCTTGGCAAGCCGCCCGGCAATTGAATCCAACTGGGCGCGGGCCTGTTCCACCGAGACGCCGGGTTTCAGCAGGGCGTAGGCGTAAATCCCCGGATGGTTGTCGCGGCGAGTGGGGCCGCCGAACTGGTCTTCCAGGCGCCACAGGGAAGTAAAGATGTCAAAATGCTTCCAGTTTTCGTGAAACTGGCTGTTGGGGAGCACGCCGATGACGGTGAAGGC
>Ga0182018_10000670_pt1 | contig 42953 bp, 31 predicted proteins | sample 812P2MmetaG_FD_120490 | JGI IMG/M metagenome (GOLD analysis project Ga0182018, IMG submission 120490) | Permafrost microbial communities from Stordalen Mire, Sweden - 812P2M metaG | ecosystem: Environmental > Terrestrial > Soil > Wetlands > Permafrost | place: Sweden: Stordalen | collected... | reverse complement strand
CGAAAAGGCGGCCCAGGCTTTCGACAAGGCCCATCTGGACGATCTCGCAACGCAGGCATTTGTGACCGCCGCGGATGCTTTCGATATGTTCGGGCGCCAGGCAGACGCACTGGCGGCATGCGGCGAAGCCGGGAAGCGCGCGGCGCTTACTCCGAATGAGCTGGCCGCTGCCATGGCTCTGGCATGTTCGTGGCGCCTTTCCACCGGAGATTCGGCCATTATACCCGCGCAATTGCAAGCGAAAATCGTGAAGCTAGCGAACCCGGAAATGAAATTAACTTTGGATTACGCCCGCGCCATACGAATGAAACGGGCAGGCGCGGCGAATTATCGGGCCGTTGCCCGCGAACTCGCCGCGGAAGCCGCGAAGCTGGGACACGTCACGCTATCGCGGCGCGCCGAGTCCCTGGTCGAACACCCCCAACACCAAGCCTACGTAAACAACCTGAACCAGCCCATTCCCGGCGCCAGGTACGAGAACCTGCCGCTTGAGGACGTTGTGCGCTCCTCCGAAGGCAAGATCTTCAACAACGCCGCCCAGGTCTGGAACCGCACCTTCTACTGGAACTGGCTCAGTCCCAATTCCGTGGGTAGACCGGCGGGCGCGCTGCTCCAAAGTATCGAGAAACGCTTCGAGTCCTTCGAGAAGTTCCGGAAACAGTTCACTGAATCCGCCGTCGGCCGGTTTGGGTCCGGATGGGTCTGGCTCGTTCAGATGCCGGATGGAACGCTGGAATTGCGAGCGGCCAGCAACGCCGTCACCCCGCTGACGGCCGGCGAAAAACCCCTGCTGACCTGCGACGTCCGGGAGCACGCTTACTATATCGAATACCGCAACGCACGGCCCAAGTACGTCGAGACGTTTTGGAAACTGGCGAATTGGGAATTCGCCGCCAGGAACCTGAAAGCGTGAATTGGGCACAAATCGGTTGGGCTGTTGGCCACCCGGCAGCGCTTGGCCGCGAGGCCGTACGGTACATGCGGGTCGAACCCAGGCCGGCACGTGCGCAGCTCATTCAGATCTTCGGAAACGGAAGACGATGGAGACCGCTAAATCGGTCCCAGCGTGGGAATCGTGAATTTGAAGGTCGCACCATGCCCCGCTTCCGATTCCACCCAAATGCGTCCGCCATGGCGTTCCACTACCTTCCTGCAAAGTGCAAGCCCAATGCCCGTGCCGGGAATTTCCTTGCCGTGCAGGCGCTTGAACATGCCGAATACGAACTCGGCGTCCGCCGGATCGATGCCGACGCCGTTGTCTCTTACCGAGAACAGCCAACCTTCTGCAGTGCTCGAAGCGGAAATTTGAATTGTGGGCGCCGCCTCGCCCTTGTATTTGATCGAATTGCCAATCAGGTTCTGGAAAAGGTGCATCAGCATCGCCTCATTGGCCACCGCGGTCGGCAACGGATCGGAAGTGACCGCAGCCCCGCTCTGCTGAATGACCGTGTGGAGGGATAACAGCGCCTGCGATAGCACGTGGTTGCAATCGACCGGCGATAAGCGATGACTGTCCCGTTCGGTAGCCTCCAAATAGTTGAGTAAACCTTGCTGGAGAGCCTCAATTCTCAAAGCGCCCTCCACGGAATAAGCGACATATTTGTCGGCGTGTTCGCCCAGCTTTCCTGCGTACTCCTCCGCCAGTAGCTGAGAGAAGTTCACCACCATACGCAGAGGTTCCTGGAGGTCGTGCGCAAGTGCATAAGCAAATTCCTGAAGTTCGGCATTGGTGGTCTTGAGCGTTCGCTCCGCCCGCTTGCTTTCAGTGATATCGCTCACCACGGCGCGCCATACGGAGGCCCCATCGGCGCCCTGTGCCGTGGTGGCATCCACCCGCACCCAGAACGGTACGGCATCCTTTTTCAGGACCCGCAAGGCCCACGACTGTGGGGTGCCCGTTTCCAAGAGCGCTTTGCGGTGCCGGTAATGGTTGTCCTGGTCTTCAGGGAGGATAAAGCGCGATAGGGGTTGCTTGACCAAAACGCTTCTGGCCACGCCAAACAACTTGGCGGCCGTTAGGTTTGCCTCCAGAATCAACCCTTGTTCGCTGAGCGTGAAATAGCCCACAGGCGCCAGATCGTACAGGTCGAAATACCGCTCCCGCGAGGCTTCCAGTTCCTGCTGCGTCCGGCGCAACTCCTCGTTCTGCATCTCCAACTCGATCTGATGAACCCGCAGTTCGTGGAGGGCGCGCCGCGCTGAATCGGGCGATAAAACATCGGCGTTTTCCGGCATTCCCCCGGCTTTTTCGGCGGCTAGCGCCTCCGCCCGCCGGCGCAGGGCCTGCACTGAGTCTTCTTCGGGGGAGGGCGCCGAATGAACGGAAGGGTTGACAGCCGGCTCTGGACGGGCATCCTGCGCACTCATGACTCTGATCGTACCTCCGAAAACCACCAGGGATGGCCGGCAACGCCCAGGCGTGTTCTCGGACGAATCGCAAACACATAGGTTGGCGTCGGTCCGAGATCATTATAGTTCACCTGCTGCAACTGTGGGTCGATCTTCCCGCTCCCGACAAGATGGTTGAACCGCGAACTCAAAATCTCGTCGGCGCCGATCTACCGCGGCTGCGCGAGCCGGGCGTTCGGCAAATGTTGAGCGTTGCATCGGGCAGCGCCGGCCGATAGAGCCGCCCTGCGTTCTGAAACTACTTGCTCGGGCTACCAAGTGAAAGTCGCCGCACGGTGGCGCTTCTAGTGATCTGTCCCGCGTCCCCGCCGCCTGGCACAGCCATTCAGCCTGCAGTAGTCGCTTCTTCTATCACGGCGATCTGCCTCTGGATCGCTTCGGCCGACCTCGCGAGCGCCTCCTGCTCCGCGGGATCCAACTTCAACGGCACCACGCCGCCGATCCCTTGGGCGTTCACAATCGTTGGGAAGCTCATTGTTAGGTCACCCAGGCCCAGAACTTCCGGCATTTGGCTGCCTACGGTGAGCACTGTATTCTGGTCCCGCAAAACGCAGCGCACCACGCGCACGAGCGCTGAGGCGATGCCGTAGAACGTCGCGCCCTTCTGCCCTACGATGCGATAGTACGCGCTGCGCGTCCTTAGCGCCATGTCATTCAGCGCCGCTTTGTCATAGACAACACCACGCACACGGCAGAACTCCTCGATCGACAGTCCCGCAATCCTCGCTGCGGACCATACCGGCACTTGCGAGTCGCCGTGCTCGCCGACGACGTATGCGTGCACGCTCTGCGGGTCAACACCATAATGATCGCCGAGCAGCACCCGCAACCGAGCCGTGTCCAAAATTGTGCCCGAGCCCACCACGCGGTTGGGCGCGAAGCCCGAAAGCTTTCGTGCGTAGTCCGTCAGCGCATCTACAGGGTTCGTGGCAATCAGCAGGATCCCTCCCCTGCTTGTCGCCGCGATCTGGGGAATCAAGTCACGAAAGATCGCCGCGTTCTTTTTCAGCAGGTCGAAGCGCGTTTCGCCAGGCCTTAGCCCGGCGCCCACCGCAACCACAATCACCTTCGCGGTTGCACAATCCTCCAACCCACCTGCACGCACCAACGTGGTGTGCGACCACGGTTCGGCGTGGCTAATGTCCTCCGCTTCACCCTCGGCTTTCTTGCGGTCACGATTAATCAGCACAATGTCGGGAGCCAACCCTGACAACAGCAACGCATACGCCGTCGTAGCGCCTACATTGCCAACACCCACTACCGCAACACGATCCCTTGACATCTCCTTACCTGCCTTTATGAGCGAACTGGTATCCGCTGAGCAACCCCCTTAGAGGCGCATCAGCGCCAAACCGGCCGGGCATCTTCTGCGCGCCATGCGCGAAAAACGCGGCGCCCCGGGGCCCGTCGCAGGATCGCGGCCGCTGCGTGATTATCCGTGGCAATGAGTTTTCGAAAGATTGTGTCTTCTCCTTTCTCTCTTATTCACCGTTTGAATGTCGGGTCTGCGAAAGCCGTCCCTCAAGGTTACCTATGTCGCTTGGGTTGACACCCGCCGCCCGCACGGCAATGAGAACTTCATCCGGCGTGGGGCGAGGTTCTTCGATCTCCAGAACCGGGAGCATTTCGGGTCTCCCGAATTCAATGACTCGCGCTGCTCGCATTCCGCTTGCTCCTCATCGCCATCTTCTTCGCTGTGCCATCACCCCCACAAGGTAGCCAGGTCACACTCCGCTATTCGGGCAACTCCACCGCGCCCGACGCCGAACGACACTCCTTGTGGATACTAACTCTTAGCCGGCCCACCGGCTTCCGCGAAGGTCCTTCCAGGGGCCATCCTCCGCGTAGCGCTCGGGATGCAGGACTTTTGGACGCGGGTCTTCCGCGGTATCGAGTTGAAGAACCATCCACTTCGGATAGGGAACGCCTGGGTCCGACACCGCGTCCAGCAACCGCAGGTCCTCCGCCGAGAGCCGCAGATCCACGGCGCGGATGTTGTCCTCCAGGTGCTCAGGCTTCCGGGCAGCGACGATCACGCTGCTCACGGCGGGCCGTCCCAGCAGCCACGCCAGCGCCACCCGGGCCGGGCTGGCGTCGTGCCGTTTGGCAACCTCTTTCAGGGAGTCCACAATGCTGTAGCCTATTTCTTTATCGAAGGGCACGAACTGACCCGCCTCGGCGAAGCGCGTGCCCGCAGGGGCGGGATTGCTGCGGCTGTATTTGCCCGCCAGGAATCCTCCGGCCAGCGGGCTCCAGACCAGAATTCCAATGTTGTGGTACTCGGCAAATGATTGGAATTCGTACTCGACGCCCCGGCCGACCAGGCTATAGTACATCTGCGCCGTTACGTATTTTTCCAGCCCCAGACGCTCCTGAAGCATCACCGCCGTCGCCGCCTGCCATGACATCAGGTTGGAAAGACCGATATACCGGACCTTCCCCTGGCGCACCAAGTCATTGAGCGTTCGCACGGTCTCTTCGAGAGGCGTGTTGCTGTCCCAACCGTGCACCTGGTAAAGGTCGATGTAATCGGTTTGCAGCCGCCGCAGACTACCCTCTACTTCGCGCATGATGTTCACGCGGGTAGCGCCGCTCCGGTTGAAATTCTCACCCATCGGCAGACGGACTTTCGTAGCCAGCACGATCTCTTCCCTGACGCCCTTCAAGGCGTTACCCAACAGTGTCTCGCTCTCTCCCAGGCTGTACACGTCCGCCGTATCGATGAAATTGATTCCCCGGTCCAGGGCCAGTTTCACCATCCGTGTCGTCTCCTCCTGGCCGAGGTTACCCATGTTCATCTTGCCGCCGAACTGCATCGTGCCCAGCGCCACCTCACTCACAATGAGCCCGGTATTTCCCAGTTTCCGGTATTTCATCCTTCATCTCCTTATCCCGTACACGAGCCGCGGTGAACTCAATGTTTGCAGTAATCGGCAAGAGTCGCCAGCGGACTTGGATCTAGATTCCCCAAGAAAGCTCACCAGTTCGCGGTTCACTTCGTCCGTGTGGGTCCAGGTAATGCAAGGCGGCCCATCCTGCACTACCAATAAGCGGGCTCCCTGGATCAGTTTGGCAGTCCGTAATGCCGAGGCGCCGATAGGCACAATCCGGTCCGCGTCCCCTTGAATAACCAACGTGGGCGGCACGTCGATTTGCGTCAGATCTTGCCGAAAGTCCTGATGCCATGCCGGCACGCTGGCAAGTGTTGCGGCAGTAGTTGTTGACATGTTGCTGTTTTCTCTTTTGATCCGTTGTGCACGACACGTACCAATGCTACACCGGCGCGCAAGGCAAGCTCATTGACTCGGGCTCGCGCGTGCGCGCACCTTGGCGGGAGGCTGAAAGCAATACCTGCACTTTCCGTAGCAGTATTTGCGTCCACCTGCGGGATCGACCTGACACGGAAGTGGAGGAAATCGAATCGTAGCGGCCCTCCTACGTGCGAGACGCCAGAGGTGTCTTTAGAACGGACGAGGGAGGCGCCGGTTCCTGGTTTCGGGGTCCTGGGGAGGTATAAAAACGGCCCAACCGGCGCCGCACCGGGGATGGTCGGGTGCAAAAGTTGCTTCCCAAAAGTGGCATCCAACCTGCAAGAGACGGCGGGTTAATGTTCACTGTTGGCGGCAGGGAGTCCAGAATGGAAATCCGGGTTAAACGAGAGGTAACTCAGCATGGCTGAAATGGCGGACCCGAATGTCACTGAAGACACGGCGAAAGCGCTATCGAGACGCAGGTTCATCAGAGGCGTCATTGCCGGCGGCGCAGCGGTCTCGTCCGCGGGCTATTTGTTCCGCGCCTCCACTCTGATGGGGCAGGCGCCCGTAGCCGGCGCGAGCGAGCGGCTCATCACCCTGAATGTCAACGGACAACTGAGGCATGTCGACGTCATGAAACAGGAAACCCTAGCCTGGACGTTGCGCTACAAACTGGGCCTCACCGGCACGAAACTGGGATGCGATCGCGCCGAATGCGGGGCCTGCACCGTGCTGATCGACGATGTGCCGCATTATTCGTGCTCCATGCTCACGCACACCGTGCGCAACCGGAAGGTCACGACGGTGGAGGGCCTGGCGGCAGCCGATGGGACGCTGCATCCGGTCCAACAGGGCGTTGTCGACGAGCAGGGGTTCCAATGCGCCTTCTGCATGTCGGGCTTTCTGATGGCGACCGTGGGATTCCTGAAGATAAATCCAAACCCCACCCGGGAAGAGTTGGCGTACGGCATCTCGGGGAACCTCTGCCGCTGCCAGGACTATGACAAAATCCTCACCTCGCTGATGCGCGGCGCAGAGTATGCAAGGAGGGCGAATGGCGCCTGAATACGGAGTTCATACCAAGCTGATCGGCAAGAACTATTCGACCCCCGACCTGTACGCGAAGGTCACGGGACAATCGAAGTACGCCGAAGACTTCCGCGCCGAGGGCATGCTCTTCTGCAAACTTCTTCTGAGTCCGGCGCCGCACGCGCGGGTGCGGCACATCGACGCGAGCGAAGCGCTCGTCATGCCGGGCGTGAAAGCGATTCTGACGGCGGACGATCTGCCGGCTCCAGCCGACAGCCTCACCGATAACGGTACGGTCATCAAGGCCAACAAGCACAGCGAACGGGGTCTCACGATGGAGCCGCTGTACCAGGGTGAGCCGATCCTCGCCGTCGCCGCAGTCGACGAAATCACCGCCGCCGAAGCGATCGAGAGAATCCGGGTGGATTACGAGCGTCTCCCTTTTGTCATAGACCCGCTCGATTCGCTGAGGCCAGGCGGACCCAACGCCAGAACCGATGGCAATATCTGGGGTGCGCCGCAAGGCGGACAGCCTCCGGAGCTCGCCATACTGAAGTGGACCGCGGCGGACTTCGCCGCGGTCCGGCAAGGCCGGCTGCCGATGGGAGAGGCGCTCGACAAATGGTCCTATGGAGACCTCGACGCGGGTTTCCAGCAGGCCGCGCTGGTGCTTGATGAAACGTTCGTGACGCCGGATACCAGCCATCAGACGCTCGAGACCCGCAGCGCGATGGCCTACTGGCAAAACGGGAAGGTCTACATTTACACCGGCACACAGAGCACCATTCAAACCGTGCCTGCGATTGCGCGATGGTTGAATGTCGACCCCAGCAAGGTCGTCTTCATCAGCGAATATACCGGCGGTGGATTCGGCAGCAAGATCACGGGCGGCGTCACGCTAACGATCCCAGCCCTTTTGTCGAAGAAGGCAAACGCTCCGGTGATGATGCGCCTGAGCCGCGAGGAAGAGACTTTTGTCGGACGTGCGCGTCCCAGCCTGATGGGCCGGATGAAGGCCGGTTTCTCGAAGGAAGGGCGCATTACGGCCCTGGACATGTTCGTCATTTGCAGCAACGGCCCCTACGACAAGATGGGCGATGCCGCATCGTCCGGCCGCATCGTCTCCCTGCTATACCAGCCGCAAACGATGCGCTGGCGAGGGGTGTCGGTGCTGACGAACACGCCACCCCGCAGCGCGCAGAGCTCTCCCGGAGGCATGCAGGGAATCGCCATTATCGAACCGATAATTGCCAAGGCCGCGCGCAAGCTCGGCCTTGACCAGGTGGCCATCCGCCACATCAACTGCCCTGAGGGCAAGGCGGAGTTCGGACCGGCAATCGGAGGGAAGCGGCAGCATGCAACCAGTGCATTCCTCAGAGAAGCTCTCGACCGCGGCGCAGAGAAGTTCAAGTGGAGCGAGAGGGTGGCGCGAACGCCAAAGCGGATCGGTACGAAGGTGCGCGGCGTCGGCGTGTCGCTGAGCTGTTACGTCGGCGGGACGATCGGCTTCGACGGGCTGCTCATCATCAAGCCGGATGGACGCGTCACGTTCCAGTCCGGGATTGGCAATCTGGGGACGGCGAACGTGATCGACGTCCATCGGGTGGGCGCGGAACTGCTCGGCGTGCCCTGGGGGAAGTGCGATGTCGTCTGGGGCGACACGTCGAAACACCTGCCGTGGAGTTGCGTCTCCGGCGGCAGTCAGACGACTCACGCGATGACGCGCGCCACCCATGCGGTCGCGATGGATGCGAAGCAAAAGCTCCAGGAAATCGCGGCGAAGAGTCTCGGCGGCAAACCGGAAGACTATGAGGTGGCGAACGAGCGCGTGTTCCGGAAGGGTGGCGGAGCGGGCCTGACGTTGGCCCAGGCCGCGCAACGCGCGATTCAACTCGGCGGCGTCTACGACGGCCACGAGGCGCCGGCGGACGTCAACAACGTGACCAAGGCATCGGTGGCCGCGCTGGCGGGCCAGGGTCTGGTGGCGGCCGCGAAAGACAAGTATCCACACGACGGAGCGACGCACTCCTACGTGGCGAGCTTCGCGGAGATCGAAGTCGATGTCGAAACCGGGAAGTATTACCTGGTGGATTTCCTGGCCTATGCGGATGTCGGCACGGTGATTCACCCGGCCGCGCTGGGCGGCCAGGTCCTCGGGCGATCGGTGTTGGGCATCGGCCACACGCTCGGCCAAAAGTGGGTCTTCGACCCGCACTATGGCGTGATGGTCTCCAAACGCTTCCACCACAGCAAGCCGCCCACGATTTTGGATGTCCCCGTGAACATGCAATGGGAAGCTCTGGACATTCCGGATCCGGAGACGCCCGTCGGCGCCCGCGGCGTCGGCGAACCGCCCGTTGGCGGCGGGTGTGCCTCCGTCCTCAACGCTCTTTCGGACGCGCTCGGGGACGAAATCTTCCGGCGTGCGCCTGTTAACTTGGACACCATTCTGACATCGATCGAAGCAGGACGGCCCATGCAGCATCCGCTTATGGCGCACATTTAGGCTGGCCGGCAAAAGGGAGGAAACCATGGCGGTGATACGAGACGTAATGCCCGCTTTCGAGTTGTATCAACCGAATTCCGTCGCCGATGCACAAAAGCTTCTCCAACAGTATGGGACGGATGCCTGGGTGATGGCCGGCGGGCTCGATAGCTTCGATTGGCTGAAGGACCGCATCAAGAAGCCGAAAGTGGTGGTCGATCTGAGCGGCGTCGATGAGCTCAAAGGGATCCGCACCACAGACAGCGGCATCGAGATCGGTGCAATGACTACGCTCACCGAGGTCGTGAGAAGCCCGATCGTTCGAGAGAAGTACAGTCTGCTCTCGGAGGGCGCCGAATTGGCGGCGTCGCCGCAAATCCGCAACCAGGGCACGATCGGAGGCAACGTATCGCAAGATGCACGTTGCTGGTATTACCGCGGGGGGTGGCCATGTTACCGCGCCGGCGGGAATATCTGCTATGCCGATACCCCAATGGGCCGTAACCGCGAGCACGCCATTCTCCACGCTGAGCGGTGCGTTGCGGTGAACCCGTCCGACTCGGCTCCCGCCTTGATTGCTCTGGACGCGAAGTTCGTCCTGCGGACGCGCGAGGGCGAGCGCATCGTGGACGCTGAGGACTACTTCATCGGACCCGACATCGACATCATGCGGCTGCATATCCTCCGGCCCGGAGACCTGTTGACAGCCATTCGCATTCCGTCAACCTGGGCCGGCGCGCGCTTCTATTTTGAAAAAGTGCGAGACCGGAACGTTTGGGACTTTGCCCTGTTGAACGTGGCCTCGGCGATGGTGGTGTCGGACGGCAGAATCGAGCGAATCCGTCTGGCGGTGAACGGCGCCGCCGCCCGCCCGTTACGGTTAAAGGCGGTAGAAGACGCGGTTCGTGGCAAAGCCCCTGACGCCACAACGGGCCTGATGGCGGGAAGGCTGGCGGTCGAGGGTGCAGTCCCGCTACAGTTCAATGCTTATAAAATCCCACTGATGAGGAATCTGGTGAAGCGCGCCATCGGTGGAGTCGAGGAGGCAAAATGGGCATCGTAGAGTGGGCCACGAGTCCGTGGGGCCAGCATGTCCCCATTCACATCGCATGGTTCTTAATATGGGTTGCTGCCATCGCGGGACTCGTGTTTTTTGTTGTGCATGTCATCTACCTGAGGTATTTCGCCCGGGCGGAAGAGTTCGCAGGTGCAGTGACGCCCGAGCTCGCGGTCCACGTCCCCGAGCGCGTTCCCAGACACTCCCTGGCCGCGCGAATGTTTCACTGGATCATGGCAGCCTCCATGTTTACGTTGTTGTTTACGGCGTTCCTGCCAAAGGTTGGTGTTCGGTTTAACTGGGTCACTTACCATTGGATCGCTGGAACGGTGTTGACCGTTTCCATTGTTTTTCACGTGATCCACGCCATCTTCTGGATGGATTTCTGGTCGATCTGGCCGGACAAAGCCGACCTTGAGGATGCTCTGAAAAGGGTTCGGCGGTTTATGGGACATCCCGCGCCCCCGCCGCGAAAGTTCGCAAAGTATCCGCTGGAAAACAAGCTGTACCATGGTGCGATCGTCGCCACCGGTTTGTCAGTGATTCTGACCGGCGTTTTTATGATGTTCCGCGTGCGAACCATCTTCTTTCCGCGTAACCCCTATTTGTTCGGCGACATGACATGGGGGCTGATGTATGTGCTCCACGGACTGGCGGGAGTGGGACTCATCACGCTGGTCATGGTACATGTTTACTTTGCGGTTCGGCCGGAAAAACTGGAGATTACGAAATCCATGGTCTTCGGATCGATGAAGCGCGAGTTTTATCTGAAACACTACGACCAGGAACGATGGGCCGTCGAAGCCTCAACGCCATCATCGAAATCCGATGGAAAGAATACTTGGGCTTAAGATATGTTCGTCAACGTCTTGAAGCGTGGTGAAACCATCGAGGAGTGCTACGAGTTCATGCTTGCCTATGCCGCGCAGGGACTCCCCAGCGACGAAGGCAGCCGCGCGGGTGGACAAGTGCGCGAATTCCTGAATCGCGCCGTCAATGCGTTGACCGGGTTGGCCGAGAGCTTTCGCATGGCGGTGGAAGCGGAAGGGATGGAGCCCGCCGGGAAATACCACGCGTTCCTCGATGTCCTGGACCGCGACGCTCGCGACTCGCTCGCGGCCATTGAACTGGTGCTCGCCCAGCCCGTCATCGGTTCTCAGTTGATCGATAATCTGAACGCGTCCATCCATCTGCGCGCACTGCTCACGGACATGTTTCTTGTTGGCGAGATCATAAGGATTCCACACCCGGCGGTGAAGCCGCGAGACTGAACGTGCCACCGCACGCGCCGGGGATTGTTGCCATCTCTCGGGCTGGCCAGTATCGCAACCATTTCAGAACTCCTGATCTCGTCCGGTAAATTCCGGGTATGACAACGCTTCTGCCGGCCATACCTCCGAGCTCAGGTGCCAATGGTCACCGCCAATGGCTCGGCATGCTCATCATCCGGCGTCGAAGTCCCGTGGCTGTTCTTGCGGTTGCCGGTGTCTGTCGGAGGACAGGCAGCGCGGACCCGAGGCGTCGCTCGGTTACTTCTTGCCGGCCAGGGCGCGGCGTATCGCATCGCCAAGGTCCTGGAGGTGATACGGCTTACTCAGGAATGCCTCTGGGAGTTCCGCATGATTGCCGGCCATTACTTGGGCTTGGTCGTAGCCGCTGGCCAGGACGACGGGGAGCCCGGGCGCCAATTTGCGCAGAGCAGCCAATGTTTCCCAGCCGTCCATGCGCGGCATGGTCACATCGCAAACCACGCAGCGGACTTCATCCTTGTGCTGCCGGAACACTTCCAAAGCCTCGACGCCATCCTTTGCCAGGAGCACCGCAAAACCAAGGCTCGTGAGTGCGCTTTGGCCTAGTTTGCGCAACATCCGTTCGTCGTCAACCAATAGCACCGTGCCGCCCCCATCGATCTCCGGGAATTTCACCGCCTGGTGCGGTTGGTCGAGGATTCCTTGGGCCAATACCGGCAAGAAGACCCTGAAGGTGCTCCCCCGGCCCTCTTCGGTGGTCACCGTGACGGCCCCTCCGTGCGCCCGGGCAATTCCCAGAACCACGGGCAGGCCAAGGCCCCTTCCAGTAAACTTGCTGGAGAAAAACGGGTCGAAGATCTTTTCGATATCCTCTCCGGCGATCCCGCTGCCCCGGTCCACCACTTCGAGGCAAGCGTAGGCATTTTCGCGCGGCCGCCAATCCAGGGGGAAGCGGCGCCATGCGGGAATATCCGCCGGAGAAACCGTCTTGACGGTCAGGTGAACGGCGCCCTTGGCGTCACCGCCCGCCTCCCAGGCATTGGTCACCAGGTTGGTCAGGATCTGTTGTATCTCGTTGGCGTTCGCGCTGATGCCCGGGCCGGGGGAGGGCAAGTCGGTCTCCAGGGCTCTGTCTATCGGTATGGCGGCCTGGAGCAAGCGGACGCTCCGGCGGCAGATCTCGGAGAGATCCAGCAGTTCATGCCGGGCTTGCGCTTGTCCGAGGTAGGTCAGCATCAATTTGCTCACCTCCGCCGCCTCGCGAGCCGCATGCAAGGCGTCGGTCAGCCGCTCGTCGGATCCCGCGCCCTGCGGCAAGTCGCCAATGGCCAGTTCCAGGTTCCCCATCACCGCTGCGAGATGGTTGTTGAAGTGGTGGGCGATGGCCCCGGCCATGCGCCCGAGTCCTTCGGCCTTCTGCAGTTGCCGGTATTGGGTCTCCACCTTCGCCGTCTTCTCCGCCTCCAACTTGCGTTCGGTGATATCGCTCACCACGGCGCGGCACACGGGAGCCCCGTCGAGGCCCAGCGCCGTGGTTGCCTCCACCTGCGCCCAGAACGGCCCGGCATCTTTTTTCAACAACCGGAACTCCCACGCCTGGGGCGCGCCCGTTTCCAGGAGCGCCTTGCGGTGCAGGTAATAAGTGTCCTGGTCCTGGGGGAGGATAAAACGCGACAAAGGCTGCTGAACTAGAGCGCCTCTTGCCATGCCAAGCAGTTTGGCGGCAGTTAGATTGGCCTCCAAAATCAAACCTTTTTCGTTGAGCGTGAAATAGCCCACAGGCGCCAGATCGTACAGGTCGAAATACCGCTCCCGCGAGGCTTCCAGTTCCTGCTGCGTCCGGCGCAACTCCTCGTTCTGCATCTCCAACTCGATCTGATGTACCCGCAGTTCGTGGAGTGCGCGCAGCGCTACCTCAAGCGGCGGCGCCTCCACGTCTTCCGGCATCTCGCCGGCTCTTTCACCGGCTAGCGCCTCCGCCCGCTTGCGAAGAGCCTGCCCTGAGTCCGTTATCGGATTTGAACGGGCCTCTTCCGGAGTCATGGCTCTGATTGTACCTTTCTCTCGGTCGTGGCAATGGCATACACAGCCCCGGAGTCGTTCACCAGCGCGGTGGCGGTAAGCCAGACCTCCACGATCCGGCCACCTTTGGCAATCCGTGGCATGCGGTACGGCTCCAACACCTCAGCCCGGCTCAGTTTCCGGAGCACGGCCAACGTTTCCTCCCGCCGGTTCTCCGGGATCAAGTCGCGCATATTCATCGCCAATGCCTCGGCTTCGCTCCAGCCGTACATCCTTTCCGCCCCCGGATTCCAGGCCAGGATGCGACCCTCCAAGTCCTGCACCGCAATGGCATCGTGCGCGTCGCGCACCACCACCGCCAGCCGTCGCAGATTCTCGGATTCCCGGAGCGCCGCCTGCGCCCTCTTGATCTCGGTAATCTCGGTGAAGGTGATCACCGCCCCTTCGATTACATTTTCCAGAGTGCGATAGGGGCGGATGCGCAGCAGGTACCACGTACCCGTCTGGGTCTGAACTTCAACTTCTTTGGGCACCAGGCTGTCCAGCACATCCCGCACGTCCGCCGCCAGCCGGTCATAGCCCACCAGGTTGGAAACGATATGGCTCACCGGCCGCCCCACGTCGGTCAGGATCAGATTGATCACCTGAGTCACCGTGGGGGTGAAGCGCTGGATGCGCAGTTGATGGTCCACAAAGATAGTGCCGATCCCCGTGCCGGCCAGCAGGTTGTTCATGTCGTTGTTCGAGCGCGACAGATCAGCCACCTTGTTTTGCAGTTCGGTGTTGACCGTGCCCAACTCCTCGTTGACCGACTGCAATTCTTCCTTGGAGGTTTCCATTTCCTCGTTGGTAGATTGCAACTCCTCGTTCACGGACTGCATTTCCTCGTTGGCGGATTTGAGCTCCTCGTTGGAAGTTGCCAATTCCTCGTTGGTGGTCTGGAGATATTCCTCCTTGGCCCGCAATTCCTGCTTCAGCGTCGCAACACGCGCATCGACGTCCGTTTCGATCTCGCTAGCCTCCCCGCCTGCACCCAAGACGGCGGCCGTTTCAGAGAGTTGCGGGCCGGGCGCCGGCACGTCCTCGAAAACGATCAGGAATAGTTTGGCCGCGAGGTCTGCATCCGGGCCCGCGGGCACCGGCTGGACAGTCAGATTGACGATCGTGAAATCGCCGTTGGTTTTGATCCGCAGGCCCGGGTGGCGCACTGGCGCTTTGAGCGCCACCGCTTTGTGCAGGGCGGTGGTTAAGTCCGGCCGCAAACCTTCCCGGGCCATCTTCAGGATGTTCATGCCAGCCTCACCGGGAGCCGGCTCCAGGTACTTGCCGGTGCGGCCGTGGAGGTAGACGATGTCGCCGCGTTCGTTGACAACCGCAACGGGAGGGGCGTAGTGTTGCAGCAGCGCCCGCTCGGTCAACTCGCGCACCGGGACCTTACTTTCGCCGGTCACCTTGCCGGAGGGCCGTGGGACGGGTCCATCTTCCGGCAGCCGAGGGAGAAGCCCCGTGCGGTGTGCGCCGGCGGCCTCCTCTCGGCGTTGATACAACTTCGACTTGCGATCCAGCGTGGCAAAAAGGTCGACGAACTCGCCTACGGTTTCCGACGTGCCCAGGAAAAGCATGCCGTCCAGGTTCAACGCGTAGTGGAACAGGGGGAAGAGCTTCTTCTGCAGTCCGCCACCCATATAGATCAACAAATTGCGGCAACTGATCAGGTCGAGTTTGGAGAACGGCGGGTCTTTGATCACGTCCTGCTCGGAGAAGATCACCCTGTCGCGGATGCTTTTTTGGATGCGGTAGGCGCTGCCGTCGGGCTCCTGGGAGAAAAAGCGCGCCAGCCGTTCCGGGGAGATGTCGCCGGCAATACTGGCCGGGTAAATGCCGGTGCGTGCACAGTCGATAGCTCGGCGGTCAATGTCGGTGGCAAACACCTGCAGCTTGAAACTCTGCTTCAACTCCTCCATGCGCTCCTGGAGCAGGATGGCCAGGGAATAGGCTTCCTCACCGGTGGAACAACCCGGCACCCAGACGCGAATCAATGCGCCCGCGGGTTTGCCGGCAAAAAGCCGCGGAATGGCATGTTCCTGGAGCGCCCCAAATGCCTCCGGGTCGCGGAAGAAGCTGGTGACGCCGATCAAAAGGTCGCGAAAGAGCGCCTCCACATCGGCTGGGTTCTGCTGCAAGTACCGGACATACTCTTCCAGCCGCTCGATTTGGTGCACCGCCATGCGCCGCTCGACGCGCCGCACGACGGTGCTTTGTTTGTATTGAGAAAAATCGTGACCGGTCTGAGCGCGCAACAGCAGGAAGATCTTTTTCAGCGCGTCTTCGGACTTGGGGGCCGCAGGAGAGACCGGAAGCGATGTTTTTCCGAATGCGTGCGCGACGTAGGCGATGAGTTGGGCCGGCATCTCAGCCGCCGGCAGCACATAGTCCACCAGGCCGGTGGCAATAGCGCTGCCCGGCATGCCGTCGTATTCGGTGGATTTGGGGTTCTGCGCCATCGCCATGCCGCCTTCGCCCTTGATCGCCCGCACCCCCTGGGTGCCGTCACTGCCGGTTCCTGAGAGCACGATGCCGATGGCCCGCTCGCGCTGGTCCTGGGCCAAGGAGCGGAAGAAAAAGTCAATCGGCAGACGATGGCCGCGCGGCGCGGCGGGTTCCAGCAACTGTAGCGTGCCGTTGAGCAAGGCCATGTCCCGGTTGGGCGGGATAATATAGGCGCAGTTGGGCTTGACCGCCATACCGTCCGCTACTTCGAAGACTCTCATGCGGGTATAACGCTTGACCAGGTCGGCGAGGATGCTCTTGTGGTCCGGGGCCAGGTGCTGCACCAGGACAAAGGCCATGCCGGGATCGGTGTCGGCGGGCATGCCGGAAAAGAAGGCTTCAAATGCTGCCAGCCCCCCGGCAGACGCGCCGATGCCGACTACGGGGCAGCCTGGGGCAGCATGCCCGGATGATGGCTCCGCCGCTCTCGGTTCGAGGGTTCCTTCCGGCTCCTTCGCCTTGCGCCTTTTTGTCGCCACGATGACTTGCTCTCTTTCCCCGCTACTCTAGTGTAGTGCGTCACGCAGAATGCAGAGTATCTCTCGAGGCGCACAAAACACCGCTCCCTCGCGGCCGCGGCTCAGAACGTAGTGAAAATACTGAGCCGCGACCGCGAGGGAGCGGTGCTTTGTGCGCATAACAATCAACGAGATTTCAGACGCACTACTCTAGCATCTAGCATATGCTGAGCGCTTTCCGAGACTGCTGGGGACCGCCGCGCCCGGCATCTGGCGGCCGCCGAACTTGATCTTAGAGGGGGGTGTGACTCCGGTCTAGTGGTGAGTTAGCCTCAAGCCGACTCGGACGCGCGATTCTGGTTCTCGATCGAATCGAGCGTTCCCGTTGAATCCCCGCCTTCACCCCGAGGGGGAACGGCTATGACGGCGGCGGCTCGAGGTTGCAGCCGACGCATGGCCATTGGTTTGCTTATCAGAGAAGCATGTCCAAGATCACTGAAGCTAGCCGCGATCATATCGCCGACGAGAACTTCGCTTTCCCCAAGGAGCGCAAAGAGCCCATCCATGACGCCGCTCACGTGCGCAACGCGATCGCCCGCTTCAAGCAGGTGCAAGGGGTGACCGATGCGGAACGCGATGCCGCCTGGAAACGCATCGAATCCGCCGCGAAGAAACACGAAGTAGAGTTGAATGAACAGGACTGGCGCGAGCTGAGTTAACCTCCCCGTGTGCGATCCGGCACCGAGGCTCATCTCGACCAGGCGCCCTGGAGGGGCGGGTGGCGTGAAAGCGAAATCGCCCGCAGACCTGGCGGGCGAGGATAGGATTGCGAGGTCCAGGGCGGCCTCCAAATCCCGAGCCTTCTCTGGTGGCAGGAACTTGGCGGTGGACAGGCGAATCCGATTCCCGCCCAGTGTTCCGACGATCAGGATCGGGCAGGTGGCGACTTTACCGGCACACGGCCGCTGGTCCCACTCCGGCCGAGTACAAGGGCGTGATACCCGGTGAACTTGATCTTAGGACCGGGGTGTGATTACGGCCTGTATTGGGTCAGCCTCAAGCCGACTCGGCCGCGCGATCCTGGTTCTCGATCGAACCGGCCGTTCACGTTGAATCTCCGCCTTCGTCCCCAGGGAGAACTGCTAAGATGGCCGTGGCGTGAGGCTGTAGCCGATGCATGGCATACGGTGTATTGGAAGCGGCATGGGTTCGCAAAGATCGACCGATTTGCGGCACCGGCGCCCGCCACGCAGTCGCCTGAACGGAGTGCTGCCTGTCCGGCGAGCTCGACCGCGATGTTTCGCCGGCTGTCGGAGACTTGACTCCCTCGCGATTTCTCGCAATGCGGCTACAGTCAGCAAGGTCGGCAGGCGTGATACCCCTGAGGGGCTCATCCACGGGTACAGGGAACGCCTACAGGCCCTGCCAGCAACAGTGAAGTAGCGCGCGCCGCGGTCCCAGCGTACCGGGCGCGTCTCGCACCGCTCCGGATTCTCGCCGACAAATCGAGGATCTTGACGGGAAAGTCCCGTGAACCGTCGGGCGGCGGCATGAAATATCTCGCAGGAACTCAGATCTGATAGTCCACAATATAACTTTCGCGCGACTTCTTTGGAATGATCTTCAGGTTCGTCGCTTCCAGGACAACCAGGGAGTTCGGTGGAACACTGGTGGTGAGAAAGACGCTGCCGCCGATGGTGCTGCCTTCGCCGATCACCGTGTCGCCGCCCATAATCGTGGCGCCGGCGTAGATCGTCACCCGATCTTCGATGGTCGGATGACGTTTCTGGCCGCGGAGCGCCTGTCCCGCGGCAAGCGATTTCGCCACCAAACCGACGCCCTGGTACATCTTGACGTGGTTGCCTATGATGGCCGTTTCGCCGACTACGGTGCCGGTGCAGTGGTCGACGAAGAAGTGCGTGCCGATTCGAGCCCCAGGATGCAGGTCCATTCCCGTCCGGGCATGCGCCCATTCGGTCATGATGCGGGGTATGAGCGGAACGTTGGCGAGGTAGAGTTCGTGCGCCAGTCGCTGTACGGCAATCGCTTCGACGAACGGATACGCGACGATCACTTCATCCTGGCTGAAGGCCGCGGGGTCGCCGTTGTAAGCTGCCTCCGTGTCTGTCCGGAGCAATTCTCGAACTTTCGGCAGACTGCCGAGGAACTCGATGGTCAGCTTGTGCGCAAGCCCAGTCCCGATGGCGCCTGTATATCCGTCTGGCGGGGCGTATTCCAGGCTCTTCGCGATCTCGGTTTCCAGCCGTACAAGCACGCTATTGAGAATCGCGCTCGTTACGCCACCGATTTCGGAGGAGTGGATGGGCTTTTCGTCGAAAAACCCGGGAAACAGCAGGCGCAGCAGATCGGCTGTGATGTCGGCGATCGCCTGCCTGGACGGCAGGTTCTTGCCGTCCACGTGATTGATACCGCCCGCCAGAACATAGGAGGCCATCAGACGGCCGCTTAGGTCGGCCATCGTCAACGGTGCGGCGGTGTCTGCTACGAGCGGCGGCGGAACCGCGCGTTCCGTCGACACGGGAGCGCGGTCCACCCCAGGGTTGCCCTTGCACGTACTGTTATGCGCCATTGATTCCTCGATTGGGCCAATTCTTACGTGACCGAGGCCCTAATATCTCACAATAGCGAAACCGCTCCCGAAGAGGCGGGGGAGTTGGCTTGTTGACCGGGGAAGCAGCCAAACCTTGGAGCCGGCCTTAAATTCCGGCTCCTTGCGACCCCATCTCGTCGTCAAATACACGCAGGTTGCGCGCCATCACATCCACCGTGTCGCCGACTCTCAGGTCGAGCTCCCGGAACCGTTCCCGGCTGATCTCGGCATCGAGCGAATTCCCCGTGTCCTCGCGCCGCAGCTCCAGGCGTACCACCGGGCCTGCCGCTCCGATATAGCGAACCGTTGCAATGACGGCGTCGCTCGTGCCTGCCGTGTGGCGGGACAGGTCCAGCTCATACGGGCGTACATAAGCCACCGTGGATAGGCCAAGAGGACCTTCGCCGGCGGCGGGTTTGACAGACGCGGCCCGTTGGTGGAAAAGATTGACGTCGCCGATGAACTTGTAGACGAAGGCGTTGGCAGGGTTGTCGTACACTGCAAGCGGCGTGCCTACCTGCTCGATCTGCCCTTGGTTCATAATCGCCACCCGATCGGCCACTTCTAGTGCTTCTTCCTGGTCATGGGTCGCAAAAACGCTGGCGATATGCAGTTCGTCGTGCAACCGGCGCAGCCAGCGCCGCAGTTCCTTGCGAACCTTGGCGTCCAAGGCGCCGAATGGCTCGTCCAGCAGCAACACTCGCGGCTCTACCGCCAATGCGCGCGCCAGGGCCACACGCTGCCGCTGGCCGCCCGACAACTGGTGGGGGAAGCGGTCTCCCAACCAGTCCAGCTGAATGAGCTGGAGTAACTCGTTCACCCGGCTGCGGATCTGGTCCTCGGAAGGGCGCGCGGCCCGGGGCCGCAGCCGCAGCCCAAAGGCGATGTTCTCAAATACCGTCAGGTGCCGGAATAAGGCGTAGTGTTGAAACACAAAGCCAACCTGGCGCTGGCTCGCCGTAGCGTTGGTGGCGTCCTCCTCATTGAGGCGAATCGTTCCGCTGTCCGGCACTTCCAGACCGGCTATGATGCGCAACAGCGTGGTCTTGCCGGAACCCGACGGCCCCAGCAGCGCTACCAGTTCGCCGCTCTCGATGCGGATGCTCACGTCTTTCAGAGCCTGGAATTGTCCGTACGTTTTGCGGATGTTGACCGCCTCGATGCTCATGGCCTCTCCTGTCCGGTTCTCCACTCGAGGAACTTCTTGAGCGCCAGCGTAATCACGGCGACCAGGCTGAGCAGGGAGGCAACCGCGAAGGCTCCGGCGTAATTGTAATCGTTGTACAGGATCTCCACTTGCAGGGGCAGGGTGTTGGTCTCTCCACGAATATGTCCGGAGACCACCGACACGGCGCCGAACTTCCCCAATGCGCGAGCCGTACACAAGACCACTCCGTACAACAGGCCCCACCGAATATTCGGCAGAGTGATCTTGCAAAACATCTGCCATCCGGTGGCGCCCAGCACCAGGGCGGCTTCTTCCTCTTCCGTGCCCTGCGATTCCATCAGGGGAATCAGCTCCCGTGCCACGAAGGGAAAGGTCACGAACACCGTCGCCAGGACGATGCCCGGCACGGCGAAGATGATGCGGATGTCGTGCGCCGAAAGCCAGCCGCCAAACCATCCCTGCGCCCCAAAAACCAGGACGAAGATGAGTCCCGAGACCACCGGCGATACGGCGAAAGGGATATCGATGAGCGAAGTCAGCACGCTTCTGCCCCGGAACTGGAACTTGGTCACAGCCCAGGCGGCCGCAACCCCAAAGATCAGGTTCAGCGGAACGGCTATGCCGGCGGCCAGCAGCGAGAGCTTGATGGCGGATAGCGTGTCCGGTTCGCTCACTGCCGCCAGATAAACCCCGACGCCTTTGGAGAACGCCTGCACGAATACCGCGGCCAGCGGCAGCACGATGAACAGTCCCAGCGACCCCAGCGCCAAGGCCGTCAGTCCCCAACGCACTACTGCCGGATCTTGCGCGGCAAGCTGTTTGCGGCTAACCTTTGCGGTCTGGGTGAGCGGAGCGGAGGCAATCGCCATGGCGGTTATTCCGTCTCCATGAATCGGCGCGTCCGGCGCTGGAGTAGGTTGACTCCCAGCAGCAAGAGGAATGAAGCAATCAGCATTACCCCCGCAATGGCCGTTGCCCCGGCGTAGTCGTACTGTTCGAGCTTCGTGACGATCAGCAGGGGAGTAATCTCCGTTTTCATGGGAAGGTTACCGGAAATGAAAATCACCGAGCCATACTCGCCAAGGGCGCGCGCAAACGCCATGGCGAAGCCGGTAAACAGAGCGGGCCGGACGATGCCAGCCCGAGCGTAACCACGTCGGCCTGCAACCCGTCGATGACGGAACGCGCCTGCTTTCCCGATCCGCCGTGCGATTGGCTGATTTGCACATCCGCGCCTGTCTTGGCCTCCCATTGTTTGGCGAAGGCGGCGTCGATCTCCTGGTACAGTTCGCGCGTGGGGTCGTACGACACGTTGAGCAGTTTGACCGGCCCCGCGGCGAACAAGGCGGACCCCAGCGTCAAAACCGAAAGCAGGCGTAATGTGGGTTTCATAGTGAGGCCTAGATGAAGTTGATTTGGAACCGGAGTATCAGGGCCTTCTCCGAAGGCTTGTTTCCGCCGGCAGCCACTGTGGCGCCTCCACCGAAGTTGGTGTGACCGTAGTCCAGGGACATTCGGAAGAGACGATTGAGATACCAGTTCACCCCGCCCACCCACTCATGGGCGTCGCGCGGTGCAGTGGCGACAGACGCAAACCCGTAGTTGAAAAGCCCCGGCTCGGCACTGAAGTTCCCCACCCGCACGGCTAACTCGACCGCTCCCCAGCCGTTGTGTTTGGGATCGAAGTTCCTCTTCGGCGTTGGACTGGTGAACCCCTTCTTCTCGCCCGTGAGGATGAACGAAGTGGCTACCTGCCACGCGCGAAACGCGATGTCCCGGCGAAGTGTTCCTTTCTGCAGGCCCTCTTCGGTAAGACCGTACTCCGAAAACAATCCGAACCCTCCCAGATAATAGTACGCCCCGGGTGCCAGGCGCGTGCGATGGCCGGCTTCCGAGACGCCCGATGCGAAGGGCAGGAAGCTGTTCTGGCCGAACGTCTTGTATGCAGGAAGCGGCTCCCCGTCCACATTGCCCGAAGAGGCTCCGATGCCGAAGCCCAGGCCGCTGAGCGGGTTATGTTCGTCCGGTAGAAACGGCGTGAGGAAGATCCGGCCGGTATAATCGCGATGATCGCTGACCGCGGCATCGGACAGTCCGTTGTCCGCAACTCCATTAAACACTCCGGCGGCGTAGGTCACGCGGCGCTTAACCACATCGCCCGAGATCTGGTATCCGATATCGCGGCTGGGCGCCAACAAGGTGGGCAGCCCGCGCTCGACGAAGGTGGTATCGTCGTCCGACTGCAACCGCTCCAGTCCCACCGGCGGCTTGAATTTGCCTACGCGCAGCTTGGCAAAATCGAAGTACTTCAGCTCCGCGTAGGCATCGTAGATGACGACCTGCCCCTGGCCGAAGTCGGGCCGGAAGAAATAATCGATGTACTTGTAAACCGTGCCCGAAAATGTGGGCCGGACCCTGCGCAAGAGCGCAGTATCCACGACCGACCCCGCGCCTGTACCGAAGAATGTACGATTGTCTACCTGCAGGTCGGCGCCGATTTTGAGAAGGAAATTGCCATCGTTCGAGCGGATGGTGAAACCGCTGGTATCGGCTGTGACGGTAGCGGCGTTCTTGGCTGATTCCGCGTCTTTTTCGTCTTTCAGTTCCTTATTCCGATCTGCCGCTTTGAGCTTCTGGTCGAGCTCATCGACCTTCTGTTCGAGTTGCTGGATCTTCTGGTCCTGCGCGCTCGAGCTGGAAGCCTGCGCAGAGCCGGCGGGAGCGGGATCCGTGGTTGGCGCGGGGCCGGAAGTTTGAGCGGCGTTCGCCGCCGGAACGGCTTTTGTCCCCGGAGCAGGGCTCGACTGCGCCGCAATGATTCCTGTTGTCGCTAGAAATAGTATGCTGCCTCGGAATTTGTTCATGTTTTGTCCTTTCAAGAAAACCGCGGAGACAGAGCAGGCGGGCTAGGCAGAGGGACAACAACAGCAGATGACTTGCTGGAAGTATGCCACTAAGTGGCTTAAATTCAGTACTATTTTAAATTTAACCATTGTCTATTGAGATTAGTGCAATTCACTGGAGCAGTCAACTGTTTGGTTTGTGTGTTCGGTTATCATAAAGTCGATCAACATTATAGACATACTTGTCCTATCGGGGGTATTGTCATGGAAATCCAAGACGTTCCGATGAAAACCCGATGGCTCCACACATTCGTGTTGTTCGCCGCGGCCGCGGCGGCGGCGCTGGTCGCGGCCGGCACCACCGATCGCGACAAATCGAATCGGTTGTTGAACGTTACCTATGATCCTACGGGGGAACTGTTCGTCGATCTGAACCGGCAGTTCATAGCGAAATACCAGAACGAGACCGGCAGAAAGCTGACCATCGAACAACCCCACGGCGGTTCGTCGCGGCACCGCGTGCCGTGATCGACGGTCTGGAAGCGGACGTCGTCATACTGGCGCTGTTCTCGGATGTAAATGCCCTCCGCAAACAGGGACTGCTTCCCGATGGCTGGGCCCAGCGCCTGCCCCACGATTCCGCGCCGTGGACCTCGACCATCGTATTCGTCGTGCGCAAGGGCAACCCTCTGCACATCCGCGACTGGCCCGATCCGGTCAATGCCGGCGTAAGCGTAGTGACGCCGAATCCCAAGACGTCGGGCAACGGCAAGTTGAGCTTGCTGGCGGCCTGGGGTTCAGTGATATCGCAGGGCGGAAGCGAGGATCGGGCTCGCGACTATTTGCTGTTCCTATGCCAGAAATTTGAGCGAGAGCAGATTCCCCAAGTTGTTGATATCAGGCACTTCCGTATGGAGTGAATGGAGCGATTAGAAGCCGGCCATATTCTTCGTAATCGGCAGGTCGCCGGTTCAACCCCGGCGGATGGCTCCGGAAATTATTGAAAAAATAAGCAATTATAAAGCCGGTTCCCTTCGGGGCACCGGCTTTTGTTCTTTGTCACCCATGCCAAAACTCCAGATAGATAGATCCGCTGTGCCAAACCCGCCCGCCGATCGAGCGTTCCCGCGGATATTTACGGGGTACGCCGCAGATCCAGCGTAAACGGAAACTCGGGATTGTGCTCGTTCGGCGGCACAACCATAATGCCCGCGGTGTGGCCGGTATCCTCAAACCGGGCCATACGGCGGCTCTCTGCCTCTTGTGCGTTGACAGGGAACTGCTCATTCGCCCGTCCGCCGGGATGGGTGACATGGTACGTGCAGCCCCCGATGGCGCGTCCCGACCAGGTGTCCACGACATCGAACACCAAGGGCGTGTGTACCGGGATGTTCGGGTGCAGGCAGGATGGCGGCTGCCAGGCGCGATAACGCACCCCAGCCACAAATTCGCCGCTATTTTCCGTGGGATGGAGCGGCACGCGGCGGCCGTTGCACGTCACCACGAAGCGCTCGCCCGTCATTCCGCTCACTTTCACCTGCAGCCGCTCCACCGATGAGTCGACGTTGCGGACCATCGCGCTCCCGAAGACCTCTTCACCGAGCACGTGCCACGGCTCCAGTGCGTGCCGCAACTCCAGCCGCACACCCTGCCGGATAACCGAACCGATCTGCGGAAAGCGAAACTCGAAGTGAGGGGCAAACCACTCAGCCTGGAACGCGAACCCCGCCTCACCAAGATCCGCCATCACGTTCTCCCAGTCGACTTGAACGAAGTGCGGCAGCATGAAGCGGTCGTGCAGCCCGGTTCCCCACCAAACCAGTTCCCGGCGGTACGGCGTTTTCCAGAAATGTGCCGTCAGCGCCCGCACCAGCAATTGTTGCGTGAGGCTCATCTGCGCATGCGGAGGCATCTCAAAAGCGCGCAACTCCACCAATCCGAGGCGCGCTCCGGAGGAGTCTGGCGAGTAGAGCTTATCGATGCAGAACTCGGCGCGGTGCGTGTTCCCCGCCAGATCGGTGAGAAGATGCCGGAACACCCGGTCGGCCAGCCATAGCGGACCTCCGGGAGACCCCTTATCGGGGATCTGGCCGAAGGCGATTTCCAGTTCGTAGATGGCATCCGTGCGCGCCTCGTCCACGCGCGGGTGTTGACTGGTGGGACCGATGAACAATCCCGAGAGCAGATAGGAAAGGGACGGATGATTGTGCCAATATCCGATCAAGCTTCGCAGCAGATCGGGACGCCGCAGGAATGGACTCTCTTCCGGGGTCGCTCCGCCCAGCACTACGTGATTTCCGCCGCCGGTCCCCGAGTGTTGTCCATCCAGCATGAATTTCTCGGTACCCAAACGGCACTGGCGCGCGAGTTCGTAGAGCGTCGTGGTATTGGTTGTAAGCTCGTCCCAGGATCCCGCCGGATGAATGTTGACTTCGATGACGCCGGGATCGGGCGTCACCTTCAGCACGTTGATCCGCGCGTCGCTGGGAGGCGTATACCCTTCCGGAAGAACCGGCATCGCAAGATAGGCGGCGGTATCTTCGATGGCGGCTACCAGATCCAGATACTCGCGGATATGCTCCACCGGCGGCATGAAGACGAACAGCTTGCCCTGGCGGGATTCCACACAGATGGCGGGCCGGGTAATCCACGATGCCGATTGCCCCTTCTCCGGGGGCTCGGTGTGGACGGCGTTAGGCACGTCCGCAACAAAGGGCGCGTCGAACAGGTGTCTTTTGCGCTCCGGCCTTGCCGGAAGGCGGGTGCGCTTCGCAAATGGATCGGGATCGTAGGAGAAGAGAACGTCTTCCGGTTTGGTCCAGGGAAGAGACTCCAATGGCAATCGGTAACCCATGGCGGAATCGCCCGGAACCAGAAACATCTGCGTCGAGGCCAGGAACCAAGGCTGGCTGGTCCAGCCCGGCTCCCCCGAAGGGGTCGTGGTCGGCCGCAACGGAAGAGCGTATCCTATCGGCTGTCCCAGCCCCTGTTCGAAAACCCGCGCCACGCGGCCGCGCTCCAGCGGGTCTTCCATCTTGGGATCCAGCGGATCGACGTTGACCGGCAGCTTACGTTCCTTCCAGAGGTAATAGAAGACGTCTTCGTACCCGGTAATGATGAATGCCGGGTCCACCTGGAGGCGGCGGCTAAGGGCCTCCATAAACCGGCGGGCATGCTCGGCCGTGTAACCGTAGTCCTTGCCGTCCTCGGCGATGAGGCTGGCTTCCTCCCAAATGGGGACGTTGTCCTTACGCCAGTAGCAACCCAATGCCCAGCGCGGCAGCGGCTCGCCGGGATACCACTTGCCCTGGCCGAAATGCAGTAATCCGTGGGGCGCGAAGTGTTGGCGCAGCCTGCCCAGCAGTTCCACTGCGCGCTGGCGTTTTACCGGCCCCAGCGCGGCGCTGGTCCATTCGGGCCCATCGGCGTCGTCCAGAGAAACGAAGGTCGGTTCGCCGCCCATGGTAAGCCGAACGTCGCCGGAACGCAGATCGGCATCCACCTGGTGACCGAGTTTTTCGATTGCCTGCCACTGTTGCAGCGTGTATGGCTTGGTGACGCGCGGCGATTCGTAAATTCGCTGCACCGTCATTTCGTGCCGGAATTCCGTCTTGCACGGTTCGAGCCGGCCGGAGATCGGCGCCGCGCTACTGGCGTCCGGAGTGCAGGCCAGCGGTATGTGCCCCTCGCCCGCGAGCAGGCCGGAAGTGGGATCGAACCCCACCCAGCCGGCGCCCGGAAGATAGGCTTCGGCCCATGCGTGCAAGTCGGTGAAATCGGCGGTAGGCCCGGACGGTCCTTCCAACGGCTTGACATCGGCAACCAGCTGAATCAGATAACCGGACACAAAGCGCGCCGCCAGTCCAAGGCGGCGTAAGGTCTGGACCAGCAGCCATGCGGAATCGCGGCAGGAGCCGGTGCGCAGAGTGAGCGTCTCCTCGCACGTCTGCACCCCAGGCTCCATGCGGATGACATAGACGATCTCGCTCTGCACCATTTGATTCAGGGCCACCAGAAAATCCATCGTACGCTGGGGCTCGCGCGGCACTTTGGCCAGAAAAGCGGAGAGCCGGGGACTATCCGGCTCGATTTCGAGAAATGGACGCAATTCGCGGGCGGCCGAGGCGCCGTAGGAAAACGGATATTGTTCCGCGTGCGGCTCCAGGAAGAAGTCGAAAGGGTTGTATACCGCCATTTCGGCAACCAGATCGACCTCCACGGATAGCTCCGTGGTTGGTTCCGGGAAAACCAGCCGCGCCAGATAGTTGCTCTGCGGGTCCTGCTGCCAGTTGATGAAATGGTTCTTGGGCAGAACTCGTAGGGAGTATGACAGGATCGGCGTGCGGCAATGCGGGGCGGGGCGCAGCCTGACTACTTGAGGACCAAGCGACACCCGCCGGTCGTACCGGTAAACGGTTCGATGATGAAGCGCAACGTGAATGGCCATGGCTCTTTGGTGGCAACCGGCTATGGTTGCTGCAGTTGCTGCTGCGCCTGCACGGTTTCCTTCTTGAAGCGATACGGCTCTTCGGAGGGAAGATTCGGGAGATTCCGGTAATACGTCCGAGGCCGTCCGTTGGCACGGAGCATTTCGTCATAAGCCGGGCCCATCGCACAATCGCCGAAGGGCGCGGGGACCCGGAGTTGAGCGAATTGTACTGGTGTGGACATACTTTCCAGGTCGACTGAACCCGGGCCATTCGACGGGGAATAGTGCCGGCAGCAGAGCTACAGCATCGAGTATACCGTGATCGATGCGCTGTTGCGGGCGCTCGGGTGGTTCATCCTGATATGATGAACAACAGCGATGCTGTATTTCGGGTGGCGAACGGGTACTTCGGCCCGTCGCGAGCTCCCATCTAAGTCACTTAGCGGATGTCACCCCGCAGATTAGGCGCCGACCAATGCAACTCCGGATAGGTTATGAACTGATTTATAGCTTTCCACGATCCACGCCGATCATCCTTGTTTTGAATGTTCACGATTCCCGCGTCTCCGATTTGGTTGTTCCCGACAGCCTGACCGTAGAGCCCCCCATTCCGGTAACCGGCTATCGCGACAGCTTTGGAAACCAGTGCCACCGCGTACTCGCGCCCGCTGGCCGCCTCCGCCTTACGGCCGACGGAGTGATTAGAGATAGCGGCAAACCGGACGAGGTTATGACCGAGGCATGGCAGGATTCCGTGGAGGATCTGCCGGAAGATACACTGCTGTTCCTCCTGGGCAGCCGTTATTGCGAGACCGACCTGCTGTCTCAAACGGCATGGCAACTCTTCGGAGGCGCCGCTCCCGGGTATCGGCGCGTGCAGGCCATCTGCGATTGGGTTCATAACCATATCGCTTTCAACTACCAGGATGCCCGGCCCACACGTAGCGCCGCGGAGGCTTTCCATGAGCGGATCGGTGTTTGCCGCGACTACGCGCATCTGGCCATCGCTTTCTGCCGCTGCATGAACATTCCGGCGCGATATTGCACCGGCTACCTGGGCGACGTCGGAACCCCGCCTCCTTTTCCGCCGGGCGATTTCGCGGCGTGGTTCGAGGCCTGGATCGGCGGCCGCTGGCACATTTTCGACCCGCGCAACAATGTGCCCCGCATGAGCCGCGTCCTGATGGCGAGGGGCCGCGATGCATCCGATGTCGCGATCGCCACCACCTTCGGCCCCAATTTTCTGGAGGGTTTCAAGGTCTGGACAGATGAGATTCCCGAAATAGCACACTGATGTCGTTGCTCACCGTTCACCACTCTACTGTCTATCGCTACCGGGAGCCGGTCGGCTTGGGGGAACATCGCATGATGTTCCGCCCACGCGCCAGTCACGACCTCCGGTTGATCCGAACCAACCTGCTCATTTCGCCGCAACCCGCCCAGTTGCGCTGGCTGCACGACCCGTTCGATAACTCCGTCGCCGTGGCCACATTTGATGGAACCACGTCGGAACTGCGTTTCGAAAGCACCGTGACGCTGGAGCATTTCGAAAACTCCATGCCGGAGTACCCGCTGGAAGAGTACGCGCGAACCTATCCGTTTCGATATTCCGATGAGGACTTTCCCAGTCTCTCCAACGCTCTGGCGAAGCGCTACCCGGGCGAGAGCGTGGCCACATGGGCGTTGCAGTTTCTCGATCCGGCGGATACCACCAACACCATGAAAATACTGCGGGCCATGACGTCTGGCATCCGCCGGGACTTCACCTATTCCCGCCGCGCCGAGAAAGGCGTGCAGCCTCCCGAGGAAACCTTGCGCACCCGCGCCGGCAGTTGCCGGGATTTCGCTGTCCTGATGATAGAAGCCACGCGCTCACTGGGCGTCGCCGCGCGGTTTGTCAGCGGCTATATCTTCATTCCCAAAAGTTCCGGGTTGGCGGGCGGCGGATCGACTCATGCATGGGTGCAGGCCTATCTGCCCGGCGCCGGGTGGATCGATTTCGACCCTACCAACAGCATCATCGGCAACCGCAATCTGATTCGCGTCGCGGTGGCCTGGGGTCCCGAGCAGGTGCTGCCCTTATGGGGTACCTACGATGGTCCCGCGGAGGCGTTCGTGGGGATGGACGTAAATGTGAATGTCACTGAGGTGGACGGTTGATATTGACGTCTGGTGTCCTGTGCACCTGCGTAGGTGTTGCTTGATCCGCGTTTATCTGCGTTCATCTGCGGCCCAATTTGCTTTCTTCCAGCCCGACGCAAATCAACGCCAAAATATGGGCCGCCGATGAACGCAGATGAACGCGGATCAAGCTGGGCATGATGCTCCGGCTCGTGTCGGGTCGCGAGATTTCCACTTCTGTGTCGCCCACCCTGTTGGCAAGTCCGTTCGATTCGATTGCTCGTCGCGTATTCTGACGGCGGAGCCCTTGGCTAGTCCGGTTCCATCTCCATATCCACACCGACTTCCACTTTATGATCGCGCCCACCCTGGATTACGCCCCGCACCGGACTAACGTCACCGTAATCCCGGCCCCAGGAGAGCGTGACGTGACTCTGGAACGGAACCAGATTGTTTGTCGGATCCACGTCCAGCCAACCGGCCCCGGGGCAATAGAAGGACACCCAGGCGTGCGAAGCGTCTGCTCCCACCAGCCGTGCGCGCCCAGGCGGAGGGTAGGTCCGCAGGTATCCGCTAACATACCTCGCGGGCAAGCCTAGCGATCGCAGGCACGCCACCTGCAGGTGAGCGAAGTCCTGACAGACACCGCGCCTGTGACGAAGCACTTCTTCCGGCGGGGTCCGGACGTTGGTTGCCTTTGAATCGTAGCGGAAATCCCGGTAGATCCGCCCCGTCAGGTCGAGCAGCGCTTCGGTAAGCGGCCGGCCGGCCGAAAAGCAGGGCGATGCATATTCCGCAAACTCCGCACCCGGCTTGACACGAGGCGACTCAAACACGAACTCGTAAGCCTCGAGTCCTTGCGGACTGCGATCGGCCCGCAAAGTTCGCGCCACTTCTTCCCAAGGTGGTGAGTGCTCCGGCCAAACCGCTGGAAAATCGTCGATAACCACCCTGCTGCGTGCTTCTATGCGCAGCTCGTCATGCGGCTCCCGAATGGTAAAGAGGGTGACGAAATTCCCAAAATAGTCCAGGCGCTCGCTTAACCCGGAGGGAGCGGGTGTTACCAGCAATTCATGCGACGTGCAACTCTGGTGCGGCAAATTCCGGGGAGTCAGGCAGGCTATGTGATTCCCCACGGAGACGGGAACTTTGTACTTATAAGTTGTCTTATGAACGATTCGGTAAGTCATTCACCTATACTGATCGGGTATGTGTGCGCATGGTCGAAGTACGTGCGCGAGATATTATCCGCCCAGGAGGGGAGGAGTTTTTGGATCGATCCGAGAGCACGGTCAATCTGCGATTGTCCGCTGGCATTACCCATGGGCGGGCCGCCTCCGGGCAGCGGAAACTCCAGCTTCTCCAGGTCCAGGCCGCGCAGCAATGCCACGGCATGTTGTATTGCCTGCTGATCGGCGGGATCGTGCCGCGGCAGCCTCCTATGTAAATCGGCCAAATGAGCGATCTGGAAGTTCAACGACCGGGGATTGTTTTCATCCGCCATCAATACGTCCAGCACCGCGATGGGCTGCAAGGTGGTGAAGTAGCGGGAGCGGTAAGTCATGGAACTGTCGGCCACTTCCAATACATATTCCAGCATCGGCCAGCTTTGCTCGTCCAGCCCCGAGGTCAATTCCCGGAGCTGTCTCGCCGAGTACATCGCCCGTTCCAATCTGCGTCCCAAACTCAGGAAAAGCCAGCCGGGTCCGCGCGTAATGTTTTCCCGTTCCATGCCGGAGAATGCCGAGAGCAGCTCCAGACATCCGTTGAGTACCGCCGAGTACTCGACAAAGAGCATGTAGTTCTCGGTGCGGGCGGATTCCGGCAGGGCGACCACCAGGCGTGACATATCCGAGGAGAGGCGCTCGCGAACATTTCCGCCGACGCGATGGACCTCCGCCAGGTTAGAGGCCAGACTGTCCGGCCGCTCGGCGCTGGACATCAATGAGACCAGCTCGTCTTCCAGCTCACGCGCAGTGGCGGGGCGATCTTTGGGCAGAGTGCTGTGCGGAGAGCCGAGACAACCGTGGAACCGAAAAAGGCAGGCAAGTTCGGTGCGATTGGCCCGCCGGACGCGCGTCATCAGGCATCGCAGCAGGCGAGCGATGGACTCCGACCGTTCGGCGTAACGGCCCAGCCAGAAAAGGTTGTCGGCGGCGCGGCTAGGCAGGTCTGCCGCCGCGCGTTCCAGCTGGACCGGCTGGTTCCTGGGACGCAGCAAGCTGAAGGTATCTACCGGTCCGTCCCATAAGACCCAGGCGTCTTTCGTGCGCCCCCCGCGCTGCATGGATACCACCTGACCGTCGGCCTCCGACACGCGGACCAGGCCGCCGGGCATTGCGGTCCACCCGTTACTGGTGTTCAGAACATACGTCCGCAGCACCATGCTGCGCGGATACAGGCGGCCCTGGTCCCACACCGGCACGGTGGAGAGATCCACCTGTTCCTGGGCCACATATTCGTAAGGGCGTGAACGTAGCTGTTCGCTGATTCTCCGCTTTTCCGTCTGCGAAAGGCCTACGCCGAAAATGGGTTCCATTGCACGCAACGGGAACGCCGGTTTCACCACCACGCGATCCAGATGGTCCAACACCCAATCCAGCGCGTAATCCTGGCCGCACCACCAGGTGGCCACGGACGGCAATTTGAGGGGTTCTCCCAACAACTTCTCAGCCAGGCCAGGAAGAAACGGCATGATGGCTGCGGTCTCGATCACACCGCTCCCCAGAGCGTTGACGACTACCACGTTGCCGGCATGTACCGCGTCCACCAGCCCCGCGACTCCCAGGAAGGAATCGTGGCGGAGTTCCGTGGGATCGCAGAAACTATCGTCCACGCGGCGCAGAATTACGTGGACCGGTTGCAGGCCTTCCACCGTTTTCAGGTAGACCCGCCGGTCGCGAACAGTTAGGTCGGATCCCTCGGCCAGCGTCAGTCCCAGGTACCGCGACAGATAGGATTGCTCGAAATACGTCTCGTTGTACGGTCCCGGGGTAAGCAGGACTCCGCGCGGATGATCGCACCGGCTGAGGCTAAGTAGAGACTCTCGTCGCGTGCGGAAGAAAGACGCCAGACGCCTGACGTTTGCGGCGCCAAACGCCTCCGGCAGAACATCCGCCACAATGGTGCGATTTTGCAGCGCATAACCCGCCCCCGAAGGCGCTTGTGTACGGTCGGCGAGTACCCACCAGCGGCCGTCCGGCGAGCGCGCCAGGTCCACGCCGATTAGATGCAAATGGCCGCGCTCGGGTGGTGCTACCCCGGTCAAGGGCCGCAGAAAAGCCGGATTTGCAAAGAGCAAGGCCGGAGGGATGTCACCGTTCTGAACCAGCTGGCGAGGTCCGTAGATGTCACCCACAAGCCGATTGAGCAGGCGCGCCCGTTGAACGATGCCGGCCTCGATGATACGCCATTCTTCCGGTGGAATCAGCAGCGGAATCGGATCGATGGCCAGCGGCCGGTTTACACCCTGCGGGTCGGTGTAAATGTTGTAGGTGACGCCGTTCTCGCGGATGCGGCGTTCCGCGCGTTCCCACCGCCGCGCCAATTCGTCGGAGCCGACATCCCGGAGCGATTCGATAACCGTGGACCAATATGGCCGGGGGGTCACTCCATCCGGCGCGAACTCATTATAAGTCGACCGGTCGGGCAACGGCATCTGAAGGAGATCAGGGCTCACAACTGGCGATTCTCACGTGCCAACGAGCTTACCACGGATCGCAGCCGGGGTCCTCGTGGACAGCTCCTAACAACAGAGGTTATCGCTGCGGGTACAATTAGGATAACCTCGCCCATGAGCGCCAGAGTCCTCGTCGTATATCGGGAACGCGCGGACGTCCAACCGTATGCTGACGCGATTGCATCCGTGGGCGTGGAACCGCTTCTCGAGGAAGTGCGGCCCGGCCTCGGAATCGGCCTCTGTTGCGGACTCGTTCTAACCGGCGGTGACGACGTGGACCCGGCGCTCTACGGCGAAATTGCATCCCCGGAAACCGAACCGCCCGATCCGCAGCGCGACGCCGTCGAAGCTGCCCTCATCGATGAAGCGTTGGCTCGCGACGTGCCCCTGCTAGCGATTTGCCGTGGGATGCAACTCCTGAATGTGCATCTTGGGGGAAGCCTCATACAGCACCTGCCAACCGCCGGGCGGCATGTCCGGCGAACCTCCGACCGAAGCCTGCCGGCCCACCGCGTGGCCATCCAGCCCGGCAGCCTGCTGGCGAGTATCGCCCGCACGGACACGTGGGAGGTGAATTCGCGGCACCACCAGGCGGTAGCGCGGCTTGCCAGCGGGTTCAAGATCTGTGCCAGTGACCCCGAAGACGGAACTGTCGAAGCCATCGAACTCCCCGCGCGGCGGTTCGTTCTGGCGGTCCAGTGGCACCCCGAAAACCAAATCTCGAGCGATCCCGGACAGCGCAACTTGTTTCAGAGCTTCGCGACCGCGCTCTGAAGGCGTATCGCACGGTTTCTGTTCGCAGCGGCCTATTGGCAATGGATTTGAGCTTTCTTCCCGCAGGCGCTAGTGCAGTGCGCCCGGCCAAAATCGGCGTTCATCGGTGTTCATCGGCGGCTAAGGCATCTTCTTGAGAGCTTTCACGCTAGGACGCGACATCGATTCTAGCCGCCGATAAACGCCAATGAACGCCGATAAAGATCAGTTGGATTCGCTGACCGAGCGCGTGCTGGGTGCCGTCTTTGAGGTTACCAACACCGTGGGCGCCGGATTCCTCGAGAAGGTCTACCAGCGGGCGCTTCTTACAGAACTCGGTCTTCGCGGCCTCCGGGCTACCGCCGAAGCTTCGTTTACGGTCACCTACAAGAGTCACTCTGTCGGAGAGTACTTTGCCGATCTGCTCGTCGAAGACCTGTTGGTGGTCGAGCTGAAATGTGTGGAACGGCTGTCCAGCCAGCACACCGCGCAGTGTATCGACTATTTGCGAGCCTCCGGCCGGACCGTTTGTCTTCTCGTCAATTTCCAGAAGCCCAAAGTCGAGTGGAAGCGTATCGTCCATCGGTTTGCAGATTCGCAAGCTGATTGAGGCGCCGGTTGGGGCGGAGTAGACTCAGATTGCGCCTGTCCATCTATTCCCTGGACACTACGCTGGTGTGAAATTACAGCCCGAGAGCCGCGCGCGTTTGTGGGCCGACGCCGTCTTCGACGATCGCCGGCACGTGTTGAGCCTGGAACCTTTTCACCAGCACGTCGGTGAACGGGCCATAGACCCCGTCGGAGGAGCTGTCCGGCCCGAGCTTCGCCTGTACCTGCTTCACATCGTCGCCGCGCAGGTATGGGCTCATGAGGCGAAGCGTGCGCGGCGGAGAGCCGGCGGCCGGAGTGCCGCCGGAGAGCGCTTCCGCGGTGATGGTCACGCCGTGAACGGTCAGCGGCAGGGCCAGATTCCACCTCTGATCGTCCATCAATGTCTGGAACGAGTCCATGCGATAGGCCGTGCCGGGCAGAGGCGATTTGAGCGACTGCAGCCAGGCTTTTCTTTTATCGACGTACTTGGCGATCCAGGCCTTTTCACCGCCTACGGTGTTGAGGGCCGGCATCTGCGGCTGCAGCACGCCCCAGCCGCCTTGAATGTGACTGTCGTAAATCACGGTTTGGCCGAGCGGTTGCGTGATACCGGCAGCATCGGCGGCGCGCAGCGCGGGCGCAAAGAAATTTTCGTTGAAGAACTGGTCCTGGGCGGCGCGCATCATCGGTTCCGCGCCCGCTTGTTTGAGAAGGTTCTTCACGCCAATGTCGGTGTCGAGGGAGAAGTCCTTTTGCAGGAATCGCGGCAGGGAGTTCTGTAGCTGCCCGGCGACATTCGAGGTGGATTTCTGGCAATAGCTGAGAAGCAGCTTATAAAGGTTGCCGCTGCCGAGCGTGGTCTGGCTCCGGCCATAGCTAAGATGACCGGTGTCGCCCTTGAGGACGGTAACCGCACTATAGTCGCCGAGTATCCGGCCCGTCTCGAAGACATTGACGATTGCCTGGGCTATCGATTTTTGAAGGTCGTCCATAACATTCCTCGCTGGCGATCAGGTTCCCTGCTGGGTAGGTGTCGCCGTCTCCGGCGGCAGGCTGAAACTCTGGTCGGCTTTCTGGCCGTCGGGATTGGTCAAACTGGCCAGCCACTTGGCATCTTGGCCGAACCACGCCTGGTACTGCGCCAAGTCCGTCGCATCGAGCTGCGCCGGATCGATGGTGAACCGCAACACGGTGGCAAAGTTGCCGCCATCCTGGCGCGCCATCGCGTCGGGAGCATTGTCCCCATCCTGGTTGACCAGCATGCGGAAGGGCAGGTCGGCGTGCCCGATTTCAAATGTGCCGTCGGTCGAAAGATTGGAGCCACGCAGCTCGATGGTACGGGCGACCGATCCGGCGGAAGAGGCCGCTTCCATGGCCGGGGCCGCCGCGGCGGCGATGGCCTGCGTCACATCGGCGGAAAAATCCTGCAGAAATGCGGCTGCCTGTTGGGCCGCTGCGGCTTCCTGGCTGGAGGCCTTTGGCGGCGCTGCCGCGAAATCGGTGGCGGCGCCGGCCGCCGCCGATTCGCAATCCCGTTGGAAGCTCGTCAGGCTGGTGAGGAGGTTGGCTACGTCCGAAGTAGTGTGCACCGCGGCGGCGGCCTTTATCGCGCTACCGAACGTGTCGATAGCCTTTTGTGCATTGGCGTTGGCGACATTGGGCAGGGAGTTGAGGTTCGAAGCGGCAACTACCGATGGTTGGCTGAAGTCGGGAAGATCGATGGCGGCCGAGGTGCCTTGGGCGAGCGCGTCATCGGACTGGCCCGGCGTCACCGTGAGTTCCATAATCACGGGTCCCGGCTTGCGCGCCATTTTGCCACCCAGGTAACCGGCGGAGCTCAGTCCCATCATGTACATCATCCCGTCGGGTACCGGCTGTATGCCGCTGATGATTCCCGGAGACTTCTGCAGGACGCCGATACAGAAAGCGAACACGCCGAACAAAGTCCAGAGAAACATCTGAATCCGGTCCGGCGCCACCACGCTGCCACTGGTGATGAAATCCAGGAAGCCGGGTTTCTCCGCCCCCGAGCCTTTGGCGCCGTTGGCCGCCGTCACCACCTGAGAGCCGATGGCGGTGCCCGCACCGATACCCACAATGCCGGGCAGCGTGCCGGGTATATCGGGCCAACCGGCTCCCTGGACAAAGACCTTGCCGATATAGAGATATGTGTAAGTGAAGATCGCGGCCAGGGTCCAAAGATAGAATTGCAATTTGGACAAGCTGTAGGTATCGGTCTGCTGATCGAGAAACAACAGGCGCCACTTATAGTCCTCGCCGGCGATTTTATAGGTTTGCTTCCCGAGTGTGAGGAGCAGGAAGATCAACCCCGCCAAAGCGGCCGTAATCAGGAACGCAATGATCGCCACTATGGCAGTGTTCATCCAATAGACGGTAAACTTTTGACCCGCGGCTGGTTCGATGTCGCCATATGCGGCCTTGACATCCAGACCGCGGGTGGCGGGCACGGTAACGTGGCACAGGTCGATCTCTTCGGCGCTGACCACGGCGCCACTGGGGCCCGACGGTACCGCGCCCGATTCCTGCTGCGCGCCGTCCGAACAAACAGCGGCGTAGTCCCCCCACTTCATGTTCTGTCTGATGCCATTGATCCAGATGGTGTTGTCGTCCGGGTTGTCCTTCACGAATCCGGAACCGCGAAGCGTCAGCGCAACAGTCAGAGACTGCGTATTGGGGCGCTTAGGATCTTGTGGCTTGATCCAGATGTTTTCCGTCTCGTAGGTGTAGGCGGGGTCGAACGGGTCCAGCTTGATCTCTCCATTCCCGGGCGGCCGAACCGCGATATCGCCACTGTACGATATTTTTTCCGCCTGAACCTGCACCTGGTAAGTGCCGAGTGGAAGGTCCGCAGGCACTTCGACGTTAAAGCCGTCTGCTTTGGGGGCAGGATTGACTAACTGTCCATCGTGGTAAATGTGGATAAAAGTCGGAGTGGCTCCCTCTTTCAGCTTGGGGAGGTTGATCTGGAATGACCCACCGCGGCTCACTTGCGGCGGCGAGAACGTCAGTGGGTTCGTTTCCGCCGCCAAAACGGCGCCCTGCAAAAGACAGACGCAAAGACCTGCGATGAGAGGGAAGACAAGTTTGCACTTTCCCATAAGTTCGGTGATTCTATCGGAACCAGTAGGGAAAGTCCAGACAAATTGTGTCATATAGTCACCTCGGACCTAGCTGGTAAATGCGTACCTGGTTGGCGGAGAGCGCGGTGATCTGCGCATTCGGCATCGCCGGGCCGCCATCTTGTTCGCTACAGTTCTCGATCCAGGCGCCGATGTCCACCAGCGCAAACGGCGTGCCGTCGGGCATCGGCTGGACCGCAATGCGGGCGTGGTGCGTGTGGCCGATGATCGTCATGCGCAGTTGGGTGGCCGGTAGCCGGGCCGCAGTCCTTATTGATGCTGGTCGAGCCCATAACGCAGCGCTTCTTCCAAGTCCTGCCGGTTGGCGAGCGGGAGTTCGATCCGATCCTTTTCGGAGCCCTCTGGCCGATCGCATTTTCATGGTTTGCTCCACGCCGGACAAGCGGTGGCGGTGGCGAGCGCCGCGGGCGGTACAGTCACGACGGCTCCCGAAGGCTGAAACTGCTCCGAACAGACTGCATTTTTTCCGGGCGGCTTGACCCAGAAGACATAATTGGCTGACCGATCGAGCTTCTCCCGATCGGGGACCCAGATGGCGGTCCAGACCCTCCGGTCCGCGTTGGGATCCGGGGAGTTGCTGTTGAGAAGGCCATTCACCAGGACGGTGAGAATTTCAAAACCCCGATCGTTAGCCACGTCGCGCCAGCCATTGCCCTCCTGCTTCAGGATGTACACCCAACGGTTGACGGAATCCCAATCGGCGGCTAAAGGCTCGCTCCACTCGAATCGACTGGCGCTATCGTCCAGGCGGCCCTCAGGGCCGGTCATCAGCGGTTCCAGATTCTGGTAAGCAACCTTGTAAAGCTCGCCGAAAAATTCCGGGCCGAAAGGATATTTTGCCCGGGCGCCGGCATCGAAAACCATTTTCGGCACTGGAACCGGTGACGGCGGCGGCGATTTCACCACGCGAAGCATCAGATCGGTGAGCACCGCTCCCTGTTTGGGCCCGTACATGGTGGATGCTCCCTCATAGTTCTGCTGCGCGTATTCCTCTTGTGTGGTGGTATAGCCGATGTATTCATTGGCCAGTCCGACGATCGTGAAGGGGCGGGTGGTACCCTTCTGTAGCGCATCGCGAAGCTGCCAGCCCTGCACCGTAGTCATCTCCGTGGGAACGGCGGCCAGCGAGAGCGTGCCGAGGGTAGCAGTGGCGACGGGTATCTGCTGCGGATAATTATTGGGCGAGCCCAGGATGCGCTGCAAGATCTTGAGCAGGTTGACGCTCCAGAGGTCCAACGCGGGCATCTTGGGATCGGAGCCGGGTACAGTGACGCCGCCGTGCCAGCCGTACGCGTACATGATGGTGCGGCCGTCCTCCGCGCCGCCAAGTTCCCCCACGCCGGAGCCGGGCCGCGTGAGCTGGGCGGCAGGACCGGACGTCGACGCCACCGGTACGACCAGGCGTGAAGCGCTGATTGCGGGGTCACTCTGGACATCGCCTGGCGTGGCGAGAAGGCCGGCGGCCGCATTCGCCAAAGCACCGCCGATGCGAACCACGTCGCCGCGGTCCTGCCTCACCCAGCGCGGCGAGACGTCGCCTTCCGCGCCATTGAAAAAACCAGCCGCGATGGGGTGCTGCGCGTCCGCGGTCTCCAATTGATGCATGGCGTAACCCGACAGGTCGGACTGATATAACGTGCAGTCGTGCGACATGGCGGTGTTGTGTATGGCGAAAAAGACCAGCACTCCGATGCGTTGCCCCGCGCGCAGAACTTCGAGAACCTCGAGCGTCGGGTCCACGGCCTGGAAGCGCGGGCACTGATTGTCGCTGGCCGGGTCGGGACAGGTCATCTGAGCATTACGGCTGGCGTCGAGCACGTTCTTCCTGACATCGGGCGGGTTGAGGAAGAAAGCATCGATGGCGCGGTTGCGCTGCAGGTTCACTGCCAGGCCGGAACGGAGAACGATGGCGCCGGCGCCGCCACTCAGAGCGTCGATCCGCGCCGCGTTGTAGGCATCCTCGATTCGCGCGATGAGGAACTTGGCCAGACGGTCGTCATAGAAGGGTAGCGGGCCGGCGAAATTGAACACCGAAGACGACATGTAACCGGCCGGACCGTGGTGCGTGTGGACGGCGCCAATCAGCAACGTCTCCGGCGGAACTCCCAATTCCTGGGCCACGCGCGCATGTATACCCGCTGGGATGGCGAAGAGTTCGCAACTGATCAGGACGAGGGGCTGGCCGCCGGGTTTCTGAAAATAGAAGGCGCGCGCGTAGAGGTGGGTCCAATATCCGCGGGCCATCTGGCCCCCGATGGAGTGGCCGCCCAGTGGGTAGCCGGGCGGCGGAGTGATGTCGACTTTGCCGACGCCGGCGAGGAACTCCCTGGCCGCCGGCGGCGCAACGGGGGTGTAGGCGGGGATTCGGATTCTCGCGCAGCCGGCCAGCAGGAGGAGAAGCGGCAGCAGGGCGGTCTTGCGGGTTGTGTTCATACGTCGGCTCCCCAGGGCCCGTTTCAGTTACTTCAGCGTAATTGTGGCAGAAAAGGGGACAGACACGGCGCCCGCGCCTGCAGCGCCGAGGCTCCGGCCTCCTGAAGTCGTGGAATTTGACCGGAGCTATGGGACCGCTTGCTCACGCGCGCGGCTCGGAAACGCAGTGTGCCGATACCGAACCGCGACCGTGAGGGAGCGGTCCCGGACGTGAAGCGGGCTCACGCTATTTTCCTCACCAGTCCCAAATTGCGGGGCGCCTTCAGGAGTTCGGAGTCTCGACCCAGCAGACTCAAGTCTGCGCCACATGAGACAATCGTCGGTCAATTGAAAACTATGCGCACTTTTCCATTTCGGAGCCTGATGCTGGGATTGCTCGCACTCCCCATAATGGCGCAGGACGATGCGTTTCGAGGATTCCGGCCTCCGGCTGTTCCGCTCATCGCCTGCGATCCGTATTTCAGCGTGTGGTCGGCGGCGGACCGCCTCACCGACGCCGTCACCACGCACTGGACCGGCAAACCGCAGCCGCTGAATAGTCTGATCCGCGTCGATGGGAAAGCCTACCGGCTGATGGGCCGGCAGCCTGGAGGAACACCGGCGCTGGCACAATCGAGCGTGCGCGTTCTGCCTACGCGTACGGTGTATGAATTCGCCGGGGCGGGAGTGAAGGTGCGGCTGACATTTATGACGCCCATGCTGCCGGACGATCTGGACGTGCTCGCGCGGCCCGTTACCTATATCGCCTGGGATGTGAATTCCACCGACGGGGCGCAGCACCGCGTGGCGCTGTTCTTCGATGCTGCGGCTTCTCTGGCGGTGAACGATCCCGCGCAGGAAGTGACCATGGGGCGCTATCGCGAAGACGGCAACGAGGTGCTGCGCGCCGGTTCGAAAGAACAAAAGGTGCTGCAGCGGTGGGGCGACGATGTCCGCATCGACTGGGGTTTCCTCTACGTTGCGGCTCCGCAAAGTGAGAACGGGCGGGCGGCGTTGACGATCGCCAGGGCGGCAGAGTCGGCGTTTGTCTCTTCAGGCACCGCGCCCGCCAATGACGATCTGGAGACCCCGCGGCCGGCATCGCAGAATACGCCGGCGCTGGCCTGGTGGTTCGACCTCGGTTCTGTGGGGAATGAAATTGCCAGCCGCTATCTGTTGGTGGCGTACGACGATTGGTATTCGGTGGAGTACCTCTTCAGAAAGCTGCGGCCCTGGTGGCGCAGGAACGGGGCTGGAGCCGCTGACTTGATCCGCGAATCGCTCGCCGGCTATGCCTCTCTGAAAACGCGCTGTGAAAAGTTCGACGCGCAGCTGATCGCCGACGCGAAGCGCTCCGGAGGCGACAAATATGCGGTATTGGTGTCGTTGGCGTATCGGCAGTCCCTGGCGGCGCAAAAGCTGGTGGCGGACATCGACGGCACTCCGTATCTTTTTCCAAAGGAGAACTTCAGCAATGGATGCATTGCTACCGTGGACGTGATCTACCCACAGTCGCCGCAGTTGATGCTGTTCTCGGGTACATTGCTCAAGGCATCGCTGACGCCGATTCTCGAGTACGCGCGCTCGGGCCGCTGGAAGTTCCCATTCGCGCCGCACGACCTGGGCACCTATCCGCTGGCGAACGGACAGGTTTATGGAGGTGGAGAGCGCACCGAGGAAGACCAGATGCCGGTGGAGGAGACGGCGAATCTCCTGCTGCTGGTCTCGGCGGTGGCGAAGATTGAGGGCAATGCGGCCTATGCGGAGAAATACTGGCCGCTGCTTGAGAAATGGGCCCACTATCTCAGCGAGAAAGGGTTCGACCCGGAGAACCAACTCTGCACCGATGATTTCGCCGGCCATCTGGCGCACAACGCGAACCTGTCGATCAAGGCCATCGAGGGGTTGGCGGCGTACAGCCAGTTGTGCGAACGGACGAAACGCAGCGCCGATGCAAAGGTCTTCCGCGATCAGGCCGATCGGTTCGCCAGTCGCTGGACGCAGATGGCCAGCGAGGACCGGCACTCGCGTCTGGCGTTTGACAGTCCGGGGACCTGGAGCCAGAAGTACAACCTGGTGTGGGATAAGATTCTCGACCTGCACTTATTCCCCGCATCGTTGGCGCGCGATGAAGTCGCTTTCTATGAGAGCCGGCAGAATCAGTACGGTCTGCCTCTGGACAGCCGCAAGACGTACACAAAACTGGATTGGACGTTGTGGGCCGCGACGCTGGCGGAATCGCAGAAGGACTTTGAGACGCTGGTCGCGCCTCTATACAAGTGGGCCAACGAGACTGCGAGCCGCGTTCCGCTGACCGACTGGTTCGACACGGTGAGCGGTAAACAGGAAGGGTTTCAGGCTCGTTCGGTAGTGGGCGGCCTCTTCATCAAGATGGCGGCCGATAAAGAGTCTCTGGCTCGCTGGGATAGCGGCAAGCACTGACGCGGCTCAGGGACTCCGATTGGGAGTGGTCCCTGTCGCGAAACGGGCTCAGGCCATTTTCCTCATAAACCGCGACGCGGGGGCGACCTCGGGAGTCCAGAGCAGAGGACGGTCCCTGCCGGGAGCGTCTCTGGCGGCAGAAACCGAGTTCGTCATTGGGACCACTCCCTCACGGTCGCGGCTCGGTATCGGCGGATTGCGTTTCCGAGCCGCGCGCGTCAGCAAGCGG